>Ga0126337_10003586_pt1 | contig 10200 bp, 2 predicted proteins | sample DipCmetagenome_FD_92527 | JGI IMG/M metagenome (GOLD analysis project Ga0126337, IMG submission 92527) | Coral microbial communities from La Bocana,Puerto Morelos, Mexico - Diploria C A metagenome | ecosystem: Host-associated > Invertebrates > Cnidaria > Coral | place: La Bocana,Puerto Morelos... | reverse complement strand
CCTTCGGCGAATAATTGTTAAATAGCAGTCAAACCTCTTTGAAACAGACACCAAAGCGATAGAGGTGAGTGTCAGCATTATTGACATTTATGTTTCTCTGGCAGGGCCGTAACCAGAAAATAATTATGACTGAGAAGTAATGAGGCAACGTTCATGGCCAAATTCTCTTCCTATTTGCTCTCAGAGGCGTTTAGCAGCTTTTTTACTTTCCCCTTTCAAAAAAGAAACTATCACAGGGCAAAAAAATGACTGAGTGTCTTAGTTTGCCTCATACTGGCTATGGTCCTGTCTGGGACCACGTGAACTGTCCATGATACAGAGGGGTCTTTATTATAGATGTCCAACTTATAGAGGTGTCTGCTAGAGAGGTTTGACTGGACATAGTTAAAAACAGTTACCCTATATAATAACATGAGAATTTTCAAATCAGTTCTACATGTACAGGCAACTTTATTTTGTTATTTAATTAGTTTCAAGCAGAGACAGGATAAATGTGTTAGTGTCTGTTCAGCTCCTAAAGATTCAGATTCAGATTCAAAATGCTTGTAAATTCACCCCATACACCTTTTTTCTCCCTCTTAACAGTTACTCATATTTCAGGAAAATAACTTAAGACAGATGCATGTTTTCATCAGATGTACCTGTTGCATTGCTCAACTTGTGTCACCAAAGCATCTTGGTTGTTTTCTAGCCATGAAACCCTCTCTGAAAGAACCTTCACAGAAGATCTCAGTTCTTCAGAAGACTGCAGCAACAAAGATAAAGAGAGTCTTAGCACATTATAATACAATTTGCAAGAACTCTGCTGTTTTCGCATGTCTACATACTGAAGAATGAAGACATTAGGGCTTCCAAAATAAAGGCAAGCCAACCTCATCCCAACAGTTTCACAGGGAGTGAACAAAGGTGAATTTCCATTTAATAAAGGTGTTTGGGAATTAGAGACAGTTTTTAAAACCACTTGGAAAGGAAAGGCAGAAATTCCTGAGGGGCTTTTCAAGAATGATTATGTAATTCCAAAGGCATGGGGGTCAAACAGTTTGGAACTATAAGGGAAAGGGAAAGTTTAGCATTTGGAATTCTTAAAAGAAGAGGCATTTAAAGGAAGATACATGTATCGCCTGCCAAATTTATCTATGAGTATGACTGAATATTTTCTGGAATCACACCTTATGAACTTGTCCATAGCCAATCACTGACTTCTACCAATAATATGTAACACTGCATCTGTGTCTGGGAAATGTTTTCAGCTCACTAATTAGAAGTGCTACAGATACTAATAAACGTATTACCACAGAATGAAGAGCTTGGCACTTTGGAGATTCTGCACTGTTTTTGTGCTTGCATGTTTTATCATGTTCCTCTACATTAAGCTTTGTACCAACAAATTCACAACCTAAAAGAAAACATGATGCTGTTTATTTACTTAGTACTTTTAAGGACCAATGAGAGGTGGCCATGCAAAAACGCTATAAAACCATGCATAGAAAAAATTGTCATCACGTTTAATAATTTAGCATGATGTGACAACAAAACCACATGTATTGAAGAAAAAGGTCTGTTTATAATATTACCTGAGAAAAGATGCCATCAAAGATTGGCTGACTAGACCTCTTCACAGATGTCCTTTAGGCTCATCAACCAGTTATAAGATGTATTTTTAATAAAGAACATCTGTGACAGAGGTCATATTTGGCTGGCTGTCTTCAACAGCTCTTTACTTTGCACTAGACCTTAACATGTAACATATTCAAAGTTTATAGCATCTCCCCTGAAAAATATATTTTACAATAGCTGCAGAAATTCTTGCACCCTCATTGGCTAATTTTCATTGTCAATATATAGAGTAGGTGTAAGTTTTTTAACCAGACTACTTTGACAATCTTAATGTTACAGATGTGGATCCATTTGGCTATCATCTCACAGATCCACAGCAACTTTGACAATGGCTGTTTTTATGCTAGAGGCGTTATCCATCTGGACAAGCTTCGGCAAACATTTTGTAATTCGTCCGGTTGTCCGTCTCTAGTATAAAGACTGGCACAAGACGCGTTACCCATCTAGACGAGCTACTTTTCAAAATGCGTCTTGAACGACGGATTTTGAAAACTAGCTTGGCTAGACGGGTAAAGCATGTTGTGTCCTTTGTTGTGCCCTTTGTCTCTTTATACTAGAGATGGATAACCGGACGAATTACAAAATGTTTGCCAAATGCTCATCCAGATGGGTAACACGTCTCTAGTATAAAAACGGCCAATGCTATGATGAAGTTTTATATGATCAAAAACAGGACAGACACATTTTGTTCACTATACACCTATCAACAAACTAAAGATACAACTGCCTTCGGTAATTAACAACTGTTCCCACTAAGAAAATGTTTCCAGCAGAGTGCATTTTTTCAAAATATTAATATATGTGTTTTTAGGATTCAACATCGGTAGGCATTTCTTACTTTTTCAACAAATATTATTTGTCCTTGTATGTATATGTTACAAGTCAAAATTAAATTCAGGTAAAAATTATTTTAACCTAGTTTGATTCTCAATTTCCTTTGTCTTTCAACCCTAATTATTCATAATCAATGAATAAGTAGGTTTAAGAGACAAAGGAATTTAATTTTGACCTGAATTTAATTATGACTTGTAACATATACACCCGGGGACTCCTAGGGTGCCTCCTCGGGTTTTGGCTTCTGGGCCAAAACCCTGCGAGAACAAAAACAGAGGAAGTCATTCTACAAAACAATATAGAGATTAGACCCATATCCAAAAAAAAAGAATAGATTTTAGGAAACATGGCAAAACGGTCCAAAAGGGTGCATTGAAAGAGAAAAATAGACTTTTGTCATTCATTATTAATAAGCCCCTTAATAAACTAATAATAAACAGATAAGAGTCAGAGAACTCAATTATAAAATTTTAATCCAGTTTGTATTAAACAACAGAGAATAATATCTAAAAGCCGTAGGGAAGTCACATACCCTTGACGCTGTAGTGACAACGGTACTGGGCACAAACCGTAAGATGATCTTCTAGACACTGTCGACGAAACTTTCCACATTGATTTGAACTGTTTGGACAGGGAACTAACGCAAAGCCGCAGACTTCTTCATGCTCGCTTCGTCGACCAAATGAGATTCTTTCTTGGCAACCCGTAGTGTCTATTTCAAAGTCCTCTTCGGAATCAGATCTGGTTAGTCCATGCCTGCAGTGGATCAGTAAGTCCTCTACCTGTCCTCTCACCGCTAAATTAGAAACTAAATGCAGTCGTTGTAAAAGAGTTCCGTCCAGAGGACATTTCGTCGCTGCATTTCCGGTGATTGAAACTCCATTTCGAATGCAGGTTCTGCAAAATGTATGTCCACATTGAGTTGATATAACGGGATCTTTGAAAAGTTCCTTGCAAATGGGGCATTTAAGTGATTCGGAGGGGTGAACAACAAATTTTGTGGGCAACATATTCGGATACGATATAACTCGGAACGAAAATACACAACTAGCTATCGCACAGATCTCATGGCAATGGACATGACGATGTTAGTTGTTACTGCATTACACCGCTGATTGCAAGGTGAAAACCGTAGGCGCAGAACATATTGTGCAAAACTTGAACGAACTTGTATGCAAAATATGAAGGTGCTAGTTTATTTTTATACCGCTTTCCTCCAAATTCTAGCTTTAAAATATACATCACGTGAAGAAACAGACGATCTCTTCCTGGACGATATCCTTACGCCATATGAAGATCATTCCAGAACCAAACGAAATCACAGATATGTACGAGACTGCCAGCCAGTTGAATTTGGAAATACTACTCATGAGACTTTCAAGGTATCCACCCGTCTAAAACCGGAACAACCTTTTGTACAGGTACATAATTTTTATCACGAATTTAAAAAAAATTTCCGGAGTATGAACGTTGTTGGACACGTCGCGACAATAGACGACCCTTTCAGAACGTTTTCGGTTCTAGAACCGAAGCGAATTGGAGGCTGCAATACATCGACAAGAGCAACAGTCGCAGAATCTGCTGCACAGCGTAAATGCTGGGTATCTACAAATGCAGGGTATTTTAGAACTCGGGACGGAAAGTGTTATGGAAATGTCGTCAGCGATGGCCGAAAGGTTTTAGATTCAGGCGGTGTCCAAAATGCAAATTTTGGTATTCAAAAAGATGGTACACTTGTCGTGGGATATTTGTCCGAGGAAATGGTCGACCAGAAAGAAAATCCATTCATTCAGCTCGTCTCTGGAGTGATTTGGATATTACGGAATGGCTCGATTTATGTGAACGAAAGCAAGAAAGCAGAATGCCGCGACACTGAGGAAACGGGATCAATGGACGAGTTTGCAGATGTTATGTCGGCGAGAACCGCACTAGGACACGATAAACATGGTCGAGTAATGATTGTCCAGATTGATGGGAAAACCCACCACAGAGGGTAAGTTTTATAAACCCTTGACAACGTTTATTCCCAACAAATTATGAAATGTCATCCGCTCTAATAATTGATTAAATTTTCGTAGTCAAAAGCTGAGAAAATATTTATATTGGACAGTCTTGTGATCATCATATGATCTTTTAAGTAAATTCCCCTTGTCTTGCTCAGTTGCCATGGAGCTTTAGCTCGCCTTTAGTTAATTATTATTGCAAGTGTGACAAATTTAATTAATCATGGTACAAAGATTAAATACATAAAATGCAAGCAAAATGAAATAAGAATGAAAGAGGAAAATGAAGAAATGAAAGAAAAACTGGAAAAGGTAAAAAAGGAGTTATGCGCAATGGAGAAGATTGCTCTGTTCTGATAATATCAACACTCCCCCACAGAAGGTACTGGAATTACCTGGAGGGTTGGGAGGGGGGTCCGTAAGACGAAAAAAAATTAGAAAATGCAGGAAGTTTAGATTGATTTTTTCAGAGGGGTGGGATTCTTAGAAAAATTCTCTTCTATGGTGAAGGTATGTACAATTTCTGGAACTGCAGTGGTAGCTCTCTTAACAGACAATCTCGTAAACAGGCAGCTCAACTAATGACTCCATTTGCAAAACCCTGTTTGAACTCCCTTACAAGTTCTGCTCTCATTCCAGTGGGTAAGTGAACATTCTCATAAGCTTGGAGGACTTTTCCCTGGTTTTAGGCCCCCATAAATGGACTCTTAAAAGAAATGGAAAGATACTTAGAAAATTTGTAAACAGTGTTACTGCTTTTTGTTGCAGTGAGAGTACTGCTGACTGTTAGTAATAATTATGGTCTGTTCTTTAATAAACTAGACGCCTACAGGCGTTTACTCGGGCTACTCTCAATGATATAGCGTAGTAATTTCTGTAAAAAATTACTACTGAAACAGATAGAGTTACAAATGGGCAGAAAACCCAGCTGCGACTAGGGTTAAAGCTGTTGTCACGCAATTTCGTAATTGCCAGTCAGGAATAATTCTACTTGTGTTTATTTTTGTCTGCTGGCAGTGTAGCTTTCACTGTATTGAAGTTCATAGTCAGTCTCGAACACATTTAAAAGTGTGGGTAATTCTGTCTGCATTAAAACTGATTAAAATAAACATGTAACCCTACTTTCCGACGTGAATGTTCCAGTCCATTTCAGGGCACAACAGTGAGAAAAGTATAGCTCACCACAGCTCTCGGCCAACTGTATTGCAGTCATAAGGTGTCTCCGATACCATGCCAACCTAATTTGAGAATCACTAACCACAGAGGACACAAATTTCCACCGTCGGTAACCCTCCTTTCATTCTAAACTTGAATCAAATGGTGTCCAGTGTTGACCGCAACCGCATGTTTTCCGAGCGTATTCTTTCAACTCAAGCAATATTCAAGGAAACATTCAAGCTTTTCAGCCCACAAGGCTGCTCTTATGGCAAAAACTGAACAAGGCAATGAAACAAAAGCAATAAATAATTTGGTGATTACTGATATTTTTGCATTCCAAATGTTTATTCTAAGCTGGGTAAGCTCTGGTAGACAGCCATCTTTAACTTACAACTCTGACTAGTGGTCGCTAACAAGAACTATTTTGACTTGTAAGTGGGCAGATATTGTTATGGACAGCTTTTTCCCATCCAGAGGGTGTCCGCTAAGGGGGGCTTCCACTGTTAGTACCATTAATTTAAAGCCAAGACAAAAGGCTTGTAAAAACAATTATTATACTGTAATAACTTAATTTATTTGTTAGATCATTTTTTAGCAGTAGTTAGTGATAACATTAACTGGTTTGTCTATCTACTGGTAATGGAGAAAATAACATGTTTGCTTTTTTTCACTGGTTCAAAGGATTGATCTTTATAACTTTGCTGACCTCCTGTTGAAGCTTGGTCTAGTGAATGCTATTAACCTTGATGGTGGAGGTTCAGCGACAATGGTGGTGAATAACACTGTTATTAACTACCCATCTGATGAATGGTGAGTAAATGCTTCAATACCACATCGCAATATTATTGAGGCTGCTGTAGTTACCAGTAGAGAGCTTTTATTTGAGAAATTAGAAATTAAAAAAAATTTAGATAATAACAAGTTCTTGAGTACTGCACTTGGGATGAGGGGAGAAGTTATTTCCTCTAATGGCCTGTATGATGCAGTTCAGCCCAAAAGGGGTTCCTTTTTCAGGCTTAAGGCATATTTATATGCAAAGGCTAGGGATTTCATAAAATTATGTGTACTACAAACCATTCACCTTGAAAATTGACAGAACAGTTTATCAAGTGATGGTAGTAACAGGTTGAAAATGGATCCTAAAAAAATGCAAACTGTATTGGAAATTATTCGTTTGTGACTGTTCTCTCTCGTTATTTTCAGTGGTGAGTTTACATGCCCAAGAGAGGTGTCCACAATTGTGTGTGCCCATGAACCTGACTGTCCATCCAGAGATTGTAATGGCCATGGACAGTGTGTGATGGGCCAATGTCTCTGTGATAGTCACTGGAGGGGAGATTCTTGCAATGTCTTAAAATGTGAACAGCATAACTGCTCTTCAAATGGACAATGCTCTGCAGAAGGTGAGGTGTATGTTAAAGCTTGTCTTATGTGGAGTGGAGTGGTTTCATTACCATTTTCAGAAGGAGGGCAACTGGTTTCACAGGCAGGCAAAACATTTTGAACCAAACACAATTCTTTATAAAAAAAACACTTTCCTTTAGATAGTCAAATCAAATTACAGCTGGTCAATTTGCCTGGTGCCTTAAGGACATTCACACGTTAATTTTTTAGTGGACAGATATTTTTTAAACTTCTACTGGGGACCGATAATGATTTACTTGTTTCAGAAATGAAATAAAAATTGGGGGTCACCGGCTTCGTTTCAGAGATAAAGTGTGTGGAAAACTAGTCTGATTTTGATTAATTGGTGCACGTAATTCAGCATGAACTCCAAGTTTTTTTAGGATAAAATATCAAAGATAAGTCAACAGAGGCAAACTATTCTAATAATATTCTGTATTAGTGAATCTGTGGCATTAATAATTTCAAATATTGCCATCATTTTTACTAACCGTAACCCTTAAAGAGGTTCACAATTCAAATTTAAGAAATAAAGATTGTGAAGGTTAACAATTACTTTTTGCCTTTGCAATGAACAGCTTGATGAATTTGTTGGAAAACAATTGTTAACCTCTACAATTTTTATTCGCTAAATGTGCTGTAATAAGCTTATGCACTTTTAATAATATTAATAACATTTCATACAAGATTATAGATGATGTCAACACTTTTTCAATAGAATGCTTGAGTATTTTTTGGTGAATTCTTTGTTCTTTCTACAGATGGTTGCTTGTGTTTTCCCGGTTGGAAAGGGGAGAATTGTAGTGAAGGTGTGTCAGGTCTATCAAGTCCAAAAACAAAATAGGAAAAAAAATAATTATAATTTATTAATAAGTTCAATTCAGTTCATATGTAAGAACTTTGTACTAGGAGATTTAGTAAGATATGTTTACTTTGGTTTTGTTTAATATCAATTTAGCCACAATTTTTATCACTTTAAGTTAAAAATGAAAGAAAACTAAGAGAAAAGAAATTTCCCCTCAGCTACTTAATTTTACCAACTTCATGTTGTGGCTAAGTTGTCAATCATCGTGGCATCGGAAGGGATTTTTAAAAGCTTCCAAGAAGTCTAAATGTTCTGCAGATACTCTGAAAGGAACCACTGACAGCAATATTGATTTTGATGTCAAAGTTTTCTTTTGTTCACTTTGCAACAGCTTGTCCTTTTGGATTCTTTGGATGGAACTGCAGCAGGGAGTGTAATTGTCAAAATGATGGAGTATGTGACCCACTGGATGGACACTGTACTTGCCCTCCAGGATGGATGGGAACATTCTGTCAGCAGCGTAAGTGTATCTTCTTAAATACAACTGTGTCTGTCAGCAGCATAAGTGTATCTTCATAAAGATAACTGTGTGTATGTTCTTCTGACACCAACTGCAAGTCTTAGCTCTTGTTATAGGTTTGTGTTCTCTAACAGAACTGCAACAGTTTTTGTGTTACCTAAAAGGGACATAATCATGGAATTTGGTGCAGTTTTAGTCATCAGTACAGTGAATTATAATGAGTAAGTGACAGCTACCTTCTCTGTTACAAAAACACTCAACCAAGAGCATTATGGTCAAGATATTAAGTTAAATGTTGGAGGTTTGAGTCAACTGTACTTTTAATAATAGTCGTTCTAAGTTTTTTTTTTTTGTTTTCAATTTTGAAAATGTCTACCATATGATTATATCATTCAGCATCTTCTGCATGTATACCAGTAACTCATTTTACATCCCTTTTATAGCTTTAGTGGACTTACATAATAATTTTGACAAAAGAAGGGACTTTCAATCAATGAAAATAACTTTTCTTTACATTTTAATCACATACTTAGTCAGTTAATATTTAATTGCTTCTGCTATTGTTACAGGGTGTTTCCATGGTTCTTATGGGCGGAACTGTTCAAACATTTGTAAGTGCGCTAATAGCTGCAACTGTAATCCAGAGACTGGAGAGTGTCCAACAGAAAACAATACTGCTATGCTGAATACCACTCAAAGATGTAAGTCAGAATTTAAATTCAACAATATAAGGCATTTTACCTCTTTTGGTCTGACGTACAAAACATGGATTCTCCAAACCGGCTGTAATGCTTTCTTGTAATGCTTTTTCTGCTTATATTGCTAGTTTTGAGAGTTTGGTGTATAGTCAAAACTACTTACCTCAGGTGAAAGCAAAGAATTGATTTATTAGAAGTTTATTGTATTCAAAGTAGTTAATACAGTTTTCTTCTTTAAGGGATGACATGTGAGTTGGATTCAAAGATTAAAGAAATCTCACTGAAGGCCACTGTAAGGCAAACAAACAATTCAAAAGCAAAGGACGTGGAAAAAGAATTCAGGTAACTATATTTCCAACCATTACCCATGTGTTTTGAGTAAATTTCATGTTGCGCTAAAAAATGCCATTTCCAGGTTGTATGTAGTTGTCTTATTTTTTTTAAATATACATAATATGTGATTGTAGAAAAGATCAGAAAGATACAGTGCCTCATAGGGACCAAATACGTCCATAGGAACAAAACACTTCCACAAATCAAAACACTTCCACAAATTGCAAAACACTTCCACAAATCACAAAACATTTCCGCAAATCAAAACACTTCCACACATCACAAAACACTTGCAGCAGAGTGCCTCTTGGCTTGGCTACTAAGGCTCTAAAGCCAGGATACTAAAGTCATTTTGCACTTCAAATGCGGGTCGAGCAAACTTCAAACTTCAGCAACTGGAAGGTGAGTACGTGTTCTATCGTTTATTTTAATGCTGTTATTCGGTCTGATTTGACTCGACAATTGTTTTGTTTTGTTCTTAGTCTCTTCGTTGTATAGCTCAGTACTAGTCATCGCTCAACAATTTGCAATGCTTTAAATGGACACAATGGTGGACAGGGAGCAATATTAGCAAATCAGACCGAATAACAGCATTAAAAAATAAGTTAGAACACTTACTCACTTTCCAGTTGAAGCTTGAAGTTTGCCCGTTGCCAGGACCAAGCTACTAATCGTGTTAATTGAAGGTCTTTGTTTATTTCTTTCATCCTTTTCAGTAAGCTGTTTGTTTGGTTTGTGGCAGTGATCAGTCTCTGTGGGATCAGTTTATTAGCTAATCTCTTTCTGATATACCTGGCATGTAATCAAGCTACGAGGAGGGCTGTGTGG
>Ga0126337_10003585_pt1 | contig 10200 bp, 13 predicted proteins | sample DipCmetagenome_FD_92527 | JGI IMG/M metagenome (GOLD analysis project Ga0126337, IMG submission 92527) | Coral microbial communities from La Bocana,Puerto Morelos, Mexico - Diploria C A metagenome | ecosystem: Host-associated > Invertebrates > Cnidaria > Coral | place: La Bocana,Puerto Morelos... | reverse complement strand
TGATGTTTTTCATTATACATGCATTGCCATGCATGGGACACATTGGCATTCATGACTATTCATTCATGATGCTGTATGAGCTGTTTACTTTCTCAAAGCAACACCTTTTGAACCTCTGGTAGTGAACATGCCTTTCTGGGAGCGTGGTTCCATCGTGCTGTCTTTGACCCACTGTGGTGCTCCGAAGGCCTGTCTTTTTAAAGAAACTAAACCATGACTCAATCATGCATACTCAAGGCCCTGGTGTTGTTTGAGGGGATGGGGTCCTGGGAAGGTGTTGATAGCCATAGTGCTGATCTTAGTTTCAAAAACAAAAACCGTATATAGAGCTCCATGATCATGTATCTTAGGTGCTATTAATGCTATGGAATTCTGGTCTTCCTTGGGAAGCTCCAGACTTCCAATTCGTCGAGCTGTTTGCGGGAAGAGGAAATGCCAGTCGTGAGTGGCTGGTTACTCAATTTGTGTTTGTTGACTTCATGCATGTTGTCAAATAGTGGCACCATGTGTTCTAGGGTGATGTTCCTGGTTTTTCTGTAAGGAAGAAGTCTGGATTCAATGTTGCTGCATATGACCGAGAATATGGTCAACGTGCTGGAAAACCAGAGATGATGGATTTCTTATCTTCTCAGGGGTTTGTGTCTGCTCCCCAGTTGGACCATCTGATCATATTGTTTTTATATAAGTTTTCTGCCTGGCCAGGCTGGCTATCTTCGCATGTCTGAAGCTGGCTCCTGGGTGTTTGGCCCTCATGGGGCCTGATTGCTCTAGCTGGGGCGCACCGAATTTGGGAACCACAATGCGATCGCAATTGAACAATGCAATCGGTCTACTTCTTCGTCCAAATGTTTATGATGGGAACCTGACGGGGAGTAGGTTTCTTGTTTGCATGCATGTTGTTTGAACAATTTAAGCATGCATGATATGCATTCACAATTGAAAGATCTAAGGCTGGTGCTGGCATGCATCGTTGTTATTGCTGTTCATGGTCTTTTTTTGGTTGAGCAGCCCCGGCAAACTCATCTTTTCAATCATTTTCGGTGGCAATGGTTTCAAGAAAAGATTTGCTACGTACCTTGTCTATTGTGCATGTGTTTTCAAGCTGTGGTTGAACCCATCATGCATGACTTCTGGTTTGATAATGATTTTTGCTAGGTATATGTCGTTTCCTGGTGGATGATGGCGTACGGGCATCCCACGCCAAAGAGACAACAGGCTCGTTCGAATTGGTCTGCAGTTTCAGGGCTGGATACAGGAAGCATGGTGGCTGCAGCGATGAGAGCACATACATACACAATTTGCAACTACAAGCCTTGGCCTTAGATATGTTTACTAGTAAACATATGTGGTTTTATTGTTAATTGTTGTGTGTAATTAGCTTAGGTCGTAAAGGGAAGACTTGGTCAGGCAATGGTAAGTTGAAATCCACTGGGTGCCTTGGATTAATCAGTACGTGGTTTTTTGGCTGGAATTTTTGATGACCTATATAGATCCCTTAATCCTGACAGGGTGTACCCACCTGCATTTGGACGTCGCCTGCTGGACTTATGGGTGGCCACAGAAGAGAGGCCTACATTTACACTCAGGACTAATATTTTTTGATATTGCAATAGTTGCTCTTAAGAAATTGATCTTGATTGCAGGACCAAATGTGAGGCGAATGTAAAACTGTCTGATAGAGAATTGTTTGACTCCCTACCTCTCAAAGATGTTTGGGTGGATGCTGATGTGACATCAGTCTTTGAATACTTGTACATGCATAAAAAGACTACCATTCCTGATTCCTGGGTTCACTCGATGCAAAACTTCCGAAGGGAGTTACTGGATGAAACCACAAGTGACATGAATTTGGTACAGGAATATAATAGATTGGTCTCACCCAACAAATAATTATCCATTTCTAGCCTTTTGGTGGCCAGAGCCTTGGCGCGAAACGGGCGCAAAAAAACGCGAAACGGGCGCAAAAAACCACAAAAAACCGCAAAAAAAAAAGGTGCTCGTTTTGAAGTGAGTGGATTGGATGTTGATAAAAGATTCACATGCATGATCATGCATTCCTTTAGGTGTCATGCATGCCTCAGGGTTTTCTGCACACGGCGTCATGCACTTCATGCACGCCTTATGCATTCTGTAGCTTTTTCTGGTTTCCAAAGGTATACCAGTGCTTGGGGGATGAGTAAAGAATCTTTAGAAAAAGGGGCAGACATGCTGCGAATGAACACCGGTGACATGGATGCGAACACATTGGATGACATGATTAAGGCATGCATGAGAAGTTGACTTTTATGAAATTCAAGAATATATATATATATATTAATTATTTAATGATCTAACCATGTCTTGCCTCAGGAGAAGATGCGCCGGATTAAAGACCTACAAGCCCAAGTTCTAAGTGAAGTAACACCTGGTTTGAGTGAGACTCCTGCTCGTGATGCGGCTCCAGGTCACAGCCTTAATTTAGTACTAACTTCATGCATGTTCGTGCAAAACTTCATTTGCCACCATTCCCTGTTTAAATAAATTAGCTGTCATGCATGAAAAGGTACGAGATTCTTTGCTGGTGATGGGGGCAATGGTGAACATGCTCCAGGGACTAAGCAGGTGTGGAATGTCAAAGTGAATTGTTGAACCATATGTTCTTCATTATGGAGTGGATAGATTGAACCAATTTTTCAACATGCATGATTTCCATCTACTTGACAAACCAGGTTGCTTTGGCATCAGCTGGTCTTCAACAAGTGGCATCCTTATAGAACAAGAACTGTTGTTTTGAAAATCGCGCAAAAGAATTATGTCCTTGAGGTTACGCCTCCTGCAGCTGATGAGGTTTGGACTGCTGCACTATGTCTGCAAAAATTGCACTGTTTTCATGACTGTCAATGAGAGGAGCCAGAACGAACTCCTGATCCTGCTGCTACCCCCGAAGGACATTAATGACATAGATGTGAGTCATGTGATGTTTTCTCTTGGGGGCTATTCTCTCTTGATGTGTTTCAAATCATGCATGGTCCATGCATGTTACAAGTTTGCTTTTCAATTTTCTGCAAATATCTTTATAATGCTGTCAACAAAAAACTTCATGCATGCATGCATGTTTTTGCAAAACATGTGCTATGTTGTTTTTCCTTATACTATACCTATATGGAAGTATTTTTGGCAAAACACATGTGTGTTGATGAATTAAAAACTCATAAAGACGTACAAGTACATGTAGTACACATATGTCAGGAGATGGCTATGGTTCAGAACGTCCAGTTGGGACTTTCACTCAATGGGTGGCAAACCGAAATGCTGATGACCAATTGGTGAAGAGTCTTGAAGAGGCTTTTGAAAAGGAAGGTGAGAAGCGAAACGATGTGCCACCTGAGCCTGAAAAGCCTGAGGATTCCAAGAAAGACCCACCAAAGGACACCCCCTCAGCACGTGTTCAAGCTGTTTTGCAAGCCAACAAAGACAGGCAAAAATCATCAGCAGATGTTTTGAGGCAAGCTTTGTTAGCACTTGGGCCACCGGGAAAACTCCCCCAAGATGTACTGATGCAAGAACTTGCAAACTTACATGCTCAAGTGCATGCTGGTGAGGTGAAGGATTCTAAAGCTTTGAGTGCTTCAGAGAAAGGGCCAGCAGATCGGTATGAGAAACCTGTTGCCCCAAAAACCTCTGACTCTGCTGCACCAGTCCCGCCTGTGACTCAACCTCCTGTAGGCCCAGCAAGCCCTGTCCCCAGTCTAGGAGGAACCACCTTGCAACTTGGCAGCCCCAAAGCACTTGAGAATGCAGCAGCTCTGGATAAGGTCACCCCAGCAGCACCTACGGAAACACCTCCACCTGTGGAAACACCGCCTCCAGTAGGACCTTCTGATTCTGATGTGGCAAAACAGCTGGAAGCACTGAGGTGAGGGTTGGAGGGGCTGATTTCATGCATGATCCTCTTTTTGATTTACATTTATAATTATGTAAACATCATGATATAATATACAAAAATGATGGATTGTTTGGCTTTTGTTTGTTCCAGGCTTGGCAAAAAAACTGGTAGCTATGACAAAGTGGATCATCAGTCTCTTGGTTGTAATGATTTGGCTTTTCACAATACTTCAAGGTTTTGATGTATATGTGTGTTGTTTGAGGCTGCGCAGGCACGTCTACAGCAATGGTACGCAAGAGATGCTTGATGCCTGGAAGTCCAAAGAAGTTCGTTTTTGGGCAGCACCAAAACTTGTCAATCCTGATTGCATGCATGTTATGTGTAGGTTCAGTGTATGTTTTTATATGTTAAATTATCATGCATGATATCAATATTTCAACACACAGTTGCTTCAGGAACGAAGATGAAGGAAACGTTTCTCAAGACAGGATCTTTTGAAGAGGTCCTTGCTACGGTGAAACAAATTCGGTCCAAAAGTGTGAAGGATGAGGACACTGAAAAGCCAGTGACGAAGCTAATGTTGAAAGAAGTGTGGAAGTGGGATGAGTACAAGCCTTAGTTTTCCTTTGTGAGTCTGGTGTGCATGCATGCATGCATGCATGATAATTTTGTTTCACGCAGGTTTCTTTTGGGCATTCATGCTTTGCTCATGCATGTATTTTTTTTTATAACATTAAAGGTACAAACATCTTCACTACATGATGAAGAATTGTTCCCACAACTAAGTTCGATGATCGACAATGCATGGAAGTGGGCTGCTGCGAATGGACGACTTCAAAAGAATGAAGTCAATGGAGCGGAGTATGCAACTCTGCCAGTTGACTCTGTACGCTTCAAAACAAACGAAGCTAAGTCCTCTCTTACTGTGCAAGCGAGTGCAACCTTTCAGGATCTGTTGACCATGCATGTACATAAAATGACATGCATATGTGAGAAGGTCTTTTTCTTGTCATGCATGATACGTTAAGCAATTATTGAGAAATGATTTTGCAGGACAACACTGGAACCCTTTTGGATATGGCTCTCAATGCCAGCCCTGCAGCTGGTGGGACTGGAGATGGTGAAACAGGTACTGGAGATGAACCACCCAAATCTCTGGCTATCCCGTGACTTGTGAGCACCCCAAATTTCAACATTTCAACATGCATGGAATAACGTGGATCCAACTCATCTATAAAGATATATCATTGAAGATTGGTAGCATGCATGGCTTTTTTTTTATGTTTACTTTGTGTGAATGTGCTGAAGAATTATCTAAGGAAAGGACCCCTAGAACGGGTTCCATTCCCAACACTGTCTCAGACCCAGTCTCCGTTCCAACAACTGGGGCACCACTTGTTGCTGCTCGGGAAGAAGATTGACGCAGCCCAACTTTCCAAGGATCATGCAATGAGGTTTGTCTTCATGATGTCCTAGTATACTGTGAACCCATGCATGTTTGAAGGAGAAGTTAGAGCCGCACAGTGACAAGAAAGCTGCAGAGTGTGGACCCCAAAGACAGTGTGTTTGAAACTTCATGTGTATCAATGTGTTCCTAGGCTTGCCAAAGGCATTGGGGAACCTTTGGAGGAACTGAAGAAGTTGAATGAAAAGTTGATCAACTTGCAAGCTGCTGCCATGGTCCAGGCACCTGACAGGTGGGCTTGTGTGTGTGTGTGTGCGTGTGTGTTTGTAAGTCTAGATGTGTAACATTACTCGTTGGCATGTATGTTTTTTTGTTTGGTAAGCTCACTTTTCATCAGGGCAAAGAAGGATGAATTGGTGAAATACTTCATCGAGATCACGAAGAATGACACGATCATGAACAATTGGCTGGCACGTGCAAGGTCTAGACCTTAGAATGGAATCAGTTCAATATAATGCAGATTTTTCCTTGACATCAGGAGCTACAAACCACCATTGACAGATGAAGAGAAGGCAGCACGAAAAGCAGCTTCCAAGAAGAAAAAGAAGAAGGGTGTCAAGTCAGAGGAAGATTCAGTGTCCGATGAGTCCAGGTGCAACTGTGAATGTCTTCTCACACACTATACCTTTGAATTTTCATATATACATATGTAGTCTGCATCAATGGATGGCAGGAAGAAAAAAAGCAAAAGAAAGAGAAAGAGTGAACGGTCGAACATGAACCAAACATATAGATATACCTTGATGGCATGAGTGGTTTGTGCCACTGTTTTGATGCCAATGGATGATAGGAAGAAATGTGAAGGAACGCCTTCTCGCTGATGATAGTGCCAGCTACCGGCTTGAAATGGAATGGAAAAAATATTCTCGGATCAACATGTTATCAACAAATTTGAAGCACCACCCAAGTCAGCATTCATGACTGAACATTCATGTTGCCACGCATGAAAGGTTTTGAATAAACATGCATGTGGTGCAGGGTTTGCTTTTTTTTTAACCATGCATGTTCGAACAGACATGTTCAATCATCATGCTCCCCGTACGCAGGTATTGATTTGGTTGGGGAATCAACAGGAACTGTTGAAGTCAAAGATGAAGGCTCACTGAAAGATATTTGTACATGCATGTGATTCATTCTTAAACTGTTTCAAGAGTTAGTGCCAGGTGAGGTTGATGACAATGAATGCAATTTTGAAGAGCAGCTACTGGAAGAATTGCTGCAACACTTTGAAACTGGAGTGGGCAACCCAACATTCATTGATGACCTCCATTCCTGAAAAGACAAATTGTGGATAAATGTAGCTAAGGCTGACAGTGCTAGATCATGTATATCGGCATGCCGGATAACAAGCAAATTGCAACATCCAACTGGACGTGCTGAACTCAATGTGTGTCAGAAACATATTTGTCTTTGTTGACTTGTGGATAAAACTTCGAATGACTTACCAAGGTTGGTCCAATGTTTTGATGCAAATTGCAAGCTGGCAGAACCCAGCACACTGGTCACGCAACCTACATGCTTTGATATGTCGTTGGAACTTGTCTTTGCCAATTTCAATTGGTAGTGTGCAGTGCCCTTGCTTTTTCCAAGGCAAGACGTCAGTGATTCCTTGGCCAATTATCCTTCTCTCAAGTTGGATAAAGACAATTTTCAAAAAAACGAGAGGTTCTTTGCTCATGAATGGCTTCGATGTGGATGATGAACAACATGAACTTCAGTTATCTAGTTTCTGGCAGCTCTACAAATATGTTGTGCCAAATCATCCGGTGTTTTCTACACATGGGAATAGGCTTCATCGAGTGATACCAATGTATTACCACGGTGATGAAGGAAGAGGCAAATTGAGGCGACCAGTGCTGATCACAAGCTATGTGGCAGGACTGCCAGCTCGTGGACACTCTTTCCTGTCTAGGTTCCTTGCAGCAGTGTTTCCTGGAGAAAGGTATGCTGTTGGACCGGATGGTGTGGAAACTCTTCAAGCGCTCCACCAAGCATTGTCCCAAGATCTCTTGAACCTGTTCTCCAATGGTTTTGATGTCACGGCCTCAGAGTGTACCATGCGTGATGTTGCTTGATATGCTAAGTTGATACTTAATGTTAGTCCATGATTTGGTGAGTCTGCCAGGTAGTCAAGAAAAATGGTTCCTCTCAAACAATGTATATTTGTATGATTGGCATCCGTGGAGATTGGCCATGGCAAAGTGGCTGGCATGCATGTGTGCTTGTCAGGTCTGTTCTGCTGGAATTCTTGCCATGATATATGAGTGACATTCACAAGCATGCATGCATGAGGAAAATGCCACCTATTGTTGACGGGCTTTACCAGTGCAAGAGTGTGTCATCTTTGTGATGCACAGGCCATATACCCTGGGACTTGGGACTGGTTAGAAGTCTAGTCTATGTAGTTAAAGTATTTCAAACATGCATGTGTGCAGGATTGGTGGAGGACAGACGCAAGAGCAACATGGAGGTCGCACCGGCCAGGGTCTGATCCAACTTATGCCCCTTCAGCATTGAGTGTGGTTCCTGGATGTGATCCTTTCACAGCATGTCCTGACCAAGCTCATACTTGGCATCTGGGTGTGGGACAGGAATTCTGTGGGTCAATGATAGTGCCTTTGGTTGGCAAATTTGTCAGGTTACATGCATGCTAAGATATTATACATGCATGCATGCATGATTGCCAACTATGCCTGCATCTTATGTGCATGGTGCTAGTTAAGGTGCTTTTGGCATGTCGCCTTCATTTGTGGCCTGGGGGCAATATAGAAGATCGCTTGAAAAATGCGTTTCAAAGTTTCGACTCCTGGCGCCGTGTACGACGACTGAGCACCAGCATCACCAAATTTGAACTCAAAACATTCAAATGCACATCGTGCCTAGGCTTCAGGGATAGGATAAAAGGTGGTGTCAACATTGCAATTTTTGCATTCTTAGGTTGCCAGCTTTGAAAAGTTGTTATCTCCCAAGGCTTTCAGATTGGCCCCGCTTTTCGGGCAAAGGCTATGATACATCAGCCTTGTGTCGGTGGTTGTTTCATGTGATCAGTGGTGCTGATGCTGGTGTGGTGACCTAAGTCAATTCCAGTTGCATTCAATGTTTCCTTGAATGATGGTGTGCAAAGTTTTTGACCCAAAAGGTTGCCTTGTGAACTGTAGTCACTGACTAAGGTGGTCCCAAGTGATTTGCTGGAGTTATTGAAATTCACTATGATTGCCATTGATACCTACTTCCGTGCTATCAATGTGAAGGGCAGGCGTTGGATCCCTGCCCCTGAAGCCCTGAACTTGTGCCAGCAATGCCAGAACATGTGTGTTTCCTGGCACCCAAAACATGTTTTTTTAGTTGAATGGATGTCATGCATGGTGCAGGTAATATAACCACACTTAGTTGCATGCATACTTGCAAATGTGCTGCAGGAAGGGTATACTGCTTTGGCAGCCTATTGCAAAGCAAAAGGCTGGAATATGTTTAAGCGAAAACCAAAAATGCACATCCAACAAGAAATCGGGTTTCTTTGCTGCATGGCTACTGGTTTCTTTTCAATCTTGTGCATGTGTGAGGTTTGAAAAAACAACATGCATGGTGCCTACTGTTAGGGCAAAACATGCATGCATTGCTTGTTCGGCTAAGGCTCTGGATGCATGATCAACAATCAAGAGGAGCATTAATGGTGATGTCACCCATGTGCTACATGGCAAGCATGTGGTTTTTCAAGCATTTAGTGTGGTATTGTGATATCCTTGTTGGATCTACTTACTCAGGCTTTGCTACATGGATGGACGAAGACTACATTGGGCGGGTCATGGCCCTATCTTTTGCCATATGATTGCTTAATTTGAATCATGATTCTGCTTTGGATAAATTTATATGCATGCAGGTGGCACGAATGTCCAGAAGGACACATGCATTCTTGATCAGCATCCGCACCACAAGACGTGCTTTGATGCATTACCAACGCACATGGCGGCTTAATGGATATTCACGATGATATGCTGGCTGAACAAAAAAAGTGCATGTTATGGATGTTGGGGGGTCAGGTGTGGGTTTTGGGAATGGATCGGTTTATGATATGTTAATCCATGCATGTATACACCCAAAAAGATATCGATATATATGCATGAGTTTCTGAACCACAACTTGGACACAAACACTCGTACACCTTTTTTTTTCACCATATGAAACGAGCATAAAAAATTGAACCGAGCAGAAATAAAGTGGTACAAGTTTTTGTGTACCAAACGGTGGTTCAGGTATGCTTTTTTTGACCGCCAACCATGCATGCTGGCGTGTAGGAGTTCTTTTGAAAGCAAGCGGAACCATTTGGTTCGCCCAAAATATGCAATGCTATGAAAGAGATAGGTCTTTGCAGACTTGATTGTCTGCAACTTCAGGCGAAGATCGAAGGAATGCTGCGAAAAAACTGTGATGATCTGCGAGCTTTCTTGGAAAAGATAGATCCAACCGACTTGGGAGCCCTTGGCTTCTTGTCGTTCAGAAGCTCACATTTCCAAAAGCTTTCTTTAGAGCACTAGTCTGATAGTAAGTACTCCAAAGTCTAATACGGTTGATGGACCAAATCCGGTCAACTCTTGGGTTTGGATGTTGACATCCCGAGGCAAGCTCTGGAATGACATTGAGATTTTGAATGCGAACTTGCCATCGCACAATGTGACGACCACACGGTCCCACATGGCAGAGGTCTTCAGGAAGAGCTTCCGAGAACTCCTGTGACTCGGCTGCACAGGAACGGAAAAGATGTCATGTTTACCCATGTGAAAGATGAGCAGAGTCAAACACTCCGAGGCGGTGTGTTAGTTCAAATGGAAGGGTTAATATAGTTGATACCTGGAAAACATAGTGTAGCATT
>Ga0126337_10003583_pt1 | contig 10202 bp, 7 predicted proteins | sample DipCmetagenome_FD_92527 | JGI IMG/M metagenome (GOLD analysis project Ga0126337, IMG submission 92527) | Coral microbial communities from La Bocana,Puerto Morelos, Mexico - Diploria C A metagenome | ecosystem: Host-associated > Invertebrates > Cnidaria > Coral | place: La Bocana,Puerto Morelos... | reverse complement strand
AGTATACCGTCTTGCTAACTAAGTAGTCAGTTTAGGCACCAGGAAGTATGCTGTGCTCACTGTAGTTCAATGAATAAGAAACGATCTCTCTTGGACTCCAATCGAGCAAAAGCTATTATTATACAGGAAGCGGAGGGTACCTGCGTTGTGGCCATATCATTGATGGTCTGAATGGTACCCTTTGCAGCGGCAGTGTTGTATTGTTCACAATATTTGTTCTCTTTTCTTATGAATTAAACTCAAAGTAATAATGTCGCATATCTTAAATGAACTATTTTTCAAACGAAAATCCGCAAACTGCGCCAATTATGCTTTTCTTTTAGACATTTAGCATTCTTGAACTAATAATACCCACTCATGGTAACGAAGATGACGATAGAAGATGATAAACGAGAAGTAAGACACCTTAAGTAACAGACCAATCATCTTCAACGGACCTGACCTGACAAAACAGACTGCCGAAGACTTTTCACTTAACTCTGAAGATGACTTCCGCTTAGGTTGTGGAAACTTCAGTCACCAACAACATTTTAAAGAACTACCCTAACCCATATGACCACACTATACGAACAACAGTTTGTCAATGAGATAAGATTGTTTTATTCAAATCTGCTTAGATCGTTATTCTATCCTCTGAGCGGCAGTGAATGCTGACCTTGAGTTGTCTGTAGTGCACTAGATCACACGAGGACAAGCACGTCCCGCTATGGTGGACACCAAGTACGTTAACTGAAATCACAACAGTTGGGTTCTCATCATTATCCCCAGACGGTTTGCTTTGATTGCTTTGGAGGTTACCCGTTATCCGTGTTCTTGTGTACTAGAGCTTTGTGACCTGTGCTCTATGACCTCTATCCAGACGGTTCCAGCTAGCATACACTAGAATCCAATGATAGGATATGACTTTTCTTTGTATCCTATGGGAAAAAGAGGAAAGAAAACTACGGTTCATATCCGTTTTGTAAATTACTAAAGGCAAGAGTAAACATGCAGGTGGTGATTTCGAGTTTCTTTACGAGCTTTAAATTTTTTGTCTCTTAACTTACTTGAACATATTTAGTCATAATTCTAAATTTGCACACACTTGACCGGCGTTTTGAACTGCTAGGATCGCTGTGGGTAGTAACCGTGGGTAACATTGGGTTACTGGGACTTTCGTCCTACCAATTGATGCCGCTGACTTTATAAATTCGAGCAAAATGAACGTCGCACCTTTAAATCGGTTTTTGTGAAATAGGAGTGTGGGAACCTTACTATCTCTTTAACTCAGGGTAAATAAATATTAAAAAAGCCACCTCATAAGCTTCCAATGCTTCCGTAGTCATAGGCCGGGCTTGCAGGACACTTTATCCAAGTCTCAAATCCTCTCGATCTTCGAAAAGAGGACTATGTAAGTCGATATATTCAATAGATTGGATGATGTAATTTAAGAGTTTTCATTGGTTTAGTCATCATGGTATATGGGCCATTTTACTATGGTCTACAAAGATGTTAAGCGTACGCTTAATTTTTCTATATTGTATTCGCAATGTAGGTTCGATTACCGGCCGCTACCAGCTTCTACCCTGAAGGCACTCTCGGGGAGCGGACCGGACTCAAGAGAGCGGCCGAAATCTTGCCTAGCCACAATGAAGTTTTTTTTTATCATTTTTTTCAACAGTGTACCCATAATAATTGTTTGCATTGATCTTGCGTCCGCTGAGCAAACGCAATCAAAACGAAGGCAATTGTGCACATGACTACTCTGCTTGGGCAAGGCCAGTTTACGACAAAATTTGGAAAGTATTCCATACTCTGAAATATCATAAGGCAAACCTATATAGCTACAAGAGCCAAAAAAACTTACTTTCCACTTGAATCACTAAACTTCTTACAAATCATTCTGCAATCTTGAATGTCCTGCCGTACATGTTCTAACAGCGCCTCATGCTGTTTGTTCAGTTTTTGAAAGAAAGTTAATCTCTTTTTTATTCTGTTTGTCGTGTCCTCGTTTATACAGTTTCTGAATGCATCAAGCCTGAGCTTCTCTTTCTCTATCAACAAATCTTGCTGTCTCTGTGCCTCGCGAAACTTGCTCAGTAAGCCCAGAATCTTCTCACGACATTCTGTTCCTTCGTCGCCGTTCTTTGCTAGCTTTTGCCAGTTATGTACCTCGGTCCGAACTTGTACCTGCGAAAATTACAAAATATCTTTTGTTGGATGAGATAGCATTTGACCAGCATTGCAAACTGAACCTTTTCTTGGACGGAACTGAGCTATAAAGTCAGTGGGAGCTGGTCAGTTGCGAGTTGAGGTGAGACTAATTACTCGGTTTTGAGCTCGTCTCAAATTGCCTTTCTTACTCACCTTGTATGACATTTGGAGACTTCAGACTGCAGAATACATTTAGGACTCAATATAACTCAGGTTAGCCTGAATAACACTCAGGCTAATCTGTTTAAGGCTAGCTATGGATAATGCAAATGGAAAATGATTTGAATCAAGCATAAAATACTTGCACTAGTGCATGTGCAAATCTACGAGAAAAACATTTACAATTCTAATCTCCTTTCGTTCTACTTTAGAAGATTGTTCACTCGCAGAAATTCTAAATTTGGAGAAACAAGCCATGGTGTTTCAACGAACATAATGTCCAGATCGGGAATGTATGTGGGCTAAAAGTTATGTTCATCCTAATCATCTAATACTTTATGAGGAAGTGAGAATTTAGTTTAATGTACCTGTAAGATTTTCTTCTGTTCTTGATAATGCTGGCAGAGCCTGGTGAAGTGTTCAAACTTGTAGTCCGGAGGAGATTGTTGATTGGGGATAGGCTATTGCAAATATAAAAAAATTACAACATTTAAATTGTTCTTGCAACGGTAATCAGGTGAACTTATGCAATTTTTGGAAGATTCCTTTGAAGGTATCTTGTCCAGATTTCTAGAAACGAAAGTAAAAACTAGATTGGCTAGAACTGCGTCACAATGTGCTCAGAATGCAGCTGGTAGCGATGACCTTAAAAGGTTATCGTTTCACCGTGGGACGCATAAGGCCTTGCGAAATAGTCCTATGTCGTCTTGATGCAGTTTAAGTGAACTACGAAACACCAGTGCAATTACGCAATTAATTTAGGCAGATCTCCTTTAAAAAAGCCAACTTCACTAAAAGAGATTTAGAGAAGCGTCCTAACAAGAGTAAAGTACTTGAATGACTACGGATAAAGGATGTAGATGCAAGCCTATGTTAAGGCCTGCAACTCAAGACCTTGTTTAAATAATCTGCACCAAGTAGTTCAGAACGTGTTGTAGAGAGGAAATTAGTTTATTGTATGTAGACTACATAACTTACTTTTAAAACTCGTGATTAGAATGTGCCAGGATACTAAGGAAAACTTACCAGTGAGAAGGTTATATCACATCATTAACAACAAAAATCTCAAAACACAGACATTAACGTTACGACACACTTGAAACACCTGTCCACACAACATTGATGGAAGCTGTCTTCTCCTTGTCTTGTCATTGGTCAGTTAGTCAGTCAAAGAATAAACATGAAAATGGCTGCAACACACAACTTGAAAACACACATTAAGTAACAAACAAAACGAACACATACAGCTTAACGATAGCGTCCTCAGAGTTACTCTCGGTTTGATACCATGGAGGTATTTCACAACCCTTTACATGAATTTTTTTAAAAAGGTGATATGTGTCGAGTTCAAACCAGCTTGTTTTGATGAATGGCGAGATATTCCACTAAATGTATTCCGGAGAACTAATACCAAAGGTCTGCAGCAGCATTTCAATATTCAATGCCTAGAAGTTAAGCTGAAATAATGCTCTTAAGACTGGTTTTCACTAGCGTATAGTCATAAGCCGAAATACGCAGACCCAGTAAGACGTTGATAATTAGCGCCTACACTGAAAAAACAAATAAACTTAGTGCCTTTGCTGCTTAAACCTTTATTAAAAACGTTTGCGGTAGTAGAAACGATCCAATTTTTAGAAAATTTTCTCATATCAGTGGCAGGTTACAGTTCCTTAATTGCACTCGCATTCATACGTTTACCTACGCTAATTCTAGATATTAAGTTTCTGAATGTGAGACAAGCCGTATTTATTTCCGATTTTGGTTTGAGTTCAAAAATTCAATTGTCATATAAACAGTCCGTAACTAAATTACCATCAACTTCTGTAAACCTATAATCTAAGGCCCAACTTTCAAGTAGAGCTTGGACTGGAAATGGCTTTCGCAAACTGACACTCGAGAAAATAACGTTAGTTATTTTATGCTGATAATAATCTTGACAAATATCGCCATGTGAATACAAAAACTGATTGCGAAGAAATTTTTAAGGGTTACGTGGGAGAGAAGCCTGGCAAGCCATAACATTGCAATAATGAAATTGCAATAAGAAGGTTATGTGGAGTTTAGCTGGTAAAGTGAACAATATTTTGAAAGCTAACCAGGCACTAACCGTCTTGTTGTTTTGTTTTACTGGTGGCAGCGCAGGTGGCTTATTGGCCAACCCCACAGAGCTCATTGTAGTTCCCATGGCAACCTGCTTTGGGCTTGGTTTCAGAAGTGTTTTCCTCTCAAAATGTTTCCTAAAATTTAAAATGCAAAGTTATAAGAATTTTTTTTAAAATTAATTCAGTGATAATTTCTATAGCTGTATTATGATTTGAGATTTTCGCTGATTATTCTGCACGAGAATTGGTCTGTGGCTTGCATGTCTGCAGCCTTGTGAAACTCGCAAACCTGACACCTGCTTTGGAATTAACGCTGGGGCGTATTTTAAGTTCTTGGAAAATGGCTAATTGGGGTACGTTAGGGGGAAAACCAAGCTTTACTAGCTAGTTGTTAGCGAATTCCAGAAAATATTAAAATCTACAGGTTGCAGCCGTTATATATCTCCTGGAGGGGTGTTGCTGAATACTCAAGCAGTGTAAGAACTTTTTCTACATGTCAGAAACATAACAAGGACTTCTGTAAGATTCGATGGGATGACAGAAAGTGAACGTTTACAAAAAGGATAAGATACAACTATTATAAAAGCCAAATACAAGATTTAATCTGCACGATCTCGCTCCAGATGCGCAAGGAATTTTTGCGCGAGTTTTAAAATACCAACTAAAAAGAAAGCTGACCAGTCGATATTTAATTGTAGGATTTACTTACCTGAGTATGTCAGTGTAGTTGGTCGGATCTATACCTCGATAGTCGTCAGTTGTTAAAACTTCGCAACGTGCAGGTCTTGCTTTGCTCTGGGGTTGAGTGTTAGTGTTTTGCGGCAGTTCTTCTCTATTCAAGTCGAGCGCTTATTTTCCGTTGTTATAGTTGATAATTAACTGTTTGCTGTGAGGTTTGGAAACTGTATAGACGCACCAACGCAGTCTGCTGATGTTAAGTCATTGTGTCAAAGACGTGCGGTATTGACGGTAAAATAAATACGCCCTGTAGTGTCAGACATATGACACCACATGGGCAATATATGATTGCTCTGATATTTATTCTATTAGAAGTTTATCGAGAAGGGCGAGCCTGTGTCAGCGGTATAATGAACTAAGGTGTGGCTTTCTGGCAGCCAGCCGATTTACAAGCAGTCGTTCATTTTTAGCAGAAAAATAGCACAGTTAATTTGTTCTCTGTTTACTTAGACGTAAGGAAGTGCAGACAATGAAACAAAACAACTGCGCAATTTTAATTAATCTCCTTCCAATCTTGTTACATTGTCAGGTAAACAGGTGTTGAGAGCCGAAAGAAAGACATTTACACTTCAGTAGGTTGCCAATTTTCGTAACATACTTACAGCAAATAAACTGCTATATTGCAACCTTCGAGCTAGGAACGAAACGGAAAAGAACACATTTATTCACAGCTTCTCGTTATTTTTTGTTCTCTGTTACGAACTGTTCTACTACAATTCTTATAAGCTAGTTACATGCATGGATGAAATATGTCAAGACCAAGCTTGAATAGTAAAATAAAATGTGCGAATTTGGTGTGTCGGAACATAACATGGAGGCACAGGGACGTAAATGTAGGTGACAAGAAAGAACTAATGAGATATTGTGCAGTGAATAAAACACCAACTGTCCTAACCAAAGTATAAAGATGATATTTTACGGAAAGTTTTATGGTGCAAATGAATACATAAAGGATCATATATTTGAACTGCGGAGAAAGATGTGAATTTCAAGTTGTGATTGATCATCGCAGTTATACACACAACTTAAGCAGTTGTGAAATTAAAGCCTGAAAGAAAACTCAGGCCTGAACGAGACTAGCTCCTAGATGGCTTGACAGCTCAGTCGGTAGAGCACTGCACCGATATCACGGACGTCATGGGTTCGAAACTCGTTCAGCGGCCTGAATTTCTTTCAGGCTTTAATTTCAAAACTGCTCAAGTTGTGCGTATAACGGCGATGATCAGTCATAAATACATGTTTTATGGCTTTTGGTAATGAATCCAAACCGTTTTTCCTTTGACAAAACTATCCACAATTGGGATCTGATAAATTTGCCGCAGACTCAAGCACTCACGAAAAGGGGAAATGGTGTCTTAGTGCAAGTTGTTGTTATCTCAAAGAAGACCGCTTGAGCTAAATACCGTACTGACACGGCTCGCTTTCCATTTCTATGGTAAACCGGTTTTTCTGGTGAGAAACCAAATGGAAAGGGCCTTTTACTGGAAATTGTTCGGAAAATTTGGAATACTTTCAGGTACTCTTTTTCTCTCGTTTTTCAGTGCCGGAATGATCAGAAAAGCACTGTGCCATTTGCTTTTTCAAACTATTCGCATGATCCTTTATGAAATACTGACAGTAGTTTAGTGGCGAAATGAAATGAAACAAAACAGTCCTTTCCACTGAAAGGTTTTCAAATGCTGTCAGATGGTACGCATTGATCCCGTTTCACTTTGTTTGCTGAGCTGATTTGTAGTGTTCCACTGATTTAGTGAAAAATTTTCACAAGAAAGCGCCCCTGAATTGGTTTTGCCCACCTGCTCTAGCTTCAATTTGATTGGTTGTTGTTAAAGGCAGTTTGATCCTAAAGATAGCGCAAAACTTGAAATCGAAAACAATACGAAACTTGCTTTTTTTCTCAAATAATTTAGAGCAAAAAGTTAAACAAGGTTAGGAGCTTTTAAAATTTGGAGTAATTAGACATATGTTTCAATTAGGTTAAAATAAATTGCTTGGTTAGTGGATTGCACTGAGTTGTCGCTGTCAGTAAATTGCGCAAATCCATTAACTTAATGGTTCATACTTTGTAATCATCTGCGCCGACTCGTTGGTCAGTGTTCGCGATGAAGTCTAGAAATGCGATAGTTGTTCTCGTTAGAGCTTGAAAGTTTACTTACGGACCCGCTTTGTCACTTTTATCATGGGAATAGTTATTTCGTTTTGCTGGAGAGTTCTGCACAGGATTCCATTTAGAAAGGAAAAACAAACGGAGACAGAACAACAGAATGTGACCGTTTCAAAACCAACGGTAATTATATTTGTGTCAAGAGTCGCTTGAGCTCTAGTACGGCTCAATATGTGGCAGTTGCACCTAGCTCCATAGAGACAACTTTTTTGATTTCGAATGAACTTGGGAGCTAAAAATTAAAAACAGCAAGAACCAAAACTTGCAGCCATAATATCGGATTTACCGTCAGCAAGGTTTCGTTTGTATGACAAAAATATTCTAATTGACTTTGGCTAGCAGTTTACATTATAAAACTTTTTTAGTGAATTTTCTCTTGCATTATTCTAAGCATAGATTTGCAATAATTCCAAACTTTGTTTTGTTTTTTTTCCTGTTGGCGTAAAAAAATAATGGTCTCGGTCTAAAAGAAGACCTCGGAAGGTGTTAGTTTTCGTTTTAGAAATTAGGATTCAATTCATATTTTACATCAGTAGTTAACATTTGGTAACATTTTCTTTCTGAAAATACTTCGTTTACGTAAGATTGAGCAACATTTACAATCGCTCAGAATTTGAAGCTAAATTTCTATCCGTCATCCTTTTTAGCCTTCAGTACGAGCCTCATTTGTTTTGGGTATCAGTTCTCATCTTTGATTTTTTTGATGCCTTAAATCATTCATGTCAAATTATCTTTATGTCGTCTAAAAGTAGACAATTTTATTATTGCCCTTCAACCACTGCCAATCGAAACTGGTGGCTTTATTGGTGCACGGGAATAAAACATGCAAATCGGCAAAGCAGCAAGAATTGAAATGGGATCGGACTAGCTTCCGAGAAAAAAACACTTATCGACAGAGAAATAGAAAAACCTTTAGGATTTGCAAACAGTCATCTTACACTCTTATTTTGAATGACAATGCAGATAAACTGGAGTAGAATATCAGCCCTCTCGTCGTTTGGGTTTTGACTTTATATGGGTGAAACCTCAGTTATTTTTTAAAAAAAGGTTAAACACCTGCCATAGTGAATATAAAAATGGTCTGTGATGTCGGGACTATATATGGGATTTTCTTTTCATCAACAAGTCTGTCATCTCTGATCAGTGACCGTCACTGTCTAAATAACGCAGGCGGAGTTAACAGAGTCACTTGTGTTTTTTTACATTACATCGCAACAGAGTGGAAGTTAAGGATGCTTGAAGCCGATTCACGCGACGACGCTGTTTTGAAAATACAATCTTTTATTGATCACCAGAATTTTTAATTGATCAATCAGGTGACAAAAACAAAGAAATCACCTTTCCCGTATTGATATAGAACTCGATACTCGAAACTCAATTAAAAGAAACAGTAGCTCTGAAAGCAAAGTGCAGTCATTGGAAGCAAGGTTAACTTTCCTGCTGCCTCAGTCTTCTGATCTATCGCTTGCAAACTTGGATGGTCTTCAACAAACATAATAACATTAATATTCATACTGCAGAACTTTAAGAAACTAATGATCTTGCTTTCATCGCGCTATAGCACTCGACTGGTACAGAACAAAATGTGCTAAACGGCTTTGATTAGTGACAGCAAGCTTATGGAATTGCTTCTGAGTTTGATGTAGATAAGACAAAATTAAATCAAATAGAAGCTAACGTAACTGTTATTTATAACATCGTTGAAAAAGCAGATTTATCGGATTTAAAGTCTGCAACCTAATTAGTCAGGGCTAGAAAAGCATTTTAAGCCCTGCTTGCTCATACGCTTCGGTTTCTGTTACATCAAGCAGTTAGGAATATTGCCACCTCCCTAAAGATGGAATGCTAGTCCATTGAAAGGTTACCCAAGCATTCTGCTATTCATTACAATTCCTGCCGATAGAGAGGCACTGTGAGAGTAAAGACCCGTGTCCAAGAATAAAACACAATGAGTTCGGAAAGCGGGTATCACGTAGGCATTATCTTTAAAATTAATTCTCTCTCTATGTACCCGCCAGGATGTATTGAGGAACGGCTCCAGGTGCTGTGCTGCCGTAACTTGCACGAGTTTGATACGGACTTCCAAGGAACTGTTAACGAAAATGGAACAAATTCAAACGCAACTGCACAACGAGGTTATCCTGTGGAAGTTGAGATTCATACGCGGTATCTGCAGCGCAGAGAGTCGACAAAACTTCTACGAACTCCTTCGGAAGTTTAACTCTTTTCATGAAATGCTTGACGCGATTATCGAAAACGAAAGAAAGTTTCTTGATGCAATTGAACCGAGGCAAAACGAAGCCGAAAATGCAGACGTTGAAGCTGCGAAAGCATCGAACGAAACACCAAGTAAAGAAAGAAAGGCTTTGAAGAGAAGGGTGAGATTTTTTACAAAGGTGCACGAACGTAACGTAAAGATTCTGTTTATTGTCCTTAATGAAGTAGAAGAGTGTCGAGCAATGGTGAATTCGACTGATGGCCACGAGTGTGCGGACAGCTTCGCGTTGGAAATGGAAAAGACTGGTGGGTTCTTGTCTGTGTTGAAGGAATCGAACGAAGAACTGGCCGAATATACTCCATCTCGGCGTTGCTCTTACAAGCCTGAACAACTAGCTTAGAGATTTTGAAAAAGGATAAACAGCTAAACAATAACAACAACAACAAGCTTTGTTTGCTTTGACGGACATAAACAATCATGTAAACCTTAAGAAGTGCGGGAGTCAGATTTGACTAGCAATTAATTCATCGGCTCAAAACTAGATCACTAAAGGAGTAAACAGTCTGAGAAGGCAATTTCACGAGTTTAATTCGTAGTAAAATTACCTCAATCGCTACTATCTTTCTCT
>Ga0126337_10003580_pt1 | contig 10205 bp, 4 predicted proteins | sample DipCmetagenome_FD_92527 | JGI IMG/M metagenome (GOLD analysis project Ga0126337, IMG submission 92527) | Coral microbial communities from La Bocana,Puerto Morelos, Mexico - Diploria C A metagenome | ecosystem: Host-associated > Invertebrates > Cnidaria > Coral | place: La Bocana,Puerto Morelos... | reverse complement strand
AGCAATTGGGAATTCTGGATGCCAAAGCGTCGACTTGAGATGTTGGCAGTGCAAAATATAGGACCTATTGTCCTATCAATGTTTCACCCATGGCCTCCAGACGAGCCTCTCTTGAACAGCAGATTAAACTATTGAAGAAGGACGTTGTTTTCCTTTCGGACCAAGTGAAGGTGCTACAGGCGATGCCCTGAGCAGCAAGAAGCTGCAAGAAAAGTATGAAAAACATCTTTCTAAGTTCGTTTGTTCTAGCCTTTGCAGGCTCATTTTTGGAAGCCTTTGAAGGCTTTCATGCATTGGGCTGTGAATGCAATGATCACCACCTGGGTTGTTGCTTTTTGAGGCTTGGGGATGCCAACCTAAACATCCTAAACCGTTATTCGCCACGATGGAAGCATCCTGGGTTTCGGGGAGGTCTTTCGCATCCCAAGTCGTTTAGGGACGGACGGTGATTTTTTTGCGGAAGGATTCGATCCGGGACGATCCCATGGGATGAAAATCACCATTAAACTCACCTGGGGAATATGTTTTTTCAATAATTTTTCCAATATATTTTTTTTCCAAGCAACGTTTTCCAAAGCAAATCTGAGAAATTGATGAAGATGGCCAATGCTCCTGAAATTCGCCCAGTTGGTGAAGGTTTACCTGAGTTTCGCCCAGTTGAAACTCAAAAAAAAATCATTTGATTTTTCCCTCCCCCCCAAAAAAGGTAAAAGCCAAGACCGGCATTGAAAGTGCTACGGTAAATATTCTACAACAGGTAGATGTAGTTGGGGATGCCTACAATCTCACACCAATACAGCGTCTACATATATGCCTTCGATATCATTCGATCAGCAGCAGCGCTTGTAGGAGAGTCCTTCGATCTTTAACTTACACATCCAAAAAATGTACATTGATCTGTGACACACTCCTCCTAAGAACTGACATAAACATAAAAACATACCCCCTTAAAAGTTACTTCCGGATCTTTTTCCAGGCAGCATGAATCTGGGTTTACGAAATATGTCCCTTTTTTGTGGGTGAACTAAACATCACCGTGTTAGGGGCTGAAATTTATGGATTCATCCACCTGCTTTTGTTCCAGGAGGATGTTACCAGGAGGTTAGGATCAATGGTTGGTGACCGCAATTTACCCCTATAAGGGGATTATAACTTTGGATGCCTCTCCTCCCCTGTTATAGTGACTTCAACAAAGATGGGAGTTATAATTCATAACTTCTATGACTTGGGTTATTTCACCCCACTTACTTATATATCTTATATATCTATTTTCGGCTAATTTATAGGGGTCCCATAATTTTACCCCATGTATAACGATAGTGATGGGGCCTACCTTGTATGGGGTAGGTTCCATCATCTTCCTTCAAGAAAATTATCCACCTCAAACTCCAACAGGTGGCATGGATGAGTTTGAGGAGCGAAGGCTCAAGGCGGGCGGCGGAGAAAGATGTTGAAAAAAACTACCAGGTGGACCCTCAAACCACCCTCAAAACCCCATGAAAAATGAAGGTTTTAAGGTTTTAATGCCTAAAGATATGGGTTATAACCCTCAGAAAATGAAGGTTTGGTGGGGTTCCCGTGGTTGTAAAACCTCTTCTGATAATGTTGCTTCGTTACAAGGGATTGTTTTTTTTTCATTTTGTTGTTGCGGGTTTTTGCTCATCTTCTCAAAATGTCCATTTTTTGAGTGTTTCATTTGGGTTTTTTTACGGGGATGACCTTAGAAGTAGAAGGATTTGTTTAAGGTGTACGAGAGAAGTGTGACCTTAGGCCGAATGGCACATTTTTGTCAGCACATGAAACCCCACCACAACAACGAAATGGTGTTGTTTTAATTGCTAAATATGCAGGTGAAAGGGTGTATTCAAGTACCTACATGAAAACAATCAAACATTTGTACATAAGGTAATGACTGGTAAATATACATCCCATTTTGAAGAGGAAAATACCTCCTTCCAAAACCTCCATCCTTGGGGATTTCCAGTCGTTTCATTCATGAAATTATCGCAACAAAAATCCTGGGTCGACTGCGGTTGGAGGTGGTGGTAGGAATGTCACCACCCATGTTTGTACGTTGATCCAGTTTGTAAAAATGTCACTCCATGAAAGCTATTTGAACAGAAATCCAAGTTTATCTATAAAGTAAAGTAGTGATTTAACCATGCCTTGGGGCATGCCTGAACCCTGCAACAGTAGGAAAAGAATCTTAACTATTTTAGTGCCCTCTTTTAAGCTTCATGCAATCCATTGCTTTTCCAGTGTTTTGGCAGAACCCAAAATGTACCATACAGTATCCAGACAGCAAAAGTGAAACATGCCATCATTTGAGAAAACCTATGAAAATCATAAACCATCTATTAGGATAGTAAAAAGAAGTCAGATCATACCATACATATATTAGAGACTGTTTCAAGGTAACTGCGGTGTTTGTGTCGTTTTTGAAAGTGCAGTTCGGTAATGTCCAGCATCTCGATGCTTTTAATTCGCTCAAGCCTCTCTCAATCCCCGGTTGATGTCACGGGCGGTGTTGCCAGTGGTGGCCAGTTCATTAGCTGGTGGTGCATTCTGGGGTTGGCAAACGTGGATCCAGAAGTTGCCTATTATCCTGGTTGAAGGGGTTTCTGGTCAATTAGTGGAGTCCTTGGTGGGTTCTATTTTGAGGGATTTCCCCGAGCTACATTGGATTTGGTTGGCTGGTGGGGCATATCTTTTGTGGGATTTTCGCACTGAGCTGCATTTGCTATTCAGGGGAGTTCTTCAATTGTTCATTTACCTCATCTGCTTGATCAATCTAGTTTTCGGGTGGATTCATCGAGTGCTTTGGTTGGCCAGCTATCTACTGGATCACCATTGTCATCTTGGGTGGTTAGCCACTAAGCAAGCAGAACGGGGAGACTTCCTCACCTGCATGGCTGTAGTAGCTGCAGCCCCCAATTATCCACCAGGTTCATTTCTTCTGGTGTCACGTCCTCCTGATTGGGACGACGTCTGGATCGCAGGGCACACTCAAGACGGTAAGAACCTTTTGTGTAGGACTACGGTCTCTGACGGATCATCATGGATGTGGACATTGATCGAGGTGATCGGTCCGCACTTGGTTGCTCCCACTTTGGGGGTCAATCAACAGAGGAGGGCACCCAACGGCGTGCAGCAGCAGGATGTGAATTGGCTTTGTGTTCCACCTGCAGCACAAGATCAGTGGAACCCAGGAGCGGCAGACGTGGCAGTCCTAATGACAGAGGCTCATCAGTTGTTGACTCAGTTGCAGACAGTGCCCTCCAACAGCTTAGTTTCCAACAAGCCGGGTGTGGGGGGCGACCTGACTCCACTGCAGATGGGTGGAGGGGGCGCTTTAGCTCCGGGAGGAGGAGGCGTGGCTATGGGAGAGCAAAACCCCGGGGCTGCCGCTCTGGGATTAGGTGCAGGCAACAGTCAGCAAAGTCGGGAGATGGACCTCAAGGCATTGGAGTCAGCAGTGCAACAGTTGCAGGCTTTAGCTCTCAACGACTCGGATCGTCCCAGGAAGCATTCTCGCTCCAAGGACAAGAAACACAAGAAGTCAAAGAAAAAGAGCAAAAAGGAGCGCAAGCACAAGAAGAAGTCCAGGAAGAGCCGAGGGAGTTCCAGCTCATCACCTTCCAGCAGCAACAGCAGTCGATCCCGTTCTCGGAGCAGTTCAAGCAGTTCGAGCACCAAGAAACCATTGAGATGGAAGGAGGGCGGAAAGTCAAAATCGGTGAGCTACAGCGATTTGGCACATGTGGACCAGCTCAAGTTCAAGAAGAAGGGCGATTTGGTGGCCTTTGCGGCGAAGCACCCAGGGGCCTTGACAGCCCACTTTTTGGCCGGCGTGTTCACCAGGCTGTCAAAGGGAACTCTGGCAAAGTCATCCCAGCTTCGGGATGTGTCAGTGACCAGCTGGGCTCACCAGTTTGCAGGTCTTTCAGAGCTTCGAGACATGAAGGAAGTCCTCACACTGGCGGAGATCTTGGACCATGTGAATCGTCGAGAGATAGCCAGGGCATTGGACGTGTTGGTGCAACGGATCTTGGCTATACAAGCTGCCAAGATGAAGGGTGGATCATGGGAAAAAGCAGAGGGCATAGAGTTGGTCAACACCAACAAGACGCTAGCAAGCTCAAGCATGCTAGCTTTGACCAACGGTTAAGCCAACAACTATGGGGAGCCTGGAGCCGGTTGGGGGGTGGGCATTCTGAATGTGAAGGTTTCAATAGCTTTTTTGGAAGGGCTATGGAGGCGCTGGTAGGTGTCTTTCGTAGACCTGGAAGAGCGTCTGAAGCTAATGGACTTAGCAGCAGAGTGTCTCACATCTTCGACAGGCTCCATGGCTATGGTAAGAGGGATGGTACTTTGAATTCATATCACCGTACAGCAGTTGGCAGCTCCCCTGATCGAGTTTTTCCTTTATCGCCCCTGTCTAAAGGCGGAAGGTTTTGGACCCAGGTTCAGGCCCAGCCGTGTGATGATCGGGCAGTGTGGTGTGGTGGGAACCTTATCATTGGAGTGCTAAACTATTTGCATGGAGGGCTGGAGGATGACATCTCATTTCCTTCAGCAGCTCACCAGCGGGTATCCTCTAGGATGGAGGAGACCTTGCGTGCTCACGTGTTGACAGATGAGCCAATTCTTTCACCTATGGGGGTGGATGCGTTTTTGAAGCAGACTCAGCACTACACAGGTTGTGGTGTGGTGCTAGCTCTGGGTGTGAAAGGAGGGGTACCTCAATCGGCTGCTACAGTTCCCCTTGCGGATCACTTGAGAGACCTTTTCCCTATGATGTCGAGGCAGGTCGAATGTCCTGATTCTGTCTTGTTATCTGTGAAGCATCGGCCTAAGAGAGTTAAACGTGGCTACACCTGGCTGGCTTCTTCATACCCAGAGTTGGTCAAGCGCAATGTCAAGGCCGGGCTGCACAAACTCAAGAGGGTCCACCAGGTTGCAAAGCATAGGGGGATTCCTTGTGTGGCGGGCGCATTTGCGGTTGCTAAAGATGATAAGGAAGATAGGGTCATCACTGATCCAAGTGTGAATCAGTTGTTGGATCCTTTGAAGATTCCCAGACCGAAATTTGCATATATTCCCCACTTAAGATCTACTTGGGTTCCTAAAGGGGGATTGATCCGGGTTTCAAAAAGAGATGCAAGACATTATTTTCATCACCTTCGTATCGGTTCTCGTTGGCAGCGGTGGTTGTGTGGTCCACCCATTCGTCTGGTTAACAAGAAGGGACTCAAACAAGAATGGTTTCCAGCGTGCAGAAGTACGCCAATGGGTTTTGGTCCTTCAGCTGGGTGGGCACAAGGGTTGACAGATGTGGTCACTCATGATGCCGGTTTACCCCAGGATCGAAGGGTTCATCCAGACTTTGTGGTGCCTGCAGGACTGCCAGTTTGGGGCTCCATCATTGATGACATTTGGGCAATGGAGCACACAGCGTCAGACTCTCAGGGTGACATAGGTCCATCTTGGCTACAACAAGCAGAGACTGCTTGGTGTTTGAGAGGGGTGGAACCGAATCAGAAGAAGTCAGTAGATGGGGCAGCTGGAGAGGAAGTACAGGGTTATTATGTGCATCCTCAACTTCATTGGGTAGGTTTATCCTTGGAGAAGAGGAGATTTCTCTTTCAAGCCACTTTTCATGTTCTCCTTCAACGGCGGGTGTTGGTGGCAGTGATTGATCGTTTGGTCGGCAAGTATGGGTTCGCACATTCTTGCAGACCGTGCCTGAGGTCCATCTTCGTGGAGAGCTATGCATGGCTCGATACTATGAGGTCCAGGAGGCGTGAGTGGGTCTTTCTGCCTTCAGCGGTTTGGGAAGAGCTGGCAATAGCAATGATTTTGTTATGGTTTGCAGAGTTTGATCTATCAGCAGATTGGAGCAATCGAGTTGAGTGTACCGATGCATCTATGACTGGGTTGGGCCGATCTTGGTCAGTTATGCCTACCAACATTGTACAAACCATGGCGAGGTTCAGCTCTCACCCTACCACTTATACTAACTTAAAGTTGCCTTGGGGGATCAATTTGACAGAGACGCAAAAGTGCCCTTTACGTAAGATCCGGCTCCCACATGAACGAGTCAAATGGAAATCAGTTGGCACACCCTGGTATGGATCTCACATCACATTGAGTGAGGCGGATGCTACTTGCTGGGCTATGGAAGATCGGTTGAGGCGCCCCATTGATGAGGGGAAACGATTTGTACATCCTTTGGACAGTGCTGCTTGTGTAGGAGCTTTTACCAAGGGCCGCTCAGCATCACATGCATTGAATCAGCGTTGTAGGAGGGCTTGCAGTATCAACCTAGCAGGTGGTTATGACAATTTCTATCCATGGATCCCTTCGAAAGAAAATCCAGCCGATGAGCCATCCAGATGGTTTGAACCGGCAGGTGGATGCAAAGATGATGAGCCTGAGTTGGGTAGTGTTGATCCGACGGTTGAGATGCCAGGGCTCCGTTTTTGGGGCAGTCAAGATGATGCATTGTTTTTCATTCATCTATGTTCGGGACCTCGTAGGTCTGGTGACTTGTTGGATGCAATTGAAAGGATTGGAGCCTTGCATGGTATCACTATAGTTGGTATTGCGGTAGATCCTCTTGCAGAGCAACATGATATCATTTCAGGCGTTGGCAGTTCACGTCTAAGTTTGCTGGATTCCAAGACCATGATATTTTTGTTGTCTTTGATTCATTCGGGTAAGGTAGCAGGAGGTTTCTCGTCTCCACCATGTTCTACAATTTCAGCGGCTAGGCATGTTCCACTTAGTGACCAATATGGACCCAGACCACTGCGGGGTCGTGATGACCCATGGATTCCATTGCCAGGGCTGACACAAAGAGAGCAGCATGCAGTTCATTTGGGTAGTGTGTTGTTTCTTCTTTGTATGACGCTTCTACTGGAAATTCGGATTTTTGGTGGTTGGGTAGGCCATGAACACCCAGCTGATAGAGGTCGAGATCCCTATCCATCTTTCTTCAATACGCACGTCGTTCATAAGTTGCGGGAAGTGGCTGGGTTAGCTTACGTAGTGTTAGATCAATGCATGTTTGGGGCATCAAGCAAGAAACCAACAGGGTTACTATTATCCAGCGGTGCTTCATTTATGAGAGTCAGATGCAAGCATGATCGAAAGCATCAAGCATTGATTGGGAGATCTGGTGATGGGGCTTTTCTTACAACCCCAGCAGCCAGATATCCAGCTGAACTTTGTGCAGCAGTTGGCTCAGTGTTTGTGAATAAATTGGTAGCAGCTCAAGAGAAGGGCTATCAGCAACCACATGCAGTCATCAAAAGTTTGATAACCTTCTGGGGCAAATTAGATCCCTGGAGGGCAGGTATCAATGTGCGAGGTGGATGGGTTGAGCCGTGTGCAGAATTTCTTGCTACACACCTTAAAGCCATCCACCATTACCAAATATACAGAGGCGTTGCAGCTGCTCAACAATGAGCTGTTGTTGCAGCAAGTAGTTTGGAGTGATCTAACAGAAGAGGATCAAGACAATTTTTTGGCAGAATGGCTTATTAGTGGATACGAGAAGGGGCACGGAAAGACACAATATGCATGGGCTTTATCGGCAGTGCAAAAGATTTTTCCAAGGGCTCGTTATCGTGTTTGCTGGAAAGTTTATGATGCTTGGCAAGTGCTGCAGCCCGCACACCAAGCTCCGGCCTCCCCGCCAGAGCTGTTGCAGGCAATGGTCGTCATGAGTCTTTGTCTTAATAAACCACAGCTTAGCCTTGTTATGCTTTTATCCTACGTCGGGCTTCTGAGGGTTAGGGAAGCTTTGCAACTGAAGGTCAATGATGTTGTTTTGTCTCCAGCTTCAGTGGTTCTATGTTTGGGCATCACAAAACGGGGCATGGAGCAGAAAGTGGTTTTGACGCATCCTGGCGTAGTTGCATGGGTTTCTCAGTACTTCAGTCGTTTTGGTCCTCAAAAATCTGATGCTCCAATGTTTGACTTGTCTTATTCAACAGTTCTCCGATGGGTTAGAAAGTTAGCGGATTGTTTGGGAGCTGCTCAGCTCAATCTCAGTACCCATTCCTTCCGTCGTTCGGGTGCGTCAGAATTGGCGCGACAAGGGATGCCTCTTCAAGATATCCTACTATATGGCCGTTGGCTTAGCGAAAGAGCAGCTCGTGATTACATCCGAAAGGGTGAAGTGGCAGTTTTGCGGGCTCGTGGTATCATAAGTCAAGGTAGTTGGGATCGCATTAACAAATGGCTAGATCTGGTTTCATGTGCTTGGGTCATTTATGATCAGTTCTTCATTCAGGAAGATTTGCACATTGACGTTTCCAAATTGACATCTGACCGGATGATGTTATTAGAGAGGCATATATTTACTTTGTTTGCGTGCAAGACTTTACAGTAGAATGGGGCATTGGGAGAACAGCGCGCTGAGTGGTTGATTTCCTCATGCCATTTTCAAGATTTGGTATGATCAGTCTGCTATGGCAATACATACAACCTTGCAAGTGATCAAAAAGTGGCTGCGCGATGAACTATGTTGTTCTGTCGGTGGCAAGCAAGATCATTTGCTATCAGGCCAGTGAAGGTATCATGAAAGAACCAGTGGAAAATTCAGACACAATAGAGACTGTTTCAAGGTAACTCATATATATATATATATATACCATGGGCCCCCCAAACATACATTTTTAGACGTTTTTATGGTAAATAACCTGGTTTTTAGGTTGGCAACACCTTTATTTTTCATGGTTTTGGAGGCTGATGGTATATATCATATATCCATACATGAAAAACTAATCACACCTTTACAAGGTGAGCCACACATCACTATCGTTACAAATGGAGGGACTAAAAGGGTAGCCCGCCCCTACAAATGGCCGCAAAAATTCCTTGGGTGACTGGGGTTTTTCATACTGTTGATGGTTCAGAAATCCGGTGAACCACTTAATATGTGGGTTATACCCAATTATTTACATGGTTTTAATAGATCCAAACGGTGGTTGTTTGGGATTTCTGAACCATGAACAGCCAGCTCTACTTACCGGGTGATATTTCATCCCATTTATAACTGGTGACGGGGGCCCACCTGGGAAACGTCTAGAATCTAGGGTTGTTTCAACACACCGAACTGGAACACACCCCTTTTGCAACCTACATACGTAGTAAAGTAAAGGGAGTCCGGAAACTCATAGTTGGCGATTTCCGGGGATTGCCGTTGGGGTGTATTGTAACGTCCTTGGATCCAAGAAATCTCCAACAGGACCCACTGAATGGACCCCTAAACCTGAAAATCTAATAGCTCTAGCAACTTCCTTAGGGGTCCGTTGGTAAGGTCCTCTTCTTTTGTTGATGGATTGGAGAGAAACATTTCTGCAGGCCGCAGGGCTTCTCTTCGACTTAACCGACTCTGAAGCGATGATTGTGAGGATCGCCCAGGATCAAGGCTGTTGATCGATCTTTTGTGCCACAAAAATTGAACGAATAGAATTTCCCTCCAGAAAACTAACATGGCAGTGGACAAAAACACCATTTTGAATATCTTGAAAGTTGTAACGTGGGCAAAATTGTGAGCAAAATTGCTTCAAGGCTCGGCCAAAATGGAGACAAACATCGCGATCTTTTGGGGATTTCTGTTAGGTTGATTTGTTGAAAGCAAGAAAAAAGCCACAGTACTTATTCCATCTTATTCCAAGAAATCAAAATGAATGTATGTATTGGTACATTTACCTACATGAGAATCATACAACTCAACCATTCCATGGGAATCCGATCCGCCTTAGACGTTGCTGAGGCCAGTGGAACATGCCGTGACTGGCCACATGGACGTGGAGTTTCTTGGCTCATATCCCTGCTATGTGTAGCGGCTACTCAGTGGCTTAACTAAAGTTGTTCAACGATTACATAGCCCATGGGATCTATGTATGGTATATTTTCCTACATGTGGCTTAAATTTGTGGTAAATGCAGGTACATATACCATACATAGATATACATAGATCCTATGGGTAGTGGTATCTGGTTCTTGTTACGCAATTTAATAACAACACCTGACAACTTGGGGGAAATACATACCTGCGGAGCTGTTTAGTTACCCTGATCCATCAGTTACCCTTGTATCTGGTTTTTGTTAGGCAAAATGAATAACAACACTTCTACTGGGGGAATTACATACCTGCGGTATGTTATATATCTCTAGGAATTTTCCAATGT
>Ga0126337_10003579_pt1 | contig 10205 bp, 6 predicted proteins | sample DipCmetagenome_FD_92527 | JGI IMG/M metagenome (GOLD analysis project Ga0126337, IMG submission 92527) | Coral microbial communities from La Bocana,Puerto Morelos, Mexico - Diploria C A metagenome | ecosystem: Host-associated > Invertebrates > Cnidaria > Coral | place: La Bocana,Puerto Morelos... | reverse complement strand
CCAAAATTGTTTATATTTTGTTTGGCGCTTAAGTTGCCGATATGTTTGTCAATTTGACAATTTGTCGCTAAAATATCCTTAAGCAGAATTGATTATAGTCTTGCCTTCAAACGCGTTCTACACCCTAGTTGAGCATCATCAAGGTATTACCTTTCGGTTAAAAATAGCATAAATGACAGCTCTCGCCAACAGTTCATTTTACCACACCTTGGTGTGCGCGTGACTTGGCTGTTGTGTTACTTTGTAAATAAGCTGACCTTTCGGGAAGATTTCAAACACATCTGGCTTCTACAACGGATGCTTTAATGCTAGCTGAAAGCTGGAGCGATAGCAAGTAGATGGGAAAACGGGTTTTGGTACGTATTTTGTGTTTACTTAAGAAACATATTTATATGACTGTGCGTGGTTTGCGTGAGATCGGGAAGTTGTAGTTAGATCAAATTACTGTCCAGTCGGAAAATGAGAAATAACAAATAGGTTTACACCATTGCGCGTAAACTAAGCGCAGTTATACACTGACGAGATGTTATCTTTTATCAAATCTTGTTTGGTGAGATCTAAAATGCATTCATAAAGTTGAAAATTCATCCGAGAAAAGATGACCATTTCCGCAATGTTTGCCTAGCAAGTCGCAATGTCATTTTAAAATACTAAGCTTATCTTGAAATCTCAAGGTCATAATCAGGGGATAAATATATATTTTATCGTTTTATTTCGTAAGTTGCTCAGAAATAACGATAATCCAGTCACTCAAATGTACAAAGCAGCGAACATTGAGGTTTTCTGTCTTTCTTTGCGTCGAAATGTAGACAAATATTTTGAAAGATGTGCTCAACATTGTTCGTAGATTCCAGGTTTTTTCAAAGGGAACCAGGTCAAGTCCGACCTTGAGATTTGGCAGGATAACAGTTAAAAGACAAATCTTTTCAGCTGTAGAGTTAATTAGGTACCAGAGTGGGTTTTATCCAGTCAAAAATAGCCAATATTTTGCCGGTCGCCGGAAGTGTTTTTTTAATGGCTTGAAAACTTAAAATAATAGAGCATTTGAAATATCTTTCAACTTTAGTCGTAAAGATGAATAGCTATTCTGTATCTCAGCAAAATTTAATAGTATTTGATTGAATTTCAAGATTTTACGAACGCTTCGTCTTTTCGTGTTATTTGGGGCATTCCACTGGGCAGAAAACGCACTTTGACCGCATTTTCATACTTTCGAATTTTTTTCAAAAACAAAAAAGCGCTGGAACTTAAAATTATGATTTTTGAAAACAGTTCACCAAAGGGTATCTTGAAGCAAAATATGAGCAATGTGCCAAAAAAGTCGCTGTCGCGCGATTCTCAATGCTCTCAGGCAGGAGTTCTTAAAGTGTAGAAAATTAAATGTATTTACAGGTGCATGCCTTATTCAAGAAATAGAAAACAGGTACCATGTTTCTATCGAGTTTTATACAATAAACCAAGTTATTCGCATTCAGTTGGTTCTCGCCTATGATCTATTAGAGGACAGACACACGATTGACGTCATCACCACAAAGTTTTTCTTTCTGCATTTTAAAATGGCGGAAAGTTTTGAAAAATAAGATAATATTTTTCGTGACTGGCTGAAGATAAAGTACAAAAACGTATTGTCGAGACATTGAGCAGTTACGAGAAGCAGGAAAAAGTGAGAAAAATCCGTTTCTTTTTTAGAGAATGACTCGGAAAAATACTCGGGCAGTCTTAGTCGGCAGTTGAGCGAGACTAAACCAAACACAAAATTGATCTTGCTATGCCTCGAATTTAACACATCCAATAAACAACAAAGTGTTTGTTACATTAATTTATCTTAAAATAGTTGTTGACACAGATTGATGTCAAGAATGAAACATAAAATCATCACTTCTTAAATTCAGTTAAAATAAACACGTAACCTTACTTTCCGACGCGAATGTTCCAGTCCGTTTCAGGGCACAACAGCGAGAAAAGCTGAATCGAGTAATTGAGAGACATTTTGAAATAAAAAGCTGAAGTTGTTTGTTTTTTTATTGTATAAAACAAATAGATTCCATGTTGCCGTGCGTCTGTTCAGTAAAAGATCAGATCACACAACTATTTTAGACAGAATTTAACAGTGATTTGGCGACAGTGAAATTCAGCACAGGCTCTCATTTTTTAAAGTTGCTTTGGCGACGAAAGCCATTTAAATGCTTTGGGCGAGCAAGACATGTACATGGAAGTTTTAACAAATTTTTGTTTTTATGCAAAGCCGTACATACGAAATTCTTCTGTTCCAAAAACGTTGAAGATAATAGTTAGTTTTACTGAGCTTTAACTGGATAAAAGAAATTTTATCAAATATTGGCTCTGATGACTTATTTTAGTCGGCCCGGGTTTCAGTTTTATTCGTGAATTGAACTCTTGAAGGAACATGCAGCCGCTTGCAGGAACGACTGCATCGGGACAAAGATAAGCTTACATTTTTAACACTTTCCTTTAAACCTTAGTTTTCCGTTCGCTTAAGGTTACCAATTAACGAAACTGGTAACAGAGATCATCTTTTCATAGCCATTCAACGTGTTCAATTTCAACTTAAGACGCACATCTTAAATATAAAACGAAGTGGAAATGTAACCCAAAAACCTGCTATTGAAGAAGAGCATCTGTTGTGTTTGCTCGTTTTTCTTCACGACTGTCGCTTTTAAGAAATTTCTGGTTCCATATTGTTTTTTTCTTTTGCCGAAGACGCCGTGAAGGACAGAGAGCTCAGCTACCAAAAGTTATCTTCAATTCCTCGAAAAACCGGTCCAAATTTTACTTACTTTCGAGAAACGTTTGTACAGCCAGCAATTTTCGTTTGTTATTATCTTGATATTTAGGTTAACCGAACAGTTTGAAGTTGTTTGTTTGTCCGAGATCGAGAAAACGTAAATTAACTCACCGCGATCCAAGAAAGATGTTGTTGTGTTGCTTTGTCAGATTTTTGAATGAACATTTTCGCGCGGTTGATCTTCTGCTTTTAAACATGTTTTTAACCTCATGTAAGCAGGAGATTCAATAAATTCTTCCATCCAAGGAAAGATGTTAAATGCATCTATGTTATGAAAGAAATGGTGAGCGTGTAGCGTGGAACTATCGAGTTATGGATGGACGCGGCTATCGCCTCGGGGAACTCTTACGCTTCTTACGTGCTCTCCAAACTTCCCGCGTGCTCCATAACTCGATAGTGCACGCTAAAGCATTAACCAATTGTTAAATAGAAAAGCGGAGAATATGTTCTTTTAGAAAATACCGCGACACAAAAAAGAAAATCAACTTATTTACTTTGATCATCAAAATGTAAATTCTGGTTTATGATTGATCATCGCAGTTACACACACAACTTAAGCAGTTGTAGAATTTAAGCCTAAAAAAAATTCAGGCCCGAACGGGATTTGAACCCATGACCTCTACGATACCGGTACAGTGCTCTACCGACTGAGCTATGGAGCCATGACTATCAAGCCAGATGGCTTGATAGCACCTAACACCGGTAATTTCACAACCGCTAAGTTGTGAAAGGCCTCTTAATAATGTTGGTGAACTGTATACTACTCATTTGCAGTTTTATTAATATACCGCATTTAATTCATTGCGACTGAATAGGATATCTCGTTTGGAAAATGAGCTACAGGAAGCAAAAAAGACGATTTTACACCTGAAAGCTAAAATCAAACAGAATGACAACGACGTAGAAATGCTTCAACGAGAGAACAGGCCTGTGTAAGTGTTTTTTGTTCTGGCTCCGGAAGAATAGTGAACGAGCTAACTTGCCTGGTTTGGCGTAAAGAAGGGAAAGACCAGTTTAGTTTGTAACGGGCCAGAGGATTGGGTCGAGGGCTTGAGCAATGCGAAGCCAAACGAGTAAAACAGAAGGAAGCAGAAAGAGAGAATAAAATGCAAGCAAACAGCAACAAACTTCTCTCTCCGTCTTAGGACCCTGAAAGATCTTTTAATTACCGCTATAACCATGAAATGTCAGTAAAAATATGTACCCTACTCCAAAAAACCGTCAGAGATCAATTAGGTTTAATTATCCAATCAGAAATCGATTTACTTAAACTGAAGCTCAATTTATTTTTCTTGACGCGAAAATAATGGCGTTCCCGCTGTTATTGGTTATATGATTGGTTAAATTATTGAAAACAGGTAGTGGTACATTTTTTGGTTAGGTGGATTTGACCAAATATTGACTCTACAGTGTGATCTTCGCTGAGGCCAAGATTATGAAGAGAATATATTTAGAAACTTACAGAATTTTGTGTGTGTTCGTCACGTATAATAGGCGACATAAAAGTTTCGCACTTTTAGAAAATGTAAATGTATCAGCACTTCTTTTGCATAATGTAGGCTGGCGACACTGGGAGACAAACAAGCTGGCTAAAATTCTCTTGCTGCCATTTAATTTGTTAAATTGTTACCTTATTGTAAATTTCATTTTGCCTCTGAATAGGGACCTATCAGATAAAAATTACTACAAAAGCAAGTGGAAAGACCTCAAGGCAAAGTTAAGGACGACAAAAGAAGACTTACAAGGGAAAGCAGAAAAGTAAGTCAAAGAAAAAAAATAAAGTAAAATTGGCTGAATTATGATTAGTCAGAGACGGTTCTTCTTTTCTTTTTTACAATCGCCCAGTCCAGGATAAGATTAAGTAACTTGTCCTTGATTGGCTTTCAAACAGATTGGGAAATTTAGACGACACTGATCATGAAAAGTTAGTTTTGATTTCTCTTAGTTAAAATGACAATGTTTTTATATTTATATTGTCGCACTAAAAATATGCTGGAGGCGCATTATTTGGTTTCTTTACAATTTTTTTCTGAGATAAAAAAAGTTTTTTCTGGCGCAGGTTTTTCAAGTCGTAATATTTCAGTACCTTTCTCTTCTGTGTCTCTATTTTGGGATATTTCCAGCCAACTCACTGTAGAGAGTCGCTCTTAAACTGTGTAGGTTCTTAAATATGTGCGTTGCCTTATTCAGCAACTACAGATTGGTTTATTTGGGCCACAATAGGTGAACGCAAGATGTTATACCACATTTTTTCTAAAAATTCAAGATTGAAAGAATGGTATGGGGTAATATATATGGCTGTATATCACTGATCCCAAGAACGCAGAACACACTGATGATTCCATGACGTAGGCGGTGTAACAAAACACAGTCGAATGTGCATTTTAAGTCAGCTTTTTAACATTCTTCTCTTACAGATCGATAGGAAAATTGCTCCTGAAATTTGAAATGGATTGAAGTTTAGTATAATGAAACTCTTAAAGCAATCGATATTTTCGTGGAAACGATAAATCAAAAATTTGAAAATCAGTAAAACATGAATTTTGCGTGAACCAGATGTGCTATTAAAAACTATCACCAATGTCCTAACTATGGTGCCCGATAAGTTGAATATACAATAATAAAATAATTCCGTACGCTTGATCTCGAGTAAATCGCAAAAAACATTTCAAATTATACTTTTTGCATTGTAACAGTAAATGAACCGACCGTTGACCAATATTTGATGACATTGCTTCAAATAACACCAAAATTGCGTTTTGAAGTTTTGAAGACCTGAAAGTTTTGTCGGTTTTCTTTTTCGTGATCTCAAGATTATTGTATCCTAATCCGATTAAGTGCTTGGTATGGTCCAGGAAAAGCTGTATCGAGACACATTATTTATTTTATGAATAAGGCTGGAAACTTACAGCGCGTAACGAGACAACTATTTCAAATATCTCCATGGAAAACAACCGTTGACTGCGAATCAATAAACACTCTTGTTAACAATAACAAATGGAAATTTTGAAAAAAGAATGATATCTTGTATGGTCTCAATTCTGTAATGTTTGATTTGTAGATTAGCAAAAAAGAAAGAAGAGTTTCGTATGTTAAGAAAACAACACCGTGTATCCGCCAGAGATCAGAAAAGCAAAATATAGTTGTAGATGAATCAAAAGCAAGGTATATAAATTCTATGCAGAAAAATGAAATGGTGGTACACAGTGGTTTACATTGTTATGATATATTGCCATAATTTTAACATGTAAAGCAGCTTGGTAGAATTGCGAACGCCGTCAAATGAAAGAGAGCAAAAGTAGGAAAGATAATTAAAGGAAAATTTAAAAGCAAAAAACGGATAATTGGTATCCCAATTTTTTTAAGCTTTGCAAGAAGTTGCATCTTAATTTCAATTTAATAACAAAAGATGAGGGTTATCGGACTCGTTTTTCGGTATATATGTTAGCAGAAAAAGCCTGGCGAATGTAGGTGTTTTTTTTTAACGGAATAAACTGCTGTTGTAACATTTTGCGTAAATAATGTGAGCTACTTTAAGTTTTGAATAAGAGCTAAAATGAGGAATCCAATTTTAAGAAAACTAACAGTATACAATCCAAAAGAATGTAGCAAGAAACTTCTGCGAATGTTGTCTGGTAAATTGTGTAAACCAACAATTGGATAAGTTTTGTTAGTGAGAGGTCTTAAGCGTCGTGCTTTTCTTGTTGCGCATTTTAATTAATTGAGATGTCTAAAAGACTTGATGGAACTTTTTTCTAGAATTGCTGAGCTTGAAAAGGAGCTTCGTGCAAAACAGGGGGATTACGACAAGGAGAAAGAACGCAGTAGGAAAGAAGTAGCTGATAAAGAACAGGAGTAAGTGAGAGCTTAAAAACAAAATTGTAAGTTGCAATGTCTAATTTCACAATAACATATTGTTTTGGGTGGTGACAACATGCTTTTACCTGATGTTTTAACAAAATGCACAGCATTTTGTGTGATTTATGAGAGAAAGGAATGGCCTTTAATTTAGTTAAATAAGTACATGTATATGAACACATAGCCCTAACGAAAAAACTTAATCGCGACTTACGTTTACGTGAAAATCGTTTCTGACTAAAAGTCATAGGTTAATTTAAAAAAAAAAAAAAGAAACGAAAATATGCGTGATTCCACGACGCAGGTTGTCATGAGAAATTAGCATAAAGCCAATGCGCATACGTGTATGTAGTTTTACGATCTCGTGCTTTGGTGTGTGTGATTGCTCGAGTTTCATGTTGTGTAGTTTCGCTGAGTGCAGAAACGAACTTGAAGATTAAGGTGCACCTAACGCCAAACACTATTTCCGCAAAAATGTAAATTTGAAGCTGTCCCAAAGGAAACTTTGACATTTTTTCGCAGCATCTGAATTTTTTGCGAGCAACAAAACTACCTGAAATTTGATACCTTTTGTGTCACGACCGAGCTGGTAAGGGGCACGGGGTTTGACACAGGTGAACTTACAAGAACACTGTCCAGAGCCATCTGGGTGCAAGGCGTCGCTAATTTGTTCCTTACTTTTCTTAAGAAATTTAGTGGACGGGGTATACCAGCGATGGCATGACCGCAAGGCAGTAGAAACATAACCATAACTTTTCTATCTCCCTTGGCGGCCAACTTTTAACTAACTTAAAATTAATAGAATTTATACTGTTATAGTGTACATTCTGCTCCTTTATTCTCCAAATTAAGAATTTTGGACATTCATCAAATCAACCCGTTTCAAACAGCTAAACTTATGTACTGCTATCATAGAAACCTGTTGCCTTCATTGTTTTTCAACTTGCTTTTTACTAACAGTCAAATTCATGGATATAGCTCCAGAACAGCCAATAATTATCGCGTGCATCATTGCCGGACTAATCTGAAAAATTCCCAATTCTTTACCAAGGTCCTAAGATCTGGAATTTCCTTCCTTTTAAAATCACTCTAGTCTTAATCAAGTTTTCCCAATTTTAATAAAAAAACTGCCAGAGTTTTAAGTAAAATAATTTCTGAACTGGCAAAGCCGAACGCTATTGCACTATCTACTACGTAACCGTCTTGTAATGAACGAGGTGGCCTCAACTATAAGCCTGGTGGTTTCTATAGGCACCTTGTTAACCATTGTAATATTTATAAATAATTAACATATGAGTAAAAGGCAAATAAACAGAATCTTGAATCGTGAATCTCTTGAAAACCATAAAGAGATAAATTAAGAAATGGCTAAGTTTCTGCCATCATTATATTGTAGACTTGCAAAAATCATAGAACGGTTGGACACGACAAAACAGCAGCACGATGAGTCCCTCAGAGATCAGAAAACCAAAACAGACGAATTAAAATCAAGGTACAAATACGTTATGTATCGATCTGTTTACAGTGTACAAATGGTGCTAAAAATGCAATGAATATTATCTCGATGCTGTAGTGCTTAATACTAAGGGCATACATACATCTTTTACGACTTATTGTTTCTGTAGAACTATCTTATTTTAGGTGGCTCAAAATGGTTTCCAGAACTTTCCTAGACGTATATTTTGATGGTTCATTATAACCACTCTCGATGTGTTGACGCTACAACATCAAGAGATTTCCTTCAAGCTAAGCTCGACAGCGAAATAAATTCTTGTTTTCCCTTAAACGAGAATGGTGACCCATATTTGTTATTACATAATTTTACTGTTCAAGTGTTTCTCTTAAAAGTTAAAAGATTTTCGGAGGGGAAAAAATGATGATCTTTTTTTCGTGAATTTTTGATGTCCGTATGTTTACAAGTTGCTACAACAAAACGGAAGCACATTAATAGATGTGAGAATAACTTTACTGAACTGATAACAGAGTTGCACAGCTTGAGGGAGAACGTCTTTCATTTCAAGAGGAGATGGACAAAGAGAAGCAACGCAGCAAGCAAGAATTAAACGAAAAAGAGAAAGCGTAAGTTGTATTATTCCTCTGACAATGTTTAAATTCGTTATGTAAAGATTACGTTAATGTCAGTGTTTATCCCTATTGTATTTTAGAGAATCTTCCATCTTGCATTCATTCTAAGTGATTCTTCGGGTCAAACATACCAAGTGTACATTTACTATGTTAGCGGTGAATAACACCACCAAAGGAACCAATAACGTAATTTGTATTATTAATGACTGTTGCGAGCTTTTATTATTTATCGCTGAGAGTATATCTGCAAGTAAGGAAAAAATTTCTGTAAATGTACCTGTTCATGATGGAATTAAATATTGTAGATTCGTTTTCTCCATTGTTGACCAACTTCTGACGATTTTTCGTTTATCTCGATTTAAGGAAAGGCCGTCAAAACATGCTTAAGATGGACTTTGATGAAGCAATTAAAAAAAACCATCGCAAATTTCCTGAAACATTCAAAAAATGACTCACATCTACATTGCACTCGTAGGTTATATGTTATTTACCAGAAACCTGTGTAACACGATGAAGTATTTTCGACAATCAAGGCTTTTCTTAATCTTTCTTAAACAGAAATATGGGAAAGGGGAAAATAATTGAAAAGACTAAGTTTCCAAGTTAATTAAAAAACACCACAAAACCCAACAAACATGTAAGTCTTTCGTGCTAGTATCAATTGACATTTCTATTGCAGACTACATGACGGGAAAATAGAGCGAGAAAGGGTGAAACAACATTATGTCGATGCCTTGAGAGAGAAGGACACCAGGCTTAACAAGTCAGAAGCCTGGTAAGTGCGGAGTGAAGTTACACTTTCTTATTTTGAAATCTATTACTGTTGGCGCTAAGATAAATACTAGGTATGTATACCATGGAATATCCTACGAGTCACTCGTACACACGAGCCTTCAGGCCTTTAGACATGAAGATACAAATGAAAATCAATGTGCGAAATGCGATTGGTTTTGCGTTGCAAAATAAAATAGGTCATCTGTAGCCCCTTTTGACTTTTTTGTGGCTAATGACTAAAACTACTCGGTAAAATCATGTATGCATCCGAGTTATAGATGTCAGAGAAAAAGAAACAAATTTGTCCATAATGCGAAATTGAACAGTTTAACAAACAGATTCCATGCTGCTAAGCGTCTGTTCTTACCACATTTTCACGTCATCTGTGAACTATCAGTAATAGTTCACAGATGACGTCAAAATGTGGTAAGAACAAATAGCAATAGCCGATCGCCAGTGTTCTTACCACATTTTGATGTCCTCTGTGATCTTACTGAACAGACGCACGGCAACATGGAATCTATTTGTTTTATATAATTAGGAAACAAACTACTACAGCTTTTTTTTTTTATTTTAAAGTCTTTCTCAATGCTCGAAAGCCGGACTTTGCCCACTTTGGCAAACACGAAAAAAAAGCCATTTGACGTAATCTGTTGTCTATACAAAATGAAGCAATCTGATT
>Ga0126337_10003578_pt1 | contig 10206 bp, 3 predicted proteins | sample DipCmetagenome_FD_92527 | JGI IMG/M metagenome (GOLD analysis project Ga0126337, IMG submission 92527) | Coral microbial communities from La Bocana,Puerto Morelos, Mexico - Diploria C A metagenome | ecosystem: Host-associated > Invertebrates > Cnidaria > Coral | place: La Bocana,Puerto Morelos... | reverse complement strand
TTTTTAGAAAAATTATTTATACATTTTAAAGTGGTTCTATGGCAAAAATCGCACCTTTCCAATCAAAGCCGTTTTAAAACATAAAAAAGTAGTCTGTATAAGAACAAAAATGCTGTTTACTATTTTCAATTAGTATAACCCAACTAGTGGACTAATGCAAATCCTGCATTTTGATTGGCTATGCTAGTAGAGGACTATTAGTAATAGTCATAGAGTAGGGAAATTCTTTTGATTTATTCCTAAATAAATCTTTCTTCAACTTGCATTTGCAAACTTAATTATTGCTTTTTCTGCCTGACTAGTTGGGTAATACTAAAACAATTAGACCCTTTGCCCTCAAGGCTCGGCTTCGCCTCATGGGCCATTGACCCTTTTTGTTCCAGAGAAATTCCCTTTTTTGAAATATGCAAATAAAATTAGCCAATTAATGACATCATACACTCAACCAAATTTTGATATCTCAGCCAGTTTTGAATCAGAAATGTTTGATTCTTTGCAGTAAGATTCTACTGAATGTGCTCCACAATACAAACTCAACATTTTTGTTACCATGGCAACATACTAGGTTCCAGACCTCCCCATTATTAAAGGCTTTTCTGGCCACCTTTGGTATTCCATTTTCATATTTGCTAATGGTGCCATGTATGTATGATCCAGCAAGCATATGAATATGTTGGCTTGAGTTTGTGGCACCATTCAGTGTTTCTTGTGCTGAAAATTGCCAGATTGAAATAAAGTAGGCGAGGACTGGAAAAGAGTGAGTTGCCATGGGAACAGAATTTTTATAGTCATTGGTGTGTGTCCTTTAGATCTATTAGCCTACCAAGTTTCAATGGTCTGAGATGTAAATTGGCCAAGATAGTTCTATTAATATACTTCATAAATTATAATACTGAGTTGAGTATATGTTGTCATCAGTTGTCTCATTTGCATTTTTTCAAACACAAATATCTCCTGAACTACTGCAGATATTTGCAAACGGTAAATGGTGTTTTTATTCTTTCATGGAATTCTATGTGATAAACCTAGAAAAATTAATGGGTAAAATTTTGATTATAGTATCGTTAGTAAGAAAATTTTATATACCTTATTGCTATAATATTAATAATACAGATAAACGCTACTTATTTTCCCTATTTCTCGACTAAAATAAGAATATGCGTAAAATCAATATTTTATTATACAGGATTCAGATAATAAAGTATATCCGGTTATTGTCGATAAATTTGTCATAACATTGTTAAAGTGATCTGCGGATCCACTCGGTTATCGCTCTTCTGTGTCGACATCAAGACATGTACTAAGTCATCTAACGAACCAGGACAACTGTTTCCCATCTCGTACTGAAGGCAGTGCAGACATGGGAACTACTAAAATGTGTGATCTGCGTGGTATGTGGTGCAACTGTATGTAATTCTTAGCTAAGCTCTGGCGCGTGAGCGGAGTCTCATACCTTAGTTAATGTGTGTGCCGCTACGCAACGAATGGAGGTGGGGTGTGGCTTGAATGGAAAGGGCAAGGTGCTAGTGGAGTGGGACCCGACTGAGGTATCGGTGCTTGGACGCTTGATATGGAAGCCGACGCCATAGCGATGCCCTTTGCATAGTCACATAGCCAGTGGAGAAGGAAAAGGGAGGGTGCGAACGACTACTTGCAAAAGGTACGCGTAAGTAGAACCGCGGCACGCAAAGGCAGATCCTCACATGCGATCGAGGCTACGTCGAATTCTATAACCATTATGATAGTACTTGTATCTATAACAAAATTCAAAAGCCAGGTTCTTGCCTTGTAAACCGACCGTCTACTAAATGCACACGGTAATGGCCTCAGATGAAACTCAAATCCAAATGTTTGCGGATTGGTCAACAATAGGCAAAATCCAGAATATCACGTGTTTGCCGCGATAAGGAGACTGCGGAAGACAAAAACTGTCCCGCATAAAATACCTGGCCAAACCCTGTTAAAAATGAGCAGGTCGAATTGAAAAGGCTTACACCTTTACGTCATATGGACTTCGCGATTCGTACGATATCGGTTTTTCGCGTGAAATTTAACGTGGAATTCACTCGTCAGGCAGTGAATTTTCCTATAGAATCATTGAAATAGCCTTCTGAGACCTTCTTAATTTCACAAAGACAAAGGCTGTGTCCTTCTGCACTAATTATCATCCACATATATTGTACTATGTTGAGCTTCGTTTGCTATGTTGTGGCATATTGGGCTAAACAATCCGGGGCATCCTTTAAAATGATAGCGGCCGGCTTTTCGATGTAACCAAGAAGAATTCAACAGCTGTTTTATTATTCTCTTGTAGTCTTTAAAAAGGCACATTTCCTTAAAATAACAAGCAAAATCTTAAGTTTAGATTGAATTTATCTAATGAAGCATAGAGAAAAGGTCTTCTTCTGCCTTCATTGCAGAGGATTGGTGTTCTTCATGAAAACGTGATTTGAAAGATTTCGAATCATATTGCTTATATCAGTTTGAAACTTTGACAAAACAACAGTTAAATGTTACTGTATGCCGGACATTCAGTTAATCGTTGTTCTTACACCAGAACTTTCTTTACTTAATTATCTGTGTTACTTATAGGCAAAATATATTTGAGCGATGAAACCTCTGTTACGAAGCCATACGTTTCGAGCGTTGGCCCTTCGTTGGAGCAAACGTTCGCTCCGGCGCACGCCTTCTGATTAAAACGTCAGCTCGACAATCCTTCTACGGCGTTTTTTTTACCTCTAGCTTCAAGCTGATGATCACGGACGTTCTTAACAGGTGTTTGACAAGAGCACTTGCTTAAAAAACAAACACAATAGCAGGTATCGTCCGATCAACAGGTGTTCAGCACTTCCAGCAAGACTACTACATATACAATACGACGTCACGCACAATTTAGGCAAAGATCATCTACTTGCGCTGGTCAGTGACTTGATACGATGAGTTTCTGTTCAGACCTTACAGTATGCGTTACACAAATCTAGTTAATTAGCAGCACGAGGAACAGGTCAAATTGTCCGATACACTCTGGATCATGGTAGTGAGATGGTCTGTCATCGTACCAGCCTTGTTAAGTTTGAGTACCGTAGGTTTTTTGGCTTTGATCGCCAATCACCTCATTGATGACTCTAATGACTCAACTGAAGAACAGAAACGCGCTGTGTATATGTTTTCAGAAGTTCACAGTGAAACCATGTCAGACACGAACTTATGTCAAACTCGTGAATGTAGTACAGTTGCAGAGTACATTAGGAATTCAATAGATTCTTCGGTTGATCCATGTGATGATTTTTTTACATTTTCTTGTGGCGGCTGGATTCGGCGAAATCCAATCCCTAAAAGTTATAATGATTATTCTACTTTTACAAAACTATCTAAAGTCATTGAAGGTGAACTCCGTGATCTTCTTCAAGCATCAAACATGTCACGTGATGGTCCTCGAAATGAGGCTCTGTTAAAAACAAGAGACTTTTATCGCTCGTGCATGGACGAGAAACAGATTGAAACTTTGGGAGCAAAGCCCATGCTGGATTTCATTCAGCAGATAGGTTCTTGGAGCATCTGTGAAGATGGAAGCTGGAACAAGTCTTCTTGGGATATTCACGAGGTTTTACAACGATTGCAGAGTTCATATTATCCTGCACCGCCTTTCTTCTCGGTCGAAGTGACAAATGATCATCTCAATTCCACAAAACACCTGATAAAGGTAAGCACAACTTCAAATACTGACTGATGGTGTTTTTTATATAAATATAATTTATATAGTCCGATATCTCCCGATTACTTGCCGTGTCGATTTCTTTCAGGTGCGTGTGTGTTCGCCTGTAACAGTCGTCATTTAACCAATTAATTTAATTAACGTTCTTAAACGATCGTGATGATAGTAATAATGGGTTTTGATTAACGACTTAAGCTCTCTTCATTAGCATGTGGCGTACTTAGGGCAAATGCCGAGCAAAAATATTTTTTAATAAAAACAAAAATATAATTACATCATAGCGGGAAGTATCTTATGCCGTCACTGAGAAATGTATGTGTAGTGTGCGTATAATAGAGCGCATAGAGTGAAATACACCATAAAGACCATATTCCTAAAATGATGTTCAAGATCACAAGGAATAGTCCATCAGGTGACTGGAATTTGGGTCACGTGGACAACCCAAGCTGCGCCAGTCAGCCAGCGCGCGTGGTGACATCCACCAGAGAACTGTGCACCGTCAGTTTAAAAATAGCTAGATAGTCCTGTCTTGGTCTTGATGGTAGTTCTAATCTGAGTGACACTCAATTAATCATTCACTAACTCGTCAGTCTAAACATGCATCAGATCGATGCAGGTAAAGTTCAGTCGCTGAACTCCCCCTTCCCCGCCCTAGACTAGTTGACAGAGTGCATTTTATAAAAAAAAGAAAAGAATTGAGCCATCCTGTCATCCACCAGGTTGATCAGTCTGGTTTGAGTCTTCAAAGGGAGATTTACTTTAAACATCCTGAGGTGAGTATTAAAGTACTTTCTCAATAAACTAAGTAAATGTGGTAGAATTTAACAGTTTATATTTCTAAAACCTTGCTTTACAGTTCTAGCCTTATAATATAGTACAAAGTAGATGTGTAAAGTGCATAAATCTAGTGCGTTTTTACGCCGTACATAAAAAATCACCTTCCTCTTGTTACAAAACAGTGCGATTTAGTCTTCAGCAATTTCTTTTCAACATAAAACCCAAGTTTCACATTTTGATGAAAGAGCAAGATTTCGATATAAAATCTGGAGTGATTAACCCGCAAGTTGCCTGAACGAACCTTCACGGGAACGGGAATCTTACATTAGGAACACAAGGAGTGGTTACCTCGTAGTCTACGTGCTTTTGGTCACGTGGATATTTACTCACGTGGACACGAGGTAAAATTGTACGTCGGAGTCTGGTGTAAGTTCTATTTAACAAAGCAAGTCTTTTGAACCAGACCTCGGTCAATGACATCAGTTTGCTAATGATGCCCAAAATATGGCTTCTGTGTATTTTCGTCTCCATGTCGTAAATTTGAGTAAGTAACTCGAATTACTGATTTAAAGTTTGTCTTGTTAGTGATATATATTGTAACTATTGTAATAATTTACAACTGAGGTTGTCATTTTTTTGCGTCTCTATATTTAGATGGTGGACATATATGTAGAATACATGTCTACAGTTGCGACACTTCTTGGTACAAAATGCAATACAACTTCAAAAATGCGAGAAATCATAGATTTTGAAAAACAGTTGGCAAAGGTACGTATCGTTTTGTTGTATTATTGCAGTTTCGTAACTTCGGAAGTTAATCTTTCATGTCTTTAAATCCTAATCCACCAGCTCAATATTATCATGTCCTATGCAATCACTTGCTTAGACACAACTAAAGTTAACTTAAATTAAGTCAGTTGAAAAAAGAAACATTAAAATGTCAAAGCTGCAAGACTGAAATGCTGAAAAGAAAATCAACATGTACACTTAAAGTATCCTTCCCCTTCTAGTTCACCACATCAGCTGAAGACAAAGCAGAAGGAATTTACAGGAGGATGAACCTCAACAAACTTACAAAGCTTGTTCCACAGGTATGGTTTTTTCTTCCCTCCTCCCATACTCCTTCTTACCCAACTATTTTTAAACTTAACGAGAAAAATTTTATTTGATCAAGATAGATTTTTCATTATTAAGATCAACCACTGACTAGAATTTAAAATGCAAGCGAATTTCTACAACAGATGTTGTTGCAGGGGTGACTACTAAATTTTTTGACGTAATTACTGATCTTCAAGAAAATCAAAATTACTCCGGACCAGTGGCTAAAATAACGAATGGATGTGATTTCTCTTGTTTTTAAGCGTGATAAAATTTAGCTCAGTCTGCAGCACTAAGAGACTAAGATTCGATGAGTCCTTATAACTGTTGAATATATTGAAATGAAATACATTAGTATATGCCACACAAGTGTATTCTGCATTTCGCGCACGCTGATTGGCTAGCTCGGAGGCCATTAGCCAAGTACTATTCACCTCCGAGCAACCGAAGAAAAACAAAATGGCTTCCCGTTTCAAATAAAGTTACTCTTAAACAAGTAAAGTTACCCTTTGGTCCGCTAGTTATTCAGCTTGTGTGGTATATACTAAAACAATTATTCACCTCAGTGTCGGTGAAAGTGGTGGAGATTAGCCTTGCAGCTTCGCGGTTCGGTAAATATTCACCACTATTCACCTCCACTTCAGTCGGTGAATAATTGTTAAGTATTAAACCATCCAATAAGGTGTATATACAAAATACAGTACAATAGAAGTTTGTATAGGTGTAATAAACTTAGCCAAATGTGATCCACCTTAAGATATCGAGAACAGTTAACAGCAAGTTCAGCAATTCCTTCAAGCCTGTCGCGTAAATCCCTTGATTGAAATTGTAATCATAATGCTCTTGAGGGCAGCATTAATTGTTTCTGATTTTTGTCTTATAGTTTCCATGGTTAGATCATATGCACGCCATATTTAAAGCAGCAAACGTGACTGAAGCGGATGTTGTGCTGGCCACATCACCATCTTATCTTCGGAAAATGACAACACTTTTGTCAAACACCTCAAAAGAGTAAGTTGTCATACTTTTGTTAAATTAAATTGGGATAGTTGTAGTATTTGACGGCTAAAAAGTAGGCAAAACCGTACTTATTTGGAGATGATATTTGACATCAAATCAAGAATAACAAATTATATCAAAATGAAATGAAAGAAAGTTGCAGCCTTTCTGTTCTGACTAAGTGAAAATGCTCTGGTTTGCTCAAACTCCGTTGGCCGTCTAGATCGATCGTTCGGTATTTTATTTTGAATACAGCGCAAGATATACATTTTGTTTTGTAGTGCACGTTATGTGGTATATCAATAAACTTGAACCATCAAATAAGCTCTTGTTTATTTATTTTCGCATTGCTTTAATTTGAAAGATTTAAACCTGAACAAGCATATCGAACACTTGAGAAAGGACTTATTGTTTGCCCGGCCACTTACTGATCTGACCAAATGTCCTAAATGTATGTTGTTTACGCTTCGAGATCAGATAATTCATAACAACTACCAAAGCCGAACGAGAATTGTACGGCTCGTAGAAAATATGGCGTAACATCCGCAAGAAACTGTTCAGAATAATAGAAAATATTGATTCGAGAGATTCGATTCAGCGATACGTATGAAAATAACGTTCGGAAAATTACTACATTTTATTGTTTTGACTTCTTTTATCGCATGGAAAGACCGTGTTTGTTTGCTCGAGGTCGTTTTATCTACTTCTCTTCTGAATGAAAAGGTGTTTCTTATCCAGTGCTGTATTGAAACGAGACTGAGATTTTCGAGGTGTTAATCCCAAGAATTTGCTGCCGGGCTTTACGGTAATTGTTTGGTTAATACTATATACAACAATGTTGACATCTTTCAAGGGGAAATTTTTCTCGTTATGTTGCTGTTATCAAGCCAAGATTTCACAGGTCATCAGGAGTTTTTTTATATGTGAGAAATTTCCTTCACTCTTGTATTTACTTGTCTTTATCTCTCTTTATCTATCTATCGATCTATTCCGCAAGTTTGTTTTTCGATTCTGAGCTCACAGGAAACGAGTCGCAGTCGTAGATGTCATCGTGACAAGGAAAAGGGAACTGTCACAAGTCAAAAGCCAAACCTTTGTTTGTGGGGGACTTGGAAACAGAGAAAATGCCCAGACAAATTATCTTTATATCAATAAAAGCCTTCGAAAGATATGTTGCTCGTTTCTTGAAGCGCTGTCCATAAATAAAAATTTTCAGCTGAACTATTCACGATTCAACTCACCCCAATCGAAAAACAATCACGACAACCGAGGTTTTATCTTTCCTTTCAGTAGAAAATATCATTTACCATTTTCACTTTATTTCGTTTACGGGCAAACTTAAAAGCATCCGCGTTCAGTAAGGCCTCTAGGCTGATTGTTTTTTTTTTATCCATAGATCTTTTTCTCCGAGCCAGTAGCCAATCACGTTGTACCATTTTCATGGGTACAAATGGACGCGCGCTGATGTATCATTTCGTTTATCTTTCAAATTGTGAATTGACCGTGTGCATGGTGCATGGAGAAAACATTATTTACAAGGCCGGTTGGTTGAGTACTGTGAATTAGAAAGTTGTTTGGATCAAGTTGCCTTGGGAGTATAGCGCAGATCATGACACTACAACTGTTTCTCTCTGAATGGCTAATCTTTTACTTTTTTGTATAAAGAAGGTTTCGCTGTTGCTAAAACACAAATGTGCCGACGAGACGAGCATAACGGCATTTTGAATGTTTTGCAGTAAACCTGAGGTTGCACTATGCATAGGCTGAATAATGTTACCATATTAGTTAGCTCTAATAGAGTTCCGGTTAGCATGAAGAATAGCCCTAATAGTGGTTACCTCCCATTAATTTTGCGGACTACACGACATTTACTAAAATCAATTCATTTCCTTTAGCGATTCTCGTTATACCGATGCTGTTACGAGTTTTTCTAAGTTTTGTAATGTTGTCACTCGACCCTTACCGTATATAACTCCTAAATGTTGGTTTTAAAATGTGCGAAAGAATTTTAGCTCTGACTCAGCACAAGCCGACATTCTTTATTGCGATAAAAATGATATTCTCAATCCTAATACTTCCAATATCTGTAGAGTTATTTGTAACCCGCAAGTGCGTATTGAGATTGTTGAGTTTGACTGCCAACTCTGAAGTGTTTACGACGATGACGTTCGCAGGCTACTGTCTAACTACGTGGTGTGGCAGATGATCCGTGATAAAGTAAGCTTGCTGTCTAGTCCATTCCGAAAGGCTAGAGCCAAGTTTAACGAGCGAATATCTGGAGTTAAGGACTCAGACCCGAGATGGCGCACGTGTACAGGGATCACCAATGACAACATGGGCGTTCCAATCGGTTCTCTTTACATAAATAGCTTCTTCGACCTGTCGGCTATTCCCAAGGTATTGATTCAAACGAGAGGGCAATTTATAGTAACTTAAATGTTATGCTTCGTCTCCATGACAGCTTTATTTATTTATTTTTTCGCTTGCGTGCAAGTAAAACACTTTCACGAACCTTAACCTTTTCCTAACGACTTAGGAGAGTTTATTTTGCGAGGACTTCTATGGAGGATTGGGTACAGAACGTTGTCAAGAGAGTCATGTTCTATGAAAAGGCACGACAGTAATGCATTATAAGTGGTTAACTTGACTGCTCGCTGCATACATGAAAAAGAAGAAGAAGAAGAAAAAGAAGAAGAAGAATTAACGTCACGGTGATGTGGGCACATCAAAATAAGTTTTTAAAATATTTTATGCATCTCAATTCTTTTTAAAAAGATCGCACTATAAAGTTCACTCTATGAGGTTTTCAGCCTTAACTACAATACTGATTGAAGACTATACGTTTTCTAGACTCAGTCAATGATCGATGAGATAAAGAAGACTTTCAAGAAAAGAGTGAAAGAGCACGAATGGATAGACGATAAAACAACAAAATATGTTTTTGAAAAGGTAAGCTTTTCATTTCTTGATATTACACAAAAATTATTTTCTGGACTGACTTGAAGTAACATGGACACCTGTGACTTAACAAGTGTTATTTGCCGATAACGAGTGTTAAAGTTTCTAATTGATTTTCCTATTTTTGCCACTTTAATAGCTATTTCAGACAATTTCTATTGAGCTAGATTGCGTTTGGCTTGAGGCTTTCCCCAGACTGCAGACTGCAGACTGCATCAACAACATTTCCTGCCGTGCAAAATAACATCAACCTTGTTGAAAAGATTCTGCTCGACTTCTTATGGTGGTTCACAGTAATGGTGTTAGATTCCAGGTAGGATCTACTCTTCTTAGATTATTGTTGTAGATGTTTTATGAAATTTTTACCTTATTAATTCGAAAGGTGTCCAATATCCGTATGAAATATCCAAATTGTAATGAAAGTAATCGCTATCATGATGTAGCAATTCGCTAAACTGTAAACAGTGTAAAAAACCATAACTCGTTTCCAGTCTTTCACTACTATTTGGAGTAAAAGGTTGGAATACTGCTTTCAGCACAGGCGGCCCAAACGTGAGATGAGAGGAAATAATTAAAATTCAAATGAGACGTACACGAACGTGACTCTTGACTATGAGCGGTGTTGTGTTACAAAGATGCGATTTACAAGGGTTTGTATG
>Ga0126337_10003577_pt1 | contig 10207 bp, 5 predicted proteins | sample DipCmetagenome_FD_92527 | JGI IMG/M metagenome (GOLD analysis project Ga0126337, IMG submission 92527) | Coral microbial communities from La Bocana,Puerto Morelos, Mexico - Diploria C A metagenome | ecosystem: Host-associated > Invertebrates > Cnidaria > Coral | place: La Bocana,Puerto Morelos... | reverse complement strand
TTTAAACTAACAACGAAACTATTACACGATTTCTTACGTCTTCGAGTATCGTGGATCGATCGAGCAAAGCACATGGTTATACAAAAAAACATCCCATAATATACTAAATGTCCAGTCTCTCAGCGGCCCTTACGGCCCTTCCGCTCCGGGTTCGGGCCTGAACAACGGTTAACCTCATTGAGACCCTGTTATAAATGTCAATCCAGTGTGCTAGCCGTTAAGCGACTTAGTCCATGGACCATGGCAGGTCCTCGGTACCACTCAGGGGGAGAAAATGTGAATGATATCTGATGAAAGGTTCTATGAAGGACTTTTCAAATTTACTTGATAGCAATCGAGAAAGAGTAGCTTTCAGTGTTTTTTGTGTATTTCTTTTTTTAAAAATATATTACTGTGGCATGGAAACGAGACTGACATTAAAACAATTATTTTAAATGCGTTTATAATTTGTAATATCTGTTATCACTGCATTTCAGTTATAGTTTACAGCTTCTCTAAACATTTTTGCCTAAATGTTGTAATTTATTAGTTGATTTAAAAAGGAGAAATTCAAACAAATCTATGCAGCACAAACTCGAAAAGCATCAAGGGTAACTTCCGAGCTGAATAGTGGTAAGTTCAAAGTTCTCGTCAAAGTTTCGCATTTACGAAGCTTTTTATTAAGTGACAGAAAAACGGACAACACTTTTAAGTAGTTTTTGACTTCGTTGAATAAAATACTTACAAACGTTCGAGAGTTTCTGATCGACGCGACTGCTTTAAGCTCGCAATAAAACTTGACAGTTTTATTCGAAAAGACCAAACTAAGCGGGCTTGTATTATTCACTGCTCGTTGGATGAAAGTTTCCTAATTAACCCTATATGTTTGAAGATCTCGATGCTTTAAAATTTTTGAAGGTGGTTACAATTAGAATGCCAAGTAAGGAAAAACTCCTCAAGTCAGTTATCACAGGGAATGCCATAGTCTTTTTTACCATGAAGCAGGATTAGTTGAGAGCATTTCTCAAACAACGAGTGCGAAACAAATTCTTGAGTTAATTCGAAAAGCGAAGAGATCTCATCGGCAAGAGTCAAACACGAGCAGAACTTACTCGAATATATATGTTGCGTTAGAAATTAAATTTAGGTAAAATTTAAATTCCTTTGCCTCTTAACCCTTATTAGGGTTAGAAGACAAAGGAAATTGGGAATCAAACTAGGCTAAAGTTATTTTTTAACTGAATTTTAATTTTTAGCTGCAACATATACAATGTTTCGTAAAAAGGAGACTGCATATAAAGAAGTGCAAGAAGACGCGATCCTTTGACTCATTAGATTGACTTCTGTTTAGATGCGCGATGAGAAAAGCTGCTATTGCTGCAAGTGATATTAGAATTATTTGCCTTGGAAGAAGAGAGAAACTTCGCGAGAACATGCTATTACCAAGCGCATTAAAAACTTCGCAAACAATGTTGAACTTATGTTAGGTCAATGTGGGATGGGACTACGTACTACCAAATTGACTACCAATAATGAGGTTACTTTGCCTGAAAATATTCAGGCATGCCATATGTTAAAATAAAGCTTGCGTAGGATAATATTTATGGACTAGAAGAGCCGCTTTCTGGTGCAGGAACATCTCGTTGAGCAAATGGCATTGCTGTCCAAGCCAGGAATTTTGGTCCGAACCTCCTTTCGCCTCCGGGAATTGGGCAAAAAAGGACAAGGAAAAGAAACTGATCATTCAGTCGGGTCCCCATCTTCTCTCTATACAATGGTGCTGATCGCTGCGGTCCTTGCCCCCTGAAGGTATTTGTCAAGGTAACAGCTAAAGGGATCTTGGCGGAGGCAAGAAAGACAAATTTGCTCAGGATCCTAGTGCGGTTCCACACCAATGAAATGCTTCACCTGGACCCTCCTGAGACTTTCCAGTCTACTGATCTAAATAGCACGGGACGAAGAAGACGTGAAATTCTTTTTTTTTTTCGACTTTCGAAGGAAGTTGGATCGATCCCTTTAATACGACAACATTCCGAACCTTAAAGAATATGACAGCTGTAAACATGATTTCACAGCGCGCGCGCGAATTATTGACTGCAATGGTCCAGAGGATAAGAGGCGACAAGAAAACATTTGCTGAAGTGGCTGGCAGCATGATTTCAGTGGTTTGACATAAAGTAACAGTCAGTCAGCGTATATATATATGCCATGGTCATCGACGTTTACAGATATAATTCGATCAGGGCTCCCGAGAGAGAGAAGAGAGACTCAGATACCAGAGCGTTTCTCCATGCACCGCATGCAACAGCGGCATGATACTGAGCTGTAGTTAACGCGCAACGGAAGATGCTGATATATTTGTTCTTTCTTTGGCTTCGCAATGCTTCATCTCATGTTCTTTGTTTGTCAAACTTAGTCAAAAGACTCAAACAAAACACATGGTTGTGTCAAGAATTTTTTTAATGTTGGGTTCAGAACTGAGCAGATCTCCTCCTGGCCTCCCTCTCTCCACCCCTTCACTGACTCCGACAGTGCCAGTGCTTTTTTGAAAATGGACTGGGTAACAGTTTTCAAGCTTTTTAGACCAAGTAAGTCAAGTCCCTATCTCAAGAAATGGCATGGGTACGGAGTAAAACCTCACAATTGAGATATTTGCTACGCTCCGAGAGTTCACCTACAGGATGTACAATTATACCTCAAAGGCCTTTGATGTCAACGAACTACGATATTGGTATAGGGAGTATATGTTTTCATTGATTTATTCATTGACTGTCTTATGTTGTTAACTGGTCTAAAGCTCTTTGATTATCACATGATTATGGAGTCTGTAAGGCTTTGAGAAGTTTTTGTAAGGTATTCTGTGCTGCCAAACAAGGAAAAGGTGCCTTGAACCAGCTACCACCTTGTGGAGATTGTTTCAGCCGCACAAGTCTGCAGAGCTGCCCTCATATCCCTTTACAAGTTGGTCATCGATGGTCATCGAAATGTTGAGGAGGAAGACAACTTTTCCATCAAATGGATGTGCAGAGAACCAGTCCTTGCAGTTCTTAAGTTTCTGTCCTGTTCATGTGCGAGATTATGCACGCTACACACTTGTACCTGTCTTGCGAATGGCCTTAAGGTGGCCGGACACAGTTTCCGCGCGCGCTTTTGCTGATGCAATTCAGCGCGCGCACAAGTATTGCAAAAACAAACATGCCGTCAATAGAGCGATCATTTCATTTACTCGACACCTGCACCACCTGCGCTTTTTTCTCTATCATTGAACGCAGTGTATTGATGACTTTAGTCTTTTATCACAAAGATTTGTTAGAAAAGGTAACGACGCAAAGAGCCCAACAATTCTCAGCTTTTTCTTTGTTACCGAAAGAACCCAGTTTAATGCAACGCATGCGCAGTTGCTCGAAAAATTGAGACCGATTGCTTTTACAGAAACTTGCCGATTTCTAACGATCCAGTCGTTAGAATTTCAAGCAATTTGGCAAACAATAGTTCAGAAACCACGTGAATGATCTATCGCAAAAAATTTAAATTTTTTACAATATAGAACATGCAGTGAAAACGATTTACGACGAATTACGAAAATCCCCGAAGTCAAAATTTTATTAGAACAGTGTCGACAGAAGGGATTTAATGTCAATTCGTAGTGGGCAAATGATGAAAAAAAATCTAATGACTGGATTTTTTTAAAATAAATCATTACTTCATCTCGTAAATTATGCTCCTCTTTTAAGACAATATTCTCACTGACTATTTCTTATCAATGTTTGTGCCTCTTCAACACAAGTGAGCTTTTTAAGTGTTTTTTTTTTAATTATATAGTAAGTGCTTTGTGTGAAAAGCTACAATTCCTTTAATTTTCAAACATTTTTGCCTCATTCTACCTTAAAATAATGGTGTTTTGATATCTAAGATGGTGAATCCAAGATGGCGGAGGCGTCTTAATTGTGACCGGCTGTCTTGGCAACAATTACTTCTCACCAAATAATTGGATGTGCTACTATTTCCGCTTTCATTTTCTGAAAATTATGTGAGATCAACGCATTTAAACAATATTTAAAAAGTTTTGTTTTGAAATCTAAATATTTCAAGAGCTGCCATGGAAACAAATCCTTAAAGCTCGTTCAGTTTTTAATAAGTGGTTTAAAAACTCATCTGCTAGAAGTATACATCATCGTCACATATGATGTACCCTTTTGTGATTAATAACCAAGGAAAGACTACTTTTAAGCCGTCTTTATTTGCATCTTGATGATTTTGTAGAAAGGAGTGACGTCACTTCGTCACGTGATAAATCCATTAAACTACTTATTTAGCATCGCTATCATACATAATATGGAACTGGAGAAAAATACAGTTTTCAAAGATGTATGGTAGCATTACTCCCCTTAGTGGTACCGAAATGTTGTTTTGGGGGTCCTGGCCCTTGGACTAACTGGCACTCAAATTACACATATGTTATACGGACGGAAAGATGATCAAGTAACACGTTGATAATATCAAAACGCTGTATCTTGCGTTTTTTCAAGATCTTGCAAAAGTCGTAAACTTTTAAATCTGGCTTAGTCTCCACCAGGAACTTCATTACATCTCTCCCTCCGTCTCCTCGTATATCTATTTCATCACGGCTCATGTTGAGCTCGAAAGCAACTTCGCTCCAGGTGTTAGAGGAAAGCAGTAGCTCTCCAACCTTTTCTTTGGTGTTGACATCTAATTCACTGAGAAGTCTGTACTCTGAAAGCAACAAGAACGAGGTATTAATAGCGCAATCTTCCCATGAAAGATATAATGGTTACGTTTATTTAGTGACAACACTCACTCTTTCCATCGAGAGGAACAACATCTAGTTCTCCGGGGGATGATGGTACGATAGCATCATCACTGTCGAGGACAACTGCACATTCATAGTAGCCAAAGTCGCGTAGCTTAACACTATCCAAGACAAGAGTAGAGCTACATTGACCAGATATCTCCGTATTATCTTTGCGCCAAATATAAAACACTTTTTCATTTCCGTGATGTATGCATTTGAATTCCACTCTGGAACCTTCCTTTTGTTTCTGTTGCTTAGGCTCCACCTCAACCTTTCCAACTGCAAAAAAAAAGTTCGAGGTTAATATTGTAATTTGCATGCCCAGACAGGTTCTGTATTACTTACTTTGCAAATTTTCACTCTACAATGTAGTGACAAAGGGTGCATTAATTCAATTCTGCCAAACATTCCGAAAATTTTGGTGTCGGGTTAATCGTTGCGTGACAGAGACTCTTGTAGATTACTCATTGTTGTACATTTATTGCGATGTCTACTTGCTAACCGTGATACACCGTCATACTTATTGAAGAACTGAAATAAAGATTTTCTTTATGCAATGCTGATCTTTAATTTCCAGGGTTGACACTTAACAAAGCTAAATAAAAGTTCTTTAACAACGTCCTGCAAAAGAAGCAAGATTCAATGTGCACAGATTATAACATGCGAGGGAAGCAGTGAAATGATTCGTGTTGCCTTGTTAGTTATTAATTTGAGGTGTGACGATCTTCGCATCGGATTCAGTGGAGTTCACTCCTATTCATTGCTTTTCATGGCAATGAGGCCAATATTTGGGCAGATGTAACGTTTGGTACTCCTTGCATGGTCGCTTTTAAACATGCATGCATGCGATGCGGCGAAGCAGGCATGCGAGCGATGTTGGAACATAAGCTAACCTTGGAATTATTAACAAATAGATGTTAAATGTAAATAAAGTAAATGAAGTCGCTTGAAGATTGCGAACAAGATGGCGGATCCCAAAACGTTAATGTCTAGTTCATAGTGCTCCGCGACTGAATAGGCCAAAGAGAATCTCTTGATTAACCATATTCATATCATTCTCGTCCCGATAGCCCTCTTCGCTTCTCTTAGCTGGCGCGGCCTAGGTAAGAGAAACGAAGGGCTCTGGAGACATAGGATATTCGAATTAATTCGAATTTTCTGACTGGTTGTTTATTAAACACGGTAGGTCAATGGAGAATAAGGAAGATTTGGGTGGAAATTCTCCCCAAAAAAGTGTTTACTCACGGCTCAACAGTCGTCGCTGTTGCAACAATACAAAACGTTTTTTCTTAGAAACCCGGTTGATTTCCTGAAATTTTGAGTGCTTATGAGTTTTTAAGTGGATAAGAAATTAAGTTTGGCGATGGTTTTCTACTAAAACCATGCTACAGAAGACCTACAGAAAGGTGCAGGACCAAGAATTATGTAAAAGAGAATTTAGTGAACTACAATTTGGTGAACTACAATGTGTAATAGTCGACGAGTGCACAGCCCGATATTTCATAAAAATCAAATGCGAATAATCTATTTTTTTTTACTTTAAATCTACTACTAGTTCACCACTTTAATCTCAATCCTCTTCGCAAACACAATGAAGCAGACCCTAGCGCACTCTGCTATGTTACTCACTATCTACTCTGTGATATATAGTAAGTAGCCTTGCAGTACGCCCTGACGACCGCATCTTTGTGTTTTCCAAGAGGATTTGAACAATGTTTTGAACGGCTAGCAGATTTGTACGAAAACCATTTGACTTTCCGCTCTCGATTTCTATGCGTGATAGGTATAAAACTTACAATCTAATTGTTTAATAGAAAACACAATTTTAAACCAATCAGCGCGCGTATTTACGTCGGGCTATTTTCTAATTCCTTTTATTGTTAACTTCATGAAACTTACCAAACAGTGCTGAGTTAAATCCAGATATTTATTGGACGATCCGTGGATTCACGCCATTGGAGACAGAAAAAAAAAGGAAAAAGTAAGTTATGGTTCAAGTTGAACAATTATCTATTGCAAACATCAAAATCAGGCAAAAAGGCAGCAAGAAACAAAGTTGGATATCTCCTTTTGCGTGACGTGACCTGCACAAAATGACGGCCTCTTCTTTGTGTCTTCAAAGTCTTTGTAAAAAAGATTTAAATAATGCTCTGAACGACTTGCAGATTTGTACTAAAACCATTTGACTTTTCGATCTCGGTTTCTATGCGTGATAGGTAAAAAGCTTGCAATCTAATTGTTTAATAGAAACACAATTTTAAACTAATCAGCGCGCGTATTTACGTAGAGCTATTTTCTAATTCCTTTTATTATCAACTACATGAAACTTACCAAGTCGTTCTGAGTTAAATCCAGATATTTATTGGATGATGCGTGGATTTACGCGATAGGAGATAGAAAAAAGGAAAAAGTAAGTTATAGCCCAAGTTGAGCAATTATCTTTTGCAAATATCAAAATAAGAAAAGGAGGCAAGACACTAAGTTAGACATCTCCTTTAGCATGACGTGAGATGCAGAAAATGACGGCCTCTTCTTTGTGTTTTCAAATTCTTTGTAAAAAGGACTTACATAATAGTTTCAACGACTAGTAGACTTATATTAAAACTATTTGACTTTTTGCTCTGGATTTCTATACGTGATATTTAAAAAGTCCATAACCTAATTGTTAAATAGAAACACGATTTTAAACTAACATGTGAACGTATTTGCGTAGAGCTATTTTCTAATTCCTTTTATTATCAACTACCTAAGACCTACCTCCCAGATCTAGTCCAAATCCATGTATTTATTGGATGATGCATTAATTAACGCGATAGGAGATAGAGAAAAAAAGGAAAAAGTAAGTTATCGCCCAAGTTAAGGAATTATCTTTTGCAAACATCAAAATAAGAAAAAGAGGCAAGAAACTAAGCTGGATATCTCCTTTAGCATGACGTGACATGAACAAAATGACGGCCTCTTCTTTGTGTTTTCAAAAGTCTCTGTGAAGAGGATTTTAATATTGAGTAAAAAATTGAAGCGTCCTCTGGTTAAAGATTTTTGTTTAAGATAAGCTTTCAGCTGCCAAATTACAGCCTTTAACGAATTATAAAAAAAATGGCGCGAATGAATAAATATACAGGGCAAAAATGAGTGAAAAATTACAGAATAATAAGGTGACAAGTAACAGAATTTGATGAATAAAGAAAACTATTTCAAAAGAATAGAATATTGTCGGAGTAATGGTCTAGCATTGTTATCCGCCTCAGTTGTCATGGCAGTGTGCCATGACTCGAGAGTTTTTCGAGTCATGCACATCAGGAATTCCCTTCGCCAAAATTCAGGCCACTCGGCCACCTTCAAACAAATCTGGTCTACAAGATTCGCTCTAATGACTGCAGTTGGAGCTACATTGGAGAAAGCGGCAGATGTCTACAGACGCGAAGAAAAGAACGCATCAGAAACGTTAAATATTGTAACAAAGGATCGAACGTCGCAAACCATGTATGGATGAACGATCATCAAATTGATTTTAAAAATGCAAGAGTAATGGACAAAGGAGACTATCGCGTGCGAAAAACTCTCGAGTCATGGCATACTGCCATGACAACTGAAGCGGATAACAATGCTAGACCATTACCCCGACGATATTCTATCAAATTCTTATTTCTTGTCACCTTATTACGCATTTTTATTCTGTAATTTTTCACATCTTTTTACCCTATATATTTATTCATTCGCGCCATTTTTTATCATTCCTTAAAGGCTGTAGTTTGGCAGCCAGAAGTTTAACTTTAACAAAAATCTTTAACCAGAGAACGCTTGAATTTTTTACTCATTATGAACCCTCGTTACTCTTCCATTTTTAATGATTTTAAAATGTTTTAAACAACTAGAAGATGTGTTTTAAAACCATTTGACTTGTCGCTCTCAATTTCTATGGTTGATAGTTAAAAAGCTCATAATCTAATTGTTAAATATAAACACGATTTTAAACTAATAAGCGCGGGTATTTACGTAACGCTTTTTCTGCTTTCTTTTATTGTTAACTTCACGAAACTTACCTCTCCCTGCTGAGTTAAGTCCAGCTATTTATTTGATGATGCGCGGATTCACGTAATAAGAGGAAAAAAAAAGGAAATAGTAAGTTACGGTCCAAGTTAAGCAATTATCTTTTGCAAACATCACAATCAGGCAAAAGGGCAACAAGAAAATAAGTTGGATATCTCCTTTAGCATGACGTGACATGCACAAAATGACGTTCTATTCTTTGTGTTTTCAGAGTGTTTGTAAAAACGAGTTAAATGATGTTTTATACGACTAGCAACCATTTGACTTTTTGCTCTCGATTTCTATGCGTGATACTTAAAAGACTCGTACTCTAATTGTCTTAAGAAAAACCATCTAAAACTATTAAAAGAGCCCGCGTATTTAGGTAGCGCTATTCTCTGTTTCCTTTTATTATCAACTACATGAAACTTACCTCTCAGGTCTGGCCCAAATCCAGATATTTATTGGATAATGCGTGGATTTACGCGATAGAAGATAAAAAAAGGAAAAAGTAAGTTATGGTCCAAGTTGAGCAGTTATCTTTTGCGTAAATAAAAGTAAGGCAAAAAGACAACAAGAAACTACGCTGGATAGTTTCTTTAGCATGAAGTGAGATGCACAAAATGACGGCCCGTTTTTTGTGTTTTCAAAGTTTCTTTGAAAAGGACTTAAATAATGTTTTAAACAATTAGCAGATTTGTACTAAAACTATTTGACTTTTGCCGCTCGATTTTTATCCGTGATAGTTGACGAGCTCAAAATTCAATTGTTTAATAGAAAGACTTTTTAGCCTGCCTTATTCAGTTTATTATTGCTTGGGTAGGAGACATCAGTTTCTTACTTAAACCCCTATTAGACCTTAGGGTTAAAGCTTCTTTGCTTTTTTGATATTTATTTAGAAGAAGGCATCCCCAAAGTGTTGGAGGTATTTTCTTCGCTTTGACGGCAAAGTTACAGACAAACAAATCCTCCGCAAGAATCATACGCGAACGATTGGGTACTATACCTAAAAATAACTAAAGAGGAATTACCTTGGGTACTAGGCCTATATGGGGCATGCACTCTTTTACCTTTATAATGTCTTGGCTTAGGGGTCTATAACCCGACACGATATGATAGAGCTCATATATGGTCATGAGACAAGGGTACATAACAAATATCCTGTGATATAAATAAGTTGAGAAGAGTCCACGAAAGTGTCGCAAAGCGTTTTACAACCCGAACACCGTTGTTTCTAGCTGTAAAATTCGGTTCGTTGATAATTTTTTTTAATCCTAAGGAATCATCTTCCCAATATTGCGGAATATCGTCTGATTTTAGCCAAAATTTCCTTATTTTCTTCGAAAACGTAACTCATGCGTATTTAAATTTTTTATTATCAACTAA
>Ga0126337_10003573_pt1 | contig 10210 bp, 8 predicted proteins | sample DipCmetagenome_FD_92527 | JGI IMG/M metagenome (GOLD analysis project Ga0126337, IMG submission 92527) | Coral microbial communities from La Bocana,Puerto Morelos, Mexico - Diploria C A metagenome | ecosystem: Host-associated > Invertebrates > Cnidaria > Coral | place: La Bocana,Puerto Morelos... | reverse complement strand
ATTAAAACATAAGAAAACCCGAACACAGAATCTCAGGGTCCAGACCTTGATCTTGTCCTTTCCAATGACCTTCACTGCATCCTCCTCTGAATATCCAACCTGTTCTCCGTCACAGCATTCACTGACAGTCCATAAGTCACTCGTTTGCCGGTCGAGATACGCATCCATATTCAATGGGTGTGAAGACTGTGGTGGCAACATCGGTGTAGTCCATCTTCCTGGGCAAAGTCTTTTTTTTTTTCATCTCGCCTTTTTTTTTGAAAAACTGAGGCTCGATCTTTGTAGCTCCCGCGAAAAGGCGCCGGCAAAGGAGCTTCCCAGCCTGGAACTGAACTCGCTGAACTCGCTCGATCGAAGTCGTTTTAAACGTCGAATTTTCACCTGAATCGCCACGGGTGTCAGCTCAGGCTTGCCCTCGATGACCTCGGTGATCAGATCAATGTCTCATACCTGTTGAAAGTGGCAAGGTTTGCCCTTTATCTACACGATGAAAAATCAGCTTTCTATTCAGCAATTGTATGGTCAGGATTCCTGAAGCATTGAAGCTCAGTGGCATCTCCAACAGCGAAGATGTGAGGAACACTGGTCTGGTCGTTGTCGTTCACATCCTAGCGAACCGAGCCCGTTCTTGTCGTTCCTAATGGTACTCTTCTGACGCCAGACTTCAAGCTTTCAACTTGTAGATATGGACAAAAAAACTGATTAGTTGCCAGATTCATCAAAGGAAGTTTAGGTGAGAAACTTCCGAGTTGCGGAGACTTCAACATGTAAAGAACTCAGCAAAGTAACAGCTCAGTCAAGTAACAGTTCAGTCAAGTAACAGTTCAGTCAAGTAACAGTTCGGTTAAAGAGGCGCAATACTTGGTGTTGGAGTGCTGCTTTTCGTGGCAGGCGAACTATTTGGTGACGTTGGAGTCTCACTTTTCGTGGCAGGCGCAGCATTTGCTGATGTTGGAATGTCACATTTCGTGGCAGGCGCAGTATTTCGTGGCAGGCGCAGCATTTGGTGAATTTTGGGTAGATAGTGGGAGCGCGAAATGTTGTACTTTTGCATACAAAATGCGTTGCTGAGGGGGAAAAAGTAAGCTCTGCGAATGGAGGGGTTCAGTTTTGCAATTTCATGGTCGGATCATAACAGATGGGTTTCATATTTTGGAATGTCATTTTGCGTGGCAGACGCAGTATTTGGTGACCTTGGAGGGTGAGTGGTGTTGCTCGGCGCATTGTAAATGACGTTTCATATGCGAGCAGGATCAACCATGACAGTCATGTTTCATGGCAGGTGCAGTAGTTGGTGACGTTGGAGTTTCTCTTTTCGTGGCAGAAGCAGCATTTGGTGATGTTGCAATTCATGTGTGACACCGATCAATGATGAAAGTCATTCGTGGCAGGGGCAATATTTGGTGATGTTGGAGGATGACTGCTGTTGCTCCGCGCATTGTAAATGACGTTTCCTATGTAACGAAGACCAACTATGAGTGTTCCTTTGTAGTACAGAGTAGTACTGGAGTAGTACTTTGTTGTACGGAGTAGTACTGTGCATTATTTGGTGCGTAGGCATGTCGTTGCGGACTGCGACCTGCCACAGTTAAGTAGAGACTTAGCGTCATCTAGAACTTGCCGTCGCATGCAGTTGCATGCTGCGACAAAGCCAACAAATGCCAACTTTGTTCGAATCATTAGAAACAAGGTTCACTCAATCAAGGTTGTCACAAACGATTCCATAGGCAAAGTCTTTCTTTGGCTAATAGTTCTTTTCCCTTTTGAAACTTCCGCCTCTGGCTTGCCCGGCTCTACTTGTATATCCTAGATTAATGTTAGACTAAAATGCCTTTCCAAAAAAGGATCCTTTTGGAATTCAAAATCGGCGTGCCCTCTGAGTGTCTGACGACCTTTCCACTCTTCGCGTTATAGGAGAGCCCAGCGGCCTGAGAAGATTTTCAGCGTGTGTGAACTGGATGAACCCAACAAAAAAAACGTAGAAAAAACGTACAAAAACATACAAGAAATCAAAATTGAGAAACCTCCAAGTTCAATTGGCCCGCACAGCCAGTCCGGCCCACGGCCATGAGAACAGTGTCAAAGACCTCAAGTCATGGCAATTTGGCACACCAAATCGAAGTTTTTAGCATGCTGAGCTTGGCACTCCATACTCAGCATCTTTCACAAATACTTTGACCTCATCTTTCGCACGAAGACTATCTTTTGCGTTTGGAAAGTCGTCTTTTGTTGTTCCAAAAAATCCTTCTTCAAAACTTGAAATTTAGGCTTTCCTGACTCCGAAAAACGAAAAGGTCCTCAATATCTTTTCCACATCAGACGCAACTTTCATGATTCAGTCCATGATGTACATCTTAATAACAACGACCAGATTGCCACAGCTATTTGATACGTCATGGGAGCCCACATGTTCACAGTGAGGGTCTTTCCCCTGAGTGGCCAACTTTTCCATCTGCTGTCTTCTCAAATTTGGAAGGCACCATCTCCTCAGCTTTGGAAGCCAGAAACAACAGCGACACTTTCAACGTTTTCAGTGCCTTCGCAAAGTTGACCCCATGTCTCTCCATGTAGCTGCCGATCATGTTGGAAATGTCCTCCCAAAGTCGATCTGTTTATTTCGGAATCTGAAAAGATCTTCCAGCACCTGATCAAAGCCTCGCAAGAGGATGGAGCGCACCTTAGCCCGAAACACGTCCCAGCCGTCCCGAGCCGTCCCAAACACGTCCCAAGCCATCCGAAACACGAAACCACCGTGTTGGCTCTGAAGTCTGTTTCGTTCCGAGACGTCCCGGCCATGACGGTCACGTCAAATCCCAGCGCTGCGATGAAGCCGGCACACCTCGGCTTCCCGAGAAGATGTCAAATCCATGTCAAATGCCGATGTCAATCCATGTCAGCTGGTGATATGTCACCAATGTCACCTGTGGGAGAAACATGCGCTCTTACGTTACTTAGACTTACTGACCAACACTTGGACCATCAATGACCATCATATCAAACCAACCAACTTATCAACTCATGGTCTTTCCCAAGTGGAGTCAGGCAAAAGCCGCTGGCAAGTCCGCACCAAAGCGAACGAGTCAACCCTGTGTGTGCCAAGCTGCCAAGCCACGTCGGAACGAAAAAACCGGCCACTTTGGGCCAGGGTGAAATTGAAGTGCTTGTCCAACGCCACGCAACGATGCTTTTAACCAGTCATGAGCGGTAGGTTTCAAAGGGTAAAGTGGTCAGCATATTTCTTGTTTTGGCATCAAACAAGCGTTTTTCAATTTTTCTATGCTTTCTTGGAAATGGGCCACTTCAACAGCCACATCAAATGGTGGGTCTCCAAAAGCTCATGCTCTCAGACAGCTTCTGACCGCACACTATCTGCGGCCAATCATCTCAAAGTATTCTTCTGCAAAGTCATTGAGAAACAAGTAGAAACAAAAAAAACAAAGTTAAGTGTTGAGGCAAAAGAAAAGGGAACACATGACAAACCCAACCTCCAATTTCTGCAGTGCGCCTCACGACAAAGTGGATGTGGCTTGTGGCAGGAGGATTCGGTAACAGAAAACTGAGGTCCAGCAACTGCAATGATTCCTGCTGCCATCATGGACACCTCAAAAATCTTGGCACGTGGCAATACTTCTCCTTCAATCTAGCACCGGACCCACGATACATCATGACACATCATGATATGCTGAAGCTCTAACCAGTGCCACAGCCCAATGAGCAGTTAGCGGCTTCAAAGTTGTCACACCTGCAATGTAGGGCTGCCGATTTTCAAAGTTGACCTGCCTGTTGCATTCCTCTCACAAGCTTTTATCTTCAGGTCTTCAATGTCCCCACTCTCGTCCCACAACCGGTATCCGCCTTATCCAGAACCCCAACCGCTGCCACACTTCGACGGCCCTGCCTTCTCTTGCTTCTTTGTCTTGACTGCTGCACCTGAGCACGTGACTGCCACATCTGAAGTGCAACGTTGGCAATCTGCGACGGCTGCGACCAGCGGGCCTTTGGAAAGTGTGTGTCTCCTCCATGTCGGGAGGCAACCTGACGTCCAACAAAACGCTGTCTCAAACCCAAAATCAAAACTCAAAACTGTGGTGCAAACTCATGTCTTTCCGTACTTCTCGAAAAAAAGTGCACACATGTGCAATGTAAAATGATGTGTCCCCTGTTGATTGGATGATTTCAAACAAAATGTTTTCCAAAACAGCAAGCGCTCAAATCCGCCTGGGAACTACGGGCAAATCCTCAAATCGACTATCGTACCTCCAAAGGGCGAACGACCGTTTTCTATCTGCATGACTCACGTATGAACAAAACAATCTACTGATCATGCTGATTCTCATGCTGATTCTCCATATTCAAACCACAAATTGTGAGCAAAACCACCCATGGGACCCATCATGGTCAGGAATCTGCCGTCGGTCGCTGGCAAAATCCAAAGCTCTCTGCAAATCTTGCAGCAAGTCACGCCTCATGGTACAAACGTATATTGCCGATATTGCATTTACGCAGATTTTGACATCGCATTTCTAATATGGAGATTTACTGACTCACAAAAAGGCACGTGGCCATACAAACAAACGGATTCGGATATACCGACACAGAAAAACACAAACGTACAAACACACCGGCAACCAGTACCTAGGCGAGCCGGGGTGCGAAAGTTTCAAAAGGAAAGTGCCTATAAGCCAGAGCACAAAAATTGTCAATAGAATGTGCATAAGGCGACCGTTGCCTTGTTGCTGAACGTGGCCAATATCTGCGTCATCGCTTCTGGTGCTGTACTACACCAAGCAACTTTTGTACCAAATAACTCTTACTGTTCTAAAGTTCTACATTACTACATTTCCTTACTTCTGCGTCACAACGAAGTCCATCCACACCCAACGGAGCATTGGTTTCTTCTGAGATCTGGACCATCGTCCAAGCACAAAGTATGGAACCAGCAACGCTAAAGCTATTTTGTCAAAAACGCATTTCATGCTAGACGTCCTTCAAAACGGAAGTGGGACGGTTCAAGAGTACTGCACCTGCCACGACTTGTGACACTCCCTGTCGCCGAAGTGAGTTTTCTGTATTCTATTCCAATAGTCATGATTTTTGAAATGTCCGTAAGTCGGAAGTTTTTCAACTAAACTTCCTTTGAAAAACATCGAGGTGCAAAAATTTGAAGGATCAATCTACAAATTCCAAAAAATATTGATGCCTTCAACATCCATCAACCAACCCACCCATCATCTTCCATCCATCATCATCCATACACTCCATGCATACATGCATAACAACCATACAAAACGGATCTGAAGTTCTCAGTCTCTGTTTGGTCCAGGCACACGTCTTCAATGCCAACGGATAAACGGACCAAGTCCTGGCGTTTCGAGCTGAAGAGCTGTCGAAACTCGAAAAGTTGAAAACTCTCCCGTTTTTCCGTTACTTTTTATCTTTTTTTTTTTCTCGGTCCGAGGGCAAAGTGCGTTGCTCCGAGGGGATGGAGGCGTGGCTCATGGTGCAAGGCATCTCACCGAGACCTCGTTAGACGAGGTTTTCATCAAATTCATCGATTTCATTGACAGTGTGTCTCGCTGAGGATCGCGCTGTTCACACTTCCTTAGTTTCTCCCAAAGAAAATTAAAAACAACTCATCAAAAACAGAACCAAAAGGTCTCGGAGATCTCGCAACGGAGATCCTTGTCGAGTTTCCAAAGGACACGGTCGTCTTGAAGAGTCGACTTGCATCCAGCAAGCGCCGAGAAAAATCCACACAGCCTGATCACTGACTCGTTGTGAGTCATGTGGCATCATGCCACATGAGAATCTCATCAAAAACCGTGTGTTTAGATGTATTTAGGTATCCATGTGTATCGACAAATTTCATTTTCCTATCTCGCACAGCATACTCAACGGTGAATCTTGGTTAAGGCAATGTAAACACGGGCAAAGGTACATGAATCACTTTGAGAAAACAAAAAATGAAGTGTTAAAAACTGATTCTAAAAAAAAACAATGGGAAAACAGTGAAAAAATGACCCAAACATCGCCTGTTGTGAAACTGATGATGCATCCAGGACCTGAACTTTGGGAGTTGTGTATCCTGGCGCAGATCTTCAATCCATGTCGGCCATGTCGACATCAAATGCAATCCCGGTATCAGGTTTCAAGGTATCAAATCCATTAAGATCGCAACACAACTTCTTTATTTTGTAATTTTTCACATCTTTTCAAAAAAAATCATTTCTGTCGCTCATCTCCAGATCTGGGCCTGAGAGCATCTTGGCCACAACCACCAGGACCAGGGAAAAAAACCTCCTTAATCATAGGATGCCTCAAACGAATCACAAATCACGAATTACGATGAATCAATGGATCAACTCGGCCAAAGTTTGCAAAGGTCATGACGTGATGACGTGCAAATTTGTGCATGATTTGCCCACGAATTAACTTAGCAAATGACTTTGCCAACAACTTAGCAATTTGACTTGCATTCTCCTCAGAACAAATGGTGACTCAACGTCAAAGTTGGCTGCAATTGAAGCATTGGGCGGCATTACACAATCCTGATTCAACTTTCCAACCGTCCTGTGCACGACTGACTCTTAGCCACATGGTCTTGATGCCACGCAAAAAGAGAAAACACCTGGCTGTTGCAAGCAACCGCCGTGCACGCCGTCTTTTGGAATATGTCGCCATAAACCATTGCCAGTCTATGATAGTCTATGCAGTTCCAAACCATTTGAATTTTTCCAACCCGAAATTGGAAGGCTTGGGGGTTCGGGGTTGATGAGACCCCGCATCATAAATGCGATGCGACAACCAAGTGTGGGCGATTCGATGTTTGGTCCCAAATTACAAATAGGAATATCATTGCACTCATTGATTTGGTCATTTGAAAATCTGAACCCAGTATTGAAAGGGTGCGGAATTGTTTTTTTTCTAATTCTTTTTGGTTGGGGGTGGTTTTAGGGCTGTCCTGGTTCCTTTCTGAGGAAACCAGGTGGTGAATGCAGGTTTCGCGCGGGTTGGGCACGGAAAACTGTAAAGAACAAATTTTCACTTTCATTTTTGTCTTCTCTGCCTGTGAAGACCCGCAGTCAGCAGACTGTGCTAGAAAGAATTGAAATGAACACAAGAATCATGAAGAACACGTGGAATGTACGAAGAAAAAATTGAAGTTGAGACGCATTCGCGTTTTCATGAGCAAGCAGTCAAGAGGTACAGCAAACTTTTTGAGTTCAAGTTTTTCGTTCAACTAAGTAAAACGGGAAGGGGGGGCAGGACGGCCAAATTAATGCAAATGATTTGTAAAAGAACCAGCTGGCATCAAACACAGTTTTTTAGCAGATCACATCTGCCATCGTATTTCCGGGCTCTATTTCAACAGCCGGGGACAACGGCAGATCTCTTGGGATCGCTGTCAACGAAGACACCTGTTCGATCTGGTGATATGCAAACTTGGCCAGTTTGCACGTACCTGCAGATTATCTATCCGTCTGAGAACAGTGAAATGTGTTTTTTCGAAACAAAAATGTAAATAATAACAAACGGAACAAAAAACAAAACACAAGACAAAACATAATAAATGAACACAAGAAAACAAGTAAAAAGAAACAAAAAAATACAACGAATGAACATAAAAGAAAGAAACATACTGAAACGCATGAAAACTTAAACAACATAAAAATAAAACAAAAAACTGAACTATCAAAAGAAAAATAAACAAAAAAAACAAAGCGAATAGAACAGCTAATAAAACAAAGCACAAGGCACGTTAGAAAAAACCAGGGGACCAGGGGAGCGGGACCAAACAAAAGAAAAAAATACCTCCCCTATTTCAAATGCAAACCATCATTGTGTGCCTTGAAACATGCTCAGTTTTTATATTTTGTTCGAAAAACACGTGTTGGGCACTCGAAAGGTGCCAACGCTGTTCCCTCCGCGTTCTGAAGAAAGGCCACCCGATGAGCTAACTGCGCCGTGGCAGAAAAAATCCAGCCCAAACTCCAAATGTCAATAGAAAGACCCAAATTTTTTTGATTCGAATAATGCGAATATTGTGAGAATCCGTGAAAATTCCATGAAATTGCCAAGATCTGTCCATCGAGACTTTCATCTTTTCTTTCTATGCCTCTGGATCACGCACACAAACGAGACCACCCGTGCAATCAGCATGGCCAGAAAAGAACTTTGTCGCTGAATGGACCTGTAAGTCCAGGTTCACAGCGACAACTTGACGACTCAACTTGGAACTTGAAAAAAACTACAACTCTAGGAGACATGACTGGAAGAAGTCTCATCTTGTTCAAAAATCAGAAAATTTTGGAAGCTTTCGTGTCGTTCAACAACTGACACTTTCACAATGTCCAAGGTGGCATCTGAGCGCAGAACAACAATGTCAACCCCAAGGAGGAGTGGCTGACAAATGACTGGCCTGGCAAGAATGGTTGCGATCGGAAGAGACGATTTGCTTTCGCCTTGGCATTTGCCTGTTGTCTTGTTTGCTTTTCATCTTGTTTCCGTTTAGTGTGTTTAATGTGTTTATTCTGTTGCGATTTAATGGTATTGATTGCCATTATTGTTTAAACCCTCCACTCGTATTTCTTCGTCTTTTCTTCATCTGTATACAGCACCATGCAACCCAGGTACGGCATCATGGTGCTGTCCACACTGAGCAAGACTTTGTGCTGATGCCTGAATCAAAAAGACGTGTTTTTTCAATGTGTAAACATGTCTTCCCGTTTGCCGTTTTTCACACATCGCGAACTGACGTACTGCGTCCCTTCGGCGCCCGGACGCCAACTGCGCCAACTTCCGGAGGTCCGTGATGCGCATCCGTGGATTCGACGGGCTTTCCTGCAAAACATTCACGCATGAAAGGAAAACCGTTTGATGCAAATGATTCAAATGATATCATGCATAAATACATGACATATCATCATATATTATATCTTAATATGTCAAATATGATATCTTAAAAAATCAAATATCATATATTAAACATGAAGAAACTTTTATATTCGAAATATTATACATTAAATATCATATCTATATTAACATTATGTTTCCAAAATTCTGAATTATTTCACATGCTAAATATCAAATTTCAAATGTTGAAATATCATATTTCAAATATAAAGTATCATAATATAACCTAAACGCAATATGATATATGATGCAAAATGGCCATGAAGGTCAAGGATGAAACGATATGAAATGCCTTCTTCATCATTTATATAGCAAAAATCTTTCCTTTGCCAAAGCATATTGGCAGGCAGAGTCAGACCCTGAACGGACATGAATGAAGTTTTCGGTGTCATACTTTTTGCATGCAATGTTGCAGAGTTTTTGATGTTAAGTTCCAAACAGTGTGAATGATTTTCGTCTTTGGCGTGATGGCTTTGGCAACCTCAGAAAATTAAGGGGGAAAAACATGAAAAATGTCTGACCTGACCGTCTGACCACTCTGAGCATTCAATTCACCTTCTTTCTAGGCTCTCTGCTGCACTCAAATCTGTAGTGTCCACAAAAGTGACCTGTGCCAAGTCGCGCAGAGCCGTGCCATGCACCGACTCTGGGACGGAGTCGGAGTTGGAGTTTTTTCCTTTTTTTTTTGAGAGCAGGACGCCAGGCGGGCCCGCAATTCACATAAAAACTGGTACATTTTCTTTATTTCAATCATACTTGGTTGTCGTGTTAAGTCACCCCTTGGCGCGTAAAGTCACATCCCCGCATGGTGACACCGCAAATGTGTGAAGTCACCCCTCAGGTAAAAAGTCACCCTTTTGAAAGCCAAACGCAATGTGGACACCGCTTCCACAGCAATCATTCTTCAATGACAATTTTGCAGGAAAGTGTGCGGACACCAAGTCAACATGCTTCTGGAAATGACAAAATCAAATGTTTGGGGGGCAGAACGCCAGCAAACACCGCACTCATATCATAACCCTGGTACAGGTCGGTGCTACAAATTCAACGTCAAAACACGATGGACAACAAATACAAGAAATACAACAACAACAACAACAAAACAACAACAACAACAACAACAACTACTACTACTACTACTACTACCACCACTACTACTACTACTTCTTCTTCTTCTTCTACTACTACTACTACTACTACTACCACTACCACTACTACTACTACTACTACTTCTTCTACCACTACTACTACTACTACTACTACTACTACTACTACTACTACTACCCCTACTCCTACT
>Ga0126337_10003572_pt1 | contig 10211 bp, 4 predicted proteins | sample DipCmetagenome_FD_92527 | JGI IMG/M metagenome (GOLD analysis project Ga0126337, IMG submission 92527) | Coral microbial communities from La Bocana,Puerto Morelos, Mexico - Diploria C A metagenome | ecosystem: Host-associated > Invertebrates > Cnidaria > Coral | place: La Bocana,Puerto Morelos... | reverse complement strand
CGCCAAAGCGCATTACCTTGGGCAAACAATTCTCTCAGGTTTGCTAAATTTTCAACCAAAGTTACCGGTAAGTTCAAACTCTTGAAATTCAAGTGTAGCGGTGTAGTGAAATCAAACGAAACGTCACGAACTAAGTGAGAATGGTCCAAGTCCACGATTCAGTTTGGAGTGAAATCTAAAGCTGTACGCGATCAACTGGACTAACAGTGTTTACAAGCCTACGATAGGGAATTCGTTGCATGTTAGGTGAACTGATGATGTAACAATTTACTCTTCGTGTGTGAAACGCACATGGGCAGATTGTATGTTTTATTAATTGAAGTGGATTCCCTCAAAAACTCTCAAAATAGTTTTGGTCCCGACCGCAAGTTTTCGTCAGAGATGAAGACACGAAAACTAAGCCATTGATGAAATTAAGAGCAAAACCACTCATCGAGCTCTTGTCGTTCTTGAACAGATGAAGCAAGATCGCGATCTGGAGGTTGATAACAAAAAAAAATAAAAAATAAGTGAGCAACTTGATTTTTACATTGTCAGCGATACTGACAAATCAAAAAACTCAAGTGAGTAATTTTGATCAAGACACTCAACTTATCATCTGTTTCTCTCCAGTACTATTCCTTTCAAACACTCTTCACACAAATGCATCCGAAGAGATCATGAGTAATAAATCAATTACTCTAGTGTTACCATGGTGACGCAACTGTCTACACGATCAAGCAAATTCGAGGTATTTTTAGAATGTCTCGCGAGAGCAATTACTGCACTGCAGGGCAGACTCAAAATAATTTATGCATATTTTTTGGATCAAGAGCTTCTTAGAGTTGAAACAACAAAGGCTATAACTCTAAATACCGCGGAGTACAGGTCCATTAACGCGCCAAGGGATGGCTGGTTTGCAGAAAATTTGACAAACTTGTAGTAGGTTTTTCCTACGTTTATGACCATACTGTGCTTCTTCAGTCTTTGCAGTTTTTATCGTATAATTTTCTAGTAGGATCGGTTGTAATCAATAAATAGAGATACAATGAGATCACGACGGGGCCGGAAGTGAGAAATTAGCTCTATTCGAAGGGGTTTCTAAGTCATTCGCTCCGGTGAGTAGAAAACGAAAGTTGCGTGCTAAAAGAATATGAGCGAATAGTAGCCCCAACATAGAACTCTAAAGGGACTTTCGTCTCGTCAAGGGCTCGCACGCACACACAAGCCTCTAATGAATAGACAGTAATTCACTCTTTTTGTTTCCCCGAGTGCCAGTCACTGTTTTACTCTCCGAAGTAGCAATGGCGCTCTGTAAACGAGCAGTCCTTGCCCATTAGCTTTGAATCAACACTTCAACACAAACAGAAACTCGAAACAATTTTCGACTGTTTGACTGTGTACATCTGCACAGAACGCCTCTCGACGCCGCGGAAGTCGTTCTAAACGCTTTCATGATGTTTTCTCAGTGACTTATCGAGCTTTTGTTCATTTGCCGAAAAAGAGCAGTTAAGACAAGTAAAGAATTCCAACTATTTCAAATGGCTGGTTTTATTCTTTAGTCGAACGCTGCTGTAAAATTCCTTCAGTACGCAATCCCTATCGACTATACGTTCACCCAGCTCTTCCTATCTGCAAGGGTTAGCAGATATTAATGTTTGTACAACTTTCTCCACAAATAGTTCAATATTGGGAAGGGTGATGCCTCGGTAATAGCGGGGCTGTCAGCAAATACGTCGGCATTTTTAAATACATTTTTTCAGCCACAAAAAGCAATTACTCGCCAAACAATATCGCGGCGGCTAGTCTGGGTAAGGTCGCACGCGTACAAGAGAGCCGATTTCACATTGTTGAGCAAAGTGCGAATTTAATGAAGGATATATTTCAAACTGTTTAAGAAGACCAAAGGAAGGAAATGGTCATAAAACCATAATGACATATAATCGGTGTAAGTTGCGGTTACACTTCCTAACGCAAGTAGATCAGAAGAGCTTTCACGATGGAGACTGCTGTAAGAACGGTAAGCGTTACGTAAAACAGGTGACAAAAACGCATTAAGCACTTTCTCTTCGGTGATAATTTTTCACCGTGATTCTTGCAGTTAAAAGCTTTTGTTTCATGCCATTTTATGTAGTCAAGGCGATTTTTCGTGTGTGCAAAGCATCATCACCATTTTTGCGCGCCAGAGGAGACTGAACATTTTTATCAGTTTGCTTAAATTATTAGCAAGTCATAATAATCTTTTGTCTATTTTTTTTTGTCCCATCCAGGTAACATATGTCACCATCGCTTGCGTACTGATTTGTACTTCGCTGGCTCAACCGTCCAAGCGAGTTGTTAAGAAGGCCGATTTTCACCAAACGTCCGTTAAAACAAACCAACAAGTGCCCAAGTCCACAAGCGTGCAAAAAATGAACATTCTCCAAGTTCCAACCAACACAAGAGTCGTTCGACTCTACAACAAGAACGGATTCTTTCTCAAGATCTCCACGGCGGGAAAACCTAGAGGCACCAGGAGCTTTCACAACCCAGACAGTAAGTACACCTTGATGAATATCGAAAAAAAAAAAAAAAAACAAGTTCAACATGCTATTTTTTCACGATCATTCGTTCGGCCGGTACGCAATGTTTTGATCTGGTTGATTTCCATGCTAATTAGTACTGAGCACGCACAATAACACACTGTTTCTACCTTACGGCAACACGTTTTTGACGCGCTTTTTTTTGGAAGAAGCTTTCTTTGCTAGAGATAAAGAATGGTAAACAAAACTCCTGGAGTGCTAGACTATAGACAGCGCGAACTAGTTAAAGTTTGCTCAGTGCCAAGTTTGGTTTCGCTCCACAGCTAAGTCCTCGCTAAGTTTGCTACGCGCCAACGGCTACTGCTGCGTCATTGAATTCTTAAACAGTCCCTACAATATTGCAACCAGATAACGTTCGCACAACCTCGGCATAGAGCTTCGTTAGTCGATCTTTCACGGAGACTACGGTTGTTTCTAGCGAAAAGCTAATAGACTGTCCGTCGTGGAGATTCGGCGACTCAAGATTCAAAACACGTACCAAATTTCCTTAGAGACGAGTGCACTTAACATGACAATAGTGGAAGCTTCGCGAAAGGAGAGCATATCTTAATAAAGTTAAGGAATGACTGCAGATAATGACTGGAGTCACTGTGCCTAAAGCGCAAGATTTGTAATCACGTATCGTAGAAAGGATTTATCGGACGGCTTGATAAAACGATGGTAGATTGATAAGACGTAACGAACAAACACAATAACTACAGGGCTAATGCTAGCAATCAGCCAAAGTTAAACATAGCAGAATCACAACAACACTAAACTTGTCAAGTAAATGTTGCCCGGACAATTTCGCGGTCTTTACAAAGAGCACGACGAACACTTTTCGAGTGTTTAATTGAAATGTCTTCCCTGGGCGTAATCCGTGGGTCCGTGAAAATGAGATATTACCTCCATTCTTCCATTTATTTGAAGAGCATCAATTTGGACAGCAGTTATAGTAACACGTATTCAAAAGAAAACTGCGCTAATTAACTGTTATACGTCCCGTAGGTAATTTGCTCTAATTGCCTGTGAAATTGATGGCTCACGCTCTCGAGTTGATCTTCGAGTGACACGAGATCTGCATTTACCAAAACGGATTCCGGGAAAATCGCGCCGTGAAGGGAAAAGTCTACCGTGGTTGCGCATCCGTTAGGTGGATCGAGAGCGCGCTCGTAGCGGAGTGCTTTGCAGAAACCACCGGATCATCAAACAAACACTGCAGTTCATTAGTCCTTATTTGTTTACTAATTTCCGGAGACCGCGGGATGTGTGCGCGCCCCCCCATTGCAAACGAGAAATGGGACCTCCCGTGGCCAAGGGAAATGGCAAAACACATGAACTGTTTTCGGCGACAGAGTCGCGCGCCATAAGGCATTGCAGAGGAAACAAGCCTGGAAAAACATACCCAAAGGCTAAAGTGTTTACAAAGCCAGCTCTCGAAATGGTTCTTTCCGGAAAAGCCCGTCGCCTTTTACAATAGTGGCCGGTGAAGTGGTCACGGATGTGTTTTTAAGATCGAGATGATAATAAGACCACAAATTAATGTTATTGAGCATTTACAAAAGCATTTCTGTAGGCTAAAGGGCGACATTAAGCTACTTTGGCGCGCCGCAAATCCGGCAACTTTACAATGCATATAAAAAAAACCTTATATTTACGCTAAGAAGTAACCAGGCTTTGGCATTCCTCGTTTACGCAAAACACGTTTTCTTGTTGTTAATTGTTCTCCACTTATAATGGTTATTTTTTTTATAAGTAAGCGTCTAGACGGTATGGAAATGCAAGGCCCCTAATTCGTTGCAAAGACACTCTGGCAAGCATCTCTCTGCTCGAGATTACTACGATAAACTTTGCTCCTCTCACCTCACAAGTAAATAAGATGATCGGTGATTATATTATCAAGCGTATTGGAAATCGTTAAATCTCTTCGTAACTGGATTACGAGTCTTTAAAGAGCACGCGACAACGGAAATATTAAAAACAACGAAAATCGCTAGGGATACTACTGGCCAATTGTAAAGTACGTATATCATCTGCATGATCTTGCAAATTGTCATTCCAACATATTACAGCCGCAAATCTTGAAATTCTTTCATCGCGTGACACTCACAAGGAGACGTTGACTTGGACGACTTTCAAAATTATTGATATATGTCTCGACACTTCCAACATTATTTACACTACAAATCATGTAAGCTAAACTTAGCCAGTGGCTATTTTTAGCGAGCGTTTGTGAAGAGCTCGTCATCAAACAGTGGCAAGGACAATTAGAAAATAACTGACAATTTAAATTTCGTGATAAAACCTTGTAAAGCAAGTATAAACTGGCGTAAAAAGGAGAAACAACACCCGCATCGATAACACGTCCGATGTTCAGAGATATAAGTGTGACCCAATTCGCCAAAAGTTGAAAGTTTTCCATTGAAGAAGCAAGATAAGTGTGTCTGACGTAAATCAAGGATCACCAAAAGAAGGGTTATGAAATATATTACTTTCATTTAGCAACTTTAGTAATTGCGAAATCGGTATCTGATATTGCGCGCAATTTCAAGCCAAAGCTAACATAATACAACACACAATCAGTTTAGATACTGCAGGTAGAATATTGTTGTCCGAGAAAAGGAGGAATTGATTACAACGTGGAATTCCTGTCTCCTCGTTGGCGTTGTTGTTCTTATGTTCTTATATAAGCCACATGTGCTGCGATTGGTTCAAATCAATATTCATGAGAGTTTTTCTAAAAGGGCGAAAACAGTAAAAAAATATATAGATATTAAAAACGAAAACGATAAAACAAACAAAAACAAGAGTTCGAAAGGAGGGGTTCCGTCCGACTCGAACACGGCGGCAAGCGAAGAGCTCTAGATTATTGTTGAACTTTGATTAGCTAACGTTCTGCTGCAAGCATTATAGTCAAATTACACGCCCCGTCATACTACAGAATCATCAATTCGTTTGTATCTTAAAACAGAATCAAGACGTTGAGGTGTACAATATCATCACCACTTTAAATCCAATCCAGGCCAAAGGACGGTATTTCTGGTTGTTATTTATAGTGTAAGCACTCAACCGAAAGCTTTCCAAATTAGTCATTAATCATTTTTTATCGTGATCTAAATTTAAGACTAGCTCGTTCAAGTGACGATGCGTGTGATCGTAGTTCAAACATGTGGCTACATCTCGACACATTAGCTGTCACCAGCATTGCGCAATAAACATTACGTAACATCTAATAACTGAGGCTAGCCGCAGTTCTGACCGATTAGTGAAAACAGAGAAAAGAAGGTCGCATCTCTTGAGCGTATAAAAACCTTGACGTCGTTTTAAAAACATGCTACAATCACTTGAAACAATGTGGTTCAATGGCCGATATTCTTTCTTTGTTCCGAGATAAGAACACACTTAGCTTAAACCATCAAAAGATGGTCGATGTAGTGCTTCAAAACACGCTAATCTTGCAACTGCCTGAAGTAGCCACTTTAAGCTCCGAGAAAATAGAAAACTGACGACAAAATAATTAGCTTGAGTGTTTTTCTTGAATTGGGTCCTATCGATTGTTTTCTCGAGCATTTCTAAAACCAATAACAAATAGTAATATACTCAACTAGCTCGCTTTTGTTGAATATTTTTTGGGGGCTCTTAACTTACATCTTGACTGGGGGCAAATTTTTTTTGGAAAGAGAATCTTTGTATCCGCATTTGACGTAAGCACTCACGAAACCTCTCGTTTATTGGCAAAAAATGAACATGAAATCTAAATCTGCTCACGATCAAATTATTTCAGCTGATCATTTCAAAATCTTCCCACCATAGTAAAAACTTCAAGCATCAGCCGATTATTGGAATTTTGGTGGCCAAGACAATACATTAATTTTTTTTGACTTTAGAAATAGGATAAGATTCAATTCAATGGGCTACCGGAATAACAAAGACTAAGTTGGTGCAGCGGAAATATTCTTTTGACGTTAGGGAGGAGAGACTGCTTTAAAATGTCTAAATTTATTTAAGTCATGTCCAGGGGACATTTAGGTAACATTTTCATCATTTGCTAGCCTGGGGGTCGCCTTGTCAGGGAATCCCATTTTTAGACCAAGACAGTATTGCTTTGGTAAAGAGCATTGCATTTAACCCAGTATCTTCTATTTTACGTACAAAATCTTGAAAACACTCTTATGTGGTATTTTTAAAGGACCACCACGTTGTCCAAAATCAGAAGGAATGTGAACATTCCTTCCAGTCCTTACGCGATACCGTGAAAGTTACAAAGATCATATATTTGAACTGCGAAAAAGATATGCATTTATGGTTGATCATTGCAATTATACACACAACTTGAGCAGTTGTGAAATTAAAACCTGAAAAAATTCAGGCCTGAACAGGATTCGAATCCATGACCTCTGCGATACCGGTGCAGTGCTCCACCGACTGAGATACCGACTGCCAGGATTTCTATACGCTCTTTTTTTTTTATATAAGAACGTCTAATTTTGGGGCTGAGGCTGAGCGTTCTTATTTTTTTTTTTTCGATTTGAGGCTGAAAATGTTCTTAAGACGTTCTTACTCAAGACTTTCTTATTTAGAAGATTTATCAACTTTTCAATAGTGCTGAACAAAAAGAAGGAGGTAGAGTCTTAGTTGAGATGTTCTACATCGTGTATATATCATGCAATAAGAAACGACGTTGTTAATGTTAAGGTATTCCTTTTAGCATTGAGCGTATTGTACTTTTAGACCGCAGTTTTCAATTTCCTTTTATACTACTCATTTAAAATTAACAAGCAGTTAGCCCAAATGGGCAAAATAAAGACGTTTTCTCACTCTCAGCCTGGGGTATGTTCTTATCTCAGCCTAAACGTTCTTATAAAAAAAGGTTCTTATAAAAAAAGAGTGTATTGGAAAAACAAACGTAGATTGCATGACAGAAAAACTGGACATTTTAAAGCGATCACGAACAGCTGTCATGCTTCTGTTATTGCTGACCACGTCACGACAACTGGTCACAGCTTAAAATGGGACCACTTTGATATACGTGTACTGGCAAACTCGGTCTAATACACATTGGAAGGTAAAAGAGGCTCTACTAATAAGATAATTGAAACCCACCCTTAACGATAATGTTAACAGTGAAAAGCTTTATCTTTATTAGTTTGCATCTTTTATATTCAAGTTTTTCTCAGCTTCTGTTATTGTTATTGCTAATAAGTTACTTATTTTAAAAATAAATGTAGATGTTACTTCTATTACAAACTGTCACTTCTGAAGATGTATGTCGAAATATACGAAACGGCAAGTAATGAACGTTGTTTTCCAACATGCGTTTTAATTGGTATGTTTATCACCGCATTTTGCGTTTTATTTCTTATAAAGCTACGATGGCCAAAGAAAAAGAGTATTTGCCATATAATTTACTACTGAACACAAGATTTTACCGACTACATCAACCCACAACGGCACCTCTCTAAACATTCTTGTCTTTATTTGCAGCTCTAATCGAGATGGAATCAGTGGGACCAAGCATCGTTCGATTAAGGGGTGTGACATCAAAGTCCTACTTCTGTATGGACAACGATGGAATCTGCCGGGTTATGGTAAGTTTAGCTGATGACACGTGTTTCCTTGTGAAGCCTTTCTCTAGGTGGAGTTCGACAAATGCACTTGTTCTGGTGTATCGATTGGTCAACTCACTGACGGATACAGTGATTGAGTGACTGACTGACTGACTGACTGACTGAATGACTGACTGACTGACTGACTGACTGACGGACTCAATGACAGGCTCCCTCACCGACTCACTCACTCACTCATTCACTGACTCGCTGACGGACTCACTGACGGATTCACTGACGGACTCACTGACTGACTCACTGACTGACTCAATGATTGACTCACTGACTGAATGACTCATTGACGGACTCACTGACGAATGGACGGACGGAAAGACACAAATTTTGACTAGCTGATGAATTAATTAATGGTTTGATCTGTGAATTGATTTACTGATTGATTGACCAATTGAATGGTTGATTGATCGATTGATGATTTAGTTAAGTAATTAACTTATAGATGAGGTTCTTGATTCGTTGACTCACTAATTATTGATTCATCGATTTCCTTATTGAATGATTGGTCGATTGAACGATTCACTTACTAAGTGACCAATACTTTTATTCAGGTATCGAAGAAAGAGAAACTACTTTTCCGCTGCTCCTAAATTCAAATTACCGGGCATTTTCAATTTTAATATGTATTCGATATGTCAATATGTTTTTATTTGTTGAATAATTGATTTTAATTTTAACAAATTCCATTTTAGGTACGGCCAACAGATGAATGCTTGTTTAAAGAAAAACTAGGGGCGAATCACTTCCACACGTTTGCCTCTCACAAGTACAGCGGGAAAAACCCAGGGAACGTTACCCATGAATTCTACATCGCTATCAAGAAGAATGGTAAACTAAAACACGGAGCAAACACAGCAGCGATCCAAAAATCTGTGGACTTTATGGTAGTACCGAAAAAAAGGTAACAGAAAAAAACGCGAAGATAAGTACGGCACGAGGTGCAGAGCAGCGACGTGGAAGAAAACGATCATCCAGTAGTTACAAAAAAGATGGCGGAGAAAACAAAGAGAGGGAGTGCCGGGAAATGATCACAGATCAACGTGGCAAAGACAAGGAGCACAAAATGAGACGACTCTTACTAATACCTCACAAAATAGAAAACACGTTGCCACAGGAAAGATGATCCCACTGAAACGATATAAAATGACAACAACTAATTCAGTGAGATACCCTTGAAGAACCCAGACAACCACTTATTCTGACAAAGAAACTGAAAAACGGGGAGATGGGGGAGAGGTTATGAGCCCTGAAATAACTCTAAAGTAAAACACCAAAAAAGGCCCGAGATTAATTGGAAACTTTTATAAAGAGGGCAAGAAAGTGACTGGGTATGCCACACTTGTGGCATCTCGTGAAGATGAAAACCCATGGGAGTCTATAAAACCCACGGTAAAAACGGAAGATATAGCCACCATCTACACATAACATCGTGGAACACTGGACCAAGTTCGCAGCAATGCAATATTCAACATCGAGATACAAAGAGCAAATAATAGAGAATTTATACAGAGTGGACATAACAGAGAACGCAAACTTAAACGCCTTCGAAGGGGCACATGTTTTACCTACGAAAATATCCGAGTTTCTAATTTCCTTGGAACAAATAACTGCGTAATTTTCTCGACGGAGCCTTTTTAGGCAAAATAGGACCGCTTTAGTTTACCTGTCTGACTTATGGGTTAACGCAATAAATGTAAGCATACTGATCAAGGGGAGATGTTACCTCTAAAATGATCTACGATGCTTGAAAGTTCATCTCAAAGAAAAGTGTTTTTTTTTCTTTTCTGATTGCGCAATGGAAATATTTTTGTATAACAAGAAAAAAAGAGAAACCGCATTCTGCTTATAATTACTTAACTCTCAATACGTTTGTTCGACCAGCATAAATATTTAAAGCGAATTTCAAAATCTGATATATAAATGTTATATTTAAAGGCTTAAGTAACTAACAAACGCGTGAAGATATAACAACAACGTTTTGATGAAAAAAGATAAACCTTTTTTACAAGCAGCCGTCCAAATATTTCAACTTTTCGAGCATTTCGAATAT
>Ga0126337_10003571_pt1 | contig 10213 bp, 7 predicted proteins | sample DipCmetagenome_FD_92527 | JGI IMG/M metagenome (GOLD analysis project Ga0126337, IMG submission 92527) | Coral microbial communities from La Bocana,Puerto Morelos, Mexico - Diploria C A metagenome | ecosystem: Host-associated > Invertebrates > Cnidaria > Coral | place: La Bocana,Puerto Morelos... | reverse complement strand
ATCTAAAAAAAATACATAAAAAAAGTAAAAAAAAACGCCTCACAAAAACATTTCTTTTATTTCGGGAGGGGGGGGGGGGGGGGGGGGGGGGGATTACTCTTGTGTTTGGCATATTTGGGGACTGCTGGATAGGGTATCGCTATTTGGCAGAGTATACGATTTTACTTGCCTCTGTCCCAAACATAGTCGGAACATGTCCTAAACAGGATACGGTTGTTTGTTTGTCTCCTTAGTGCCTTTGCTATTTATAACTGGGTCCTAAAATAGAGGATGCGGTTCCAGACAAGGTGTTTTTTTAGAGTATTTTTTCTTCTAAACCAGGTTAGGATTTCCAAACCCAGGCGACACCAGTATACCCAACCATGGGTCAAGTATTCTCTAATAGCGCAGTTTTCTCTGCACGAGCTTTGAAATCATTTGCTTTCCCTTTTGCCGTACAAAAATTCGGAGTCATCTAACCTAATCAGAAGTTGTGTTCTGCGATTGTGTCACTGACCTGATATGATGGATATCATGGTAATCATCTAATCAGAAGAAAAACCAAATACGAAAAACAATTGAGAATTGTTGTTGGCGACTGATTAAAGGTCCGGTAATACGGGCGAGATTTTCGGTTAACTTGTCTCGCATTGTTGCATTGCAAGTTGAAATCTGTTGTTCCGCGTATTACCTCGTGCGTGACAAACTTGTCTCGCAGAAAATGAAGTATTGCAAATTTGCGGAATCCTGGGCGTATGCATGGTCAGTTGTGTATAAACAAAGATGGAGGCTGCTCAACTTTTTCTTTTGTCGAAAGAGAGCACTTGCCGCCCTGGCTTCGGGCCGTTTGCTCGGTGAAAACAAGGAAAGGCCTCGAAAACTAAATCGAAGAGTTTCCATGCGACATGATTTACCGAAGAGAGGAGAGGGACGTTTTTCAACAGTTAATTAGAGAGCTCGAGGTCTTTGTATAGGGCAAATTTCTGACTTTCTGAGAGTTTTTGGTCTACTTCCACAGCTTCTAGCTCGTCTTCTCCGTCCGCCATGTTTTTTTTTAATTTGCCACGAAGCCGCGCTTCGCTGACAGCCAATCACAAGTGTTGAATTCAAACTTATAATACGAGCAACAAAACTAAAATTTGTTGCAGAAAGTAGAACTCAAGCCTACCTTTCGCATCACGTCGCCTCAACTTGCAACACTATATTTACTATATTGTGCTGCGAGACATGTTGGTCACGCACGCGGCAATACGCGCAACAAAGGGTTTCAACTTGCAATGCAACAATGTTGCAGGACGTTGAAGGAAAATGTTGGCTGTAATACCGGACCTTAAAAGTCAACCATTTCAATTACTGCAACTGTCTTTTATTACCTTTGCAAATCAACTCAGTGAGACATCAAATACGTCCCTAACCCTCAAAGATAAAAAAAGGATCGTTATTCCTTTACATCTAATGGAATGTTCATCACGCCATAATTCTGTGTTGACGCCTAAATTAACAAGTAAACGCGAACTTTGTTTCGATTTCTCGATAGCAAACGTATGACACCAAATGTCTGGAAGTGAATGGGACACTCCGCGTTCACGTTAGCGTCAACGGAACAGATCCGCAATATTTGTACGATTTTGGTGACCAAACAAACCTGACACTGCGTCAATCCATTGGAAACCACTCTTATACTACTCACGGAGAATACCTGCTGAACGTTACAGCGTTTAATTTCATCAGCAGCCTCTCGGTGAACAGCAGAGTAATGGTGTGCAAACCGGAAATACCACTGGTCGGGCTCAGCGTGACCAGTCCTGCCACGAATCTTAGTGACACTATGGAGTTCACGATGTCTTTAGTTGAGGGATCTGATTTTGAATGTCTTTATGATTACGGAGATGGCAGCTATGACTTCTTTGGCAAGAGCTGTTACAATCTGACTTACTTCGCCGATGGTGTCACTTTAGACAGGACCCCTTTTACGAATCTGGAGTTCAAAGCGTATCACAATTACACTGAAGTGGGACGCTACGAAGTTTACGTTAACTGTTCCAACAGAAACAGCAAGAAGAACTTTACTATGTATGCAGTTATACAAAAGCCAATAAAAGATCTTGAGTTACCTCACATATCTCCTAAGATTCGTGGCCAGAACAATCCTATTAACTGGACGATGGCAAACGGTACCGATGTTACTTTTCATCTGGAGGCCGAAAGAACAATGATCAATTATACTTCAATTAAAACAGACACCGGCGATTTTTTCATGACCACTGGCAGCAACATATTCTTACCAGGTGTTTATCTTGTCAAGCTTCGAGCCCAGAATGAAGTTTCTGAGGCACATCACTCTATTATGCTCATAATTCAGGATGACGTCACTAATGTGTCATTCAACACTTGGACGACCACAAGTGACTACGGGTCGAACATTCATGGATTTGGTCCCGAAAAAAACATCTTCCCCAGTGAACACCGAGTAAACTTTACTGCTGTGCCCGATAAGGGAACAAATCTAACGTACTTGTGGAGGTTTGATGATGGCACGGAACAGAATACCAGCGAATCGACCATCACCCACAAGTACGGAGAAATTGAAGCTGAGTATTGGACAAATGTGACAGTGTTCAACCTGGTGAGTAATATCACCGTGCACTTTCATCTTAAAACAGAAAGAAGTGTCCTCGGCCTCACTATTGATGACGGTGGTCGGCCTGTGAAGGTGAACAGGACTACCACTTTCAGGCTTGGGTTTACTCGGTTTGGCACACGAACGTGCGTAAAGATGGACATGGGTGATGGACAGAGTTCGTTTGTCTTCGGAGGAAGCCACTGTCGGTCCATTGCACCAAATTCTATATATAAAACGAAGGCTGATAACATCACCGCAATCATTCAGGTCTACAAGTATTCCACTATTGACGAATTCTGGGTAACAGTCAACGCCACCAACACTGTGTCACGCCTTACACACGAGTACAAATCTGTCACGGTCGCGCTGTCATGCTTCTATCCAAACGCTACCCTGCTGGGTGAGTCACGATGTTGTTGTTGTTGTTAGCTTTATTTGTTTTTTTTTTGCGTGATTAAGGAGTTCTAAAATCCTCCATAGTGTTAACGGTCTGAAATAAAGCAAACATAGTTTGAGAAAAAGGCAGAAGAAATAAATATGTGGTACAAAAAGGGGGAATTTGATTTTTGCTTCGGATTGGTTGAACCTTTAGACAGTTTACCTCTAATTTGTTGGATTTCATTGATCCAATAAGAGGGAAATTTTGGCGCATTAAATTCCTCATGCTCAGGATTGGGTACGCGTCTCTCAATTTAAGACAGTAAGTAATTCATTGGTTCTTCTACTTAGGTGTGAGTCCAAATCTAACCACGGCGACAAAGATGAAGCGCTCCGAGCCTATAAGAATCGAGACCGACATAGACGTTGACTGTGAGGCTTCAAAATCGACGGGTTTTGGATGGAAAATCTTCGAGATATCTAAAAATCCCGTCATTTATCGAGCTGCGGAACCTTCGGAGCCAGTGCTGGTTAGCAATCAGCCAGACTTGTATGTTCCGGCGATAAGGCTTAATTTCGGGTTCTACAAGTGTGTCTTTATCGTCTTTATGGAGGGCGTTGAGGGAGTCTCCGGTGAAGCGGTTGCCTATATACACGTGGTGGCAACGGATACCAAGGATTCCCTGCAGGCGTTTGTGGATGGAGGCCCACGTAAACGTTACAAGTTTGGAAGAAACGTAAGTTGAATAAACCAAAACGATAAGTTACAGTGTGTGATAAATTTTATCTCAAACCGTGATCAATCCGGCCTCTTAAATTGTCTGCAACGCCTGCGGAGAAGACTGTCGTGCAAGGATCGGACCGCTGAGTCACTCCAGACGTTGCTCTCAACAGGACTGGTCTGGACCCACTTAATCTTACGGTCAATGATAAATATAATATATCAATACTGCCACTTACAGATTGAAGGCTTGACAGAACTTAAAAGTCGTTAAGTGACTTTCAAAGGAGGTATCTCACGGTTCGGACATGTTCCAAATTTGTCGTTTGTAATCTGTGTTAATCTTCTCCATCCTTAAGCTTCCTTGTTCCTTTATGGTTTATTATCAATTGTTAGGTGATTTTCCATCTAAGTACGCTATTATTTTCGGGTTTTCTTCAATTTAAATGTAATTTTGCACTTGGTCAAAAATAACCGAAAATACCGTAATTGAGCTCAACCGTTCCTCCTTCTTCTCTCTTCGCTGTGTTTGGAACTTGGGCATCTTTATGAAAAAATTATAAACATTTATGCTCATATTTGCAAGTGAGTCATTACTTATTCCTCGTCACTTGTTAACATCAAGAAGTGGCTCAGAAGACCTAGGCTTAATCCTGGAAACCTTCGAAGTGACTAGACTGTGGTGTTAATAACCCCTCGCGCCACTGGATGGGAAGTTCGTCCATGGTAGCCTCCTCTGACTGCAGAGCAGGCCACCACTGGGGTTAGAGCAAACCCCTGGTTAAACGGAGTCGCAAGTAGACGCAAGTTCTCGACTTGCGCCTACTTGCGACAAGCCAAGCCAAGCCAAAAAAATGTAAATACCCGTATCATCTTGTAATCATAACGCCCTGCAAGCATTGGGAGTAGCGAGGTACTCTGAGAGCTGTATGTCTTTTCCAAGAACATAATATGGTGTGTTCAGTTTGATGATAGTCGTTCAAACGCCTGACCTCTTAAAGCGTAGCCTTTGGACTAACACACCTGAGTAACTAGTCATTAACCCGAATTGCCCCTGTACTGTCTACTTCACGGTTGATTTTACCTGCTCTTCTTTCTATCCAGATAACGTTAAATGCCGAAGAATCAAAGGATGCAGATTTTGCGCTTTTAAAGCATGCTTCACCGATCTTCTATTGGCTTTGTCGCAACTCGTCAGAACCTGAATTTAACATAAGTGGAAATCTTGATGCTATTAGCGTTGTGTCCATACCAGAACTTGATGGCGACGGCATCCACAACACTTCTGAAGTAAATTTAATTTCTTCCTTTAGATTGAGTTTTTATACTACTGTATCAAACTTTCGGTTAGGATTAAGGTAGACAAAAAGTTTCGTTCCTTTTATAGCCTGCTACAAACCCAGTGGGGGAGGGTGTGGAAATGATTGTTTCAGCTTGGAAACATCTGAAGGGAGAAGGGTGAGTTAAGCTTGTGACAAGAAGGGCAAAGTCTAGACAGTAAATCAGCAAACACCTACGATGTTACGATTAACAAGCTCAATTAGGTGACTTTGAAATGATTCAGTATTTTTGAAAACTCCTGACCATAACAACAGGCAAAACGAAACTTTATTTCATTGATTTCTGCTAACATTTGTAAAGTATAGTTTAACGATGCTTATAATTATAAGTTGTGTGAGTTCAGATAAATGGCTGTTGATGTTGTTGTTGTTGATAGCAGTCACCCTTGTAAGTCAGGCTAACATTGGTTAGAATGTTTTGTGTTTCACAGCCATCGGACAGCATCGAAATCAAATCCACAGTAAAACTGGTCTGAAAAGATTGATTCCGTGCCTGCAGTTTGTTTGCTTTGTTCACGGAGGAATCCCTGAAGGAACGTTACATTACCATGATTGTCCCAGAAATGTGAATGTCTCTGAGCGGGCACAAACTATGTGTTTTGTTTCTTCAGAATCGTGGAGGATGCTTCAAAACGGGAAAAGGGCGCCTCGCTAGCACGGGATCTCTCGCAATTCTTGATTCAAGGCGGGGAATGTCAGAGAATGACACGTAAGTATGATGGAAAATAACTGTTTTTAACTGCTGCTGTCCGACAGACTTCCAGAAACGGCCAGAAACGTACTTGGAGTGTGATTTCCTTATATATTTTGTTCGGTTAAAAACTTAACAGAAAGGAGACTATCAATTATAGCATATATCATAAGTTTTTCCAAGATTGTAAAAATTTCGAATCAACTAAAAAAAAGCACGTCATCTCAATGAGCTCTAAGCCTGAGCCCGCAATATAGTCACTTGATTCTGATCAGCCGATATATTGTTTTTACACTGAGATATAAACTAAGGCTGCAAGCCTCGGTCAACCTAGTAACTGCATGTCTTTATGTCTTTATAACTATATCATCTCATTTAAATCTCAAGCTAAAGTTCTGGCCCTGGTTGTTCGAATAGTGAATAACGCTATCCATCGGATAAGTCACTATCCAGCGTGTAGTGTGGTTTGTTTTGTTGACACTTGCCCTCTGGATAGCGATTTATCCGCGGAACAGCGTTACCAAGCCTTCAAACAACTGAGGCCTGATGTTTTTTATTTGTAACTAATTGTTATATTTTTAGGTACGTCGTCACACTCGTCCTCGTTACCGAAAATCCCTTCGGTAAGAAAAAAGCTGTCTACACACAAGAGCTGGAAATCACCTTTGGTGACCCCCCTGAAGTGGAAGTGACGTAAGTATTTGACTACCGTACGTTTGCTACAGTCTCGTGAAAACGCCAGTTTCAATTTAGTTGTTTCATAATTATATAGAATTTGACTGATAACTGAAGAGATTTCAGCTCCTTAATACAGACCTTCCAGAGATACTCCGGCGCTAGGTAGCAATCGTTGTGCAAGTCACGGTCGAGTGAATTTGATACACTGTTCAATTAATATGACCACACCGCACCAATCAGGAAAAAGCGCGGGACTTGCAGGCAATTCACTCACTCGCCCTACCACCCCATGCTTCGTCGATTCTTTTTATGCGGAAAAACGCTCTTGGTACGCAGGCCATAACTTGGTATTATATTACTAACCATCTTGTTTTAAAATTTTTCAGTTGTAGCCCTTCCTGCCCTTTAAAGGTCAACATCGACCAAAAGCTCCCTTTGGAGGGATTTTGTAAAGTCTGCTATGGGGAACTCACATTCTCCTGGGAGCTTTTTCGCCACAAAGAACTGGGCATTAACCCTACTGATACAGAAAATATGGAGGCCATAACAAATCTGAAGGATATATCAACAACACCAATTAACTCTTTGAATCTGGCATTTAAAGAAGATGTGCTACCAAGAGATACTAGATTCACCGTATTCTTTAAGGCCTATCGCCGAAATGGCCAATATGGGGAATATATACATACCTTTGTTACAAACTCGCCACCCGAAAACGGTAAATAAATAATATAATTTTGTCCGATTCTTATTGGTTAAATTGATCATACGACATGATAGTGTTCATGGGCGTAAAGACTTGTAATGCCCGTCTGAGGGAAATAACTTGATGGATAGTACTCGTCCGTGAAAAATAAATTATTGAAAGATGCAGTCTCCTTTTTCTTTTTCAAATTTACACCTTTTATCTAAAAAAAAATTGAAAATAATTCAGCGTACTTTTAAACTGAAGCGCCGAAGACAATAGAGTGTTTATGTCTCGGAACTCTCGGTCTGATAGTTGCCCCTTGGAAATTTGATGTTCTTAAACAAACAATTGTTTTGAGAACGTCAAATTTTAGCGGGGCTTCTATCAGCCGATATTTCTTCTACAGAATCACTTCGTTATTTCATTATAAATCCAGTAACGCTTTCCCAAACAATTTAGCAACCTGTCGGGAAAGGCGAGTTAAGTGTTTTCTACAAATTTCAGCATAAAGCATTCACCTACGACCATTTCTAACATGACCATGTGCAAAATTATTCCTAGGGACGTGTGAAGTTGAACCAAAAATTGGAAGAGCCATGAATACTTCATTTACTATAAATTGCAGTGGGTGGGAAGATCCAGACCAACCGCTGACATACCAGTTTTCATACATTAACTACGTACAGGCATCCGTGTTCTACGTGTCGGGTGAACCGATTGCGCCGGCGGTGGTTCTTCCGATGGGACACGAAAACAACGACTTTAATCTGACCCTCAATATTCGTATTAGCGATCGGTTGGGTGCCTCCGCTATAAAGAAACTTGAAGTTAAGGTAGGAAGATGCGACAGGAGCTTGTAGAGTTCAAAGGACTGTGATACAAACATTACGTGTCTTATTAACCAGATCCGATTCTCTCAGTAACAAGTTATTGATGTCTCGATAGAAAATGAAATTCTCCCAACGAGTTTTATAAGATATAATCTTAAATGGTTGTCACAGTATGCGCGTTCATACGCCAAGGGACTGGCCATAGCTTCTTCCTGTGGTTCACGTGGTACGCCATCTTGTAAATGTTTTTGTTTCCACAAGTGAAGTCTAGGATTCTTGCTGTTTCATGGGCAATACTTTAACAATGGTTAGGAGGATTTGTATGCTAAGGGCCAGAAAAAGGTAACTAGTCACTGACTTACTACGTCTCTCGGGATTTTTCACCTTTACTGAACTGGCATGCAGAAACCTGTCGCGTAGCTTAGCTAAACTTAATAAAAGTGTTTGTTTTCGTTGCAAAAAGGTGAAACCCACAGATTTCACCAACGACCAGCTCAGTGAACTGATCAGTGGCGAGGACGGTTTGTTAAAAGAAGCATTGAAAAGAGGGGACCTCCCAGAAATGGTAGAAATCATCAATGCTGTTGGCTCGATTCTGAACTACAATGGTAGGCAGGCCGCTCAAAAAAACCTGACGGAAAGTGAAGCAGCGGAGGAAAAAAAATCAAGAGACACACGAGTAGAGGTTTGTGAAACTTACAATGATCACTAGTAAAAGGTTTTTGTAGATCTGCACAGGTTCGATATTTTGAACCGGAAGCAAAATTTGTGAGTTTCGATTCACTTTTCTCGCCCAGACCTTGTCTGCTTATTTGCCCGTAGGCCTGAAACAATCACTAGAAAGTTACTCTAAACAAGTAAAGTTACGCTTTGGTCAGCTAGTTATTCAGCTTGTGTGGTATATACTAAAACAATTATTCACCTGAGTGTCGGTGGATAATTATTGAATTAAAAATTATTGATCAATGATCAATGAGTACGTATAAGTCGTCATGCAGTCGTCTGTCTCGTGGAACAAAAGTAGCGTCTTATTTTCCTTCCTTTGTTTTTTAGCTTCGTACTGCGATTCTCAAAGATATGTCAGAATTTGAAATGTCCACCGTGGAGCATATCAAACTGATAGCGTCAACCATTGATGTGGCAACTGAAGTGGAATCTGAAGTGGAAACCAAAGCTCAGGTCAGTCAAGGCTCCGCCGCACGAAGAATTTCAAAACACAGCTTTATTTGTACGATTAGGCCTACCGTCCACACGAATCCGTCACGCTAATCCGTCACGCTAATCCGTCACGCTAATCTGTCACGAAAACGGAGCTTTTCGAAAACGTTCTTCAAACCGGAGGAATTTGAAAACAACAGCTTTACGCTTTAGCCCGTGGACGGAAAACATTTGGAAAACGGAGCTTTTCGAAAGCATCACAATAATCATTTTCTTATCCCGAGTTTTCCCCAAAAACAAATCAAAAATGACCGGTTATTGTTGCGTTTTCAACAGAATTTCGGCGTTGTGTGAACGAAAAACATTTGAAGTGCTTTCAGAGTGAAACCTCCATTTTCACATGTGTGGCAATGTGTGGACAGTAGACATTTGATACGTTTTAGAATCAAACCTTCATTCTAGAATTCTTCTAGCGAATTGTGGAAACATTTGATGCGTTTTCAGAGTGAAACCTCTATTTTACATATTACTCCGGTGGACAGGGCCTGAGATGGTAATCATAATCTTAGTTTTGTCCAGCGTACAATTCTAATGTATGGCACATGACAAAAGATTCTTATGTTTTCTTTCTTCAGGAATTGGCTTTCAGCTCTTTCCAGCGGATGGCTTCAGTATTAAAGAGAGAATCCCACAACAACGTGGGTTTCATGGTTGTCAAAGATACTGTCAGTTCGATTCTGAGCGGAATCGCAAATGTACTTCAGTCTTCAGCTTCCTTGGCAGATGTTGACGCTACTGACTCAAAGGAAAATATAACCGGTTATACCGGTAATTCGACCAAGAGTGGGGTCGTTTCGGTTAAGGAAAGTGTAAGTTATCAGAATTCGTTTCCATTCCTTTGTTTTATTCTTTTCGCATTTACTATTGCCATGTTTTCCATTCTCAGCTCAACCTCATTGACATATAAATTAAGCCAAGCCCAAAAGTGGAGCTCCCAGGCGGGGTGGTTCAAAGCCCAAGGATTTGGATTTGAGCTTTGTAACTTTGCAGTCACGTTTATATTCTATATATTTTTGGCCTTCTATTTTAAGTTTGAACAGTCTTAAACTACACAAAACACAAACAGT
>Ga0126337_10003569_pt1 | contig 10213 bp, 6 predicted proteins | sample DipCmetagenome_FD_92527 | JGI IMG/M metagenome (GOLD analysis project Ga0126337, IMG submission 92527) | Coral microbial communities from La Bocana,Puerto Morelos, Mexico - Diploria C A metagenome | ecosystem: Host-associated > Invertebrates > Cnidaria > Coral | place: La Bocana,Puerto Morelos... | reverse complement strand
CTTCGCGGCTTGGTAAATATCCACCACTATTCACCTCCACTTCGGTGAATAATTGTTAATTAGTGAACGCGGGGTAATAAACAACCTCGATATGAAGAATACTTTAAATATCTATTCCTCTCCACGCCCGAGCTAAATACATTATAACCAAATTATAACTAAATTATAACTAAATACATTATAACAGAGATATAATCTTCGAAGTATATTATTTTCAGTTAAAACACCAATCGCTTATCTTTGAGTTCTTTTAAAAACAAACTCTGGGTGTTTATGATCGGAGTAAGTAAAAGCCCTCTCACGGAGAGGAAGTGAAAGTTGAAATCTTTGAAAGATTTTTAAGCTGTCAAAGGAAAAAGTGCCGGAAATCGAAACTACGTCGAAATCCCTTGTTCTGACATTGCCTAAAGGTCTCCAGGCAAGACAGATGATTCTGAATGCTTCACGCGGGTCGCGCGGCGAGTTTTTAATGGAGTGCTTTCCGCGACTATTCCCGGAGTTATATTTGTGGATCATCTGTGGAATATCATCGAGATATAGTTACCAAACGAAAATGGTTATGAAGCTATTTAAAACTAGTTGTTATATTCTGTTCGCCTATTGTGGCCATCACCAGGCACAACAACAAACCGATAGCAACGTTTCTGTGATGCAATTCATTTACTGGCATTGTAAATGAGCACAAAACAAAAGACTGTCCACAGTCGTCGAACTTCCAACAAAAGTCTTTTGACTATTTGTTTGCTCTTTTGATGTTTGCCAGGCTTTATAACCATTCCCCTTTGTTAATCTCAGATAGATCATAATAAAAGAATACGAGTCTTATTTGGACGAATTAATTTTTTTTTGAGAACGTGACTCCTTTCTTTGACTGCTCGTCTTTCAAAGGATAATTGATAAATATTGCCATGAAAGACTTATTCAGTTCAGTTATTTGCACCCAATATGAGCTGTTGTTGAGTTTATTCCTCTGGTACACAATGTAAAACCCGTCTGGTGTAGTTCTCCAACCACACTCTGACTTCTTTGATGCTGTACGCGAAGGGCCCAGGCCCTCCCTGATACACTATTCTATTGTCCCGGATGATGTAGAGCCTTTCAGGGCTTGCGCCATACGCTAAGTTGGCGGCATCTAGCATGCTGTCCACTGCTACGGGACATGGTGGATTGTGGGACAGAAGTAGCTGAGCTGCCGCGCATCTGTCTGCTTGGGTTTGATGCCTGGGAATGTTATAATTGTTCTGAAAGAAAAAGTAAGGAGTGAAATTGCTGGAATGCCATATAACCGAACCTGTCTATATCTAAGGCTACAGACTACGGATCTGTCACACGCACAAAGTTTAATATACATTCACTGGATATTAGAACCTGATTTTCACTCCTCCATCAGTTTCTAAGTTTACTGTTCTTCGCAAGCAATCAATGTTGCCTAGTTCCGAGTTCATAGCCGTTATTTGATCGCCTTGAAACGAATCACAGTTGTAGAGAACTTTGAAGTTATCGACTTTGAATTTATTGACTTTTGCCAGCGCTTGGAAAAAGGTACACTGACGGGTTGTTAGAAATAACTGTTCTGTTAGCTTTCGGTACAGACATTTGAAAGGTGAAGATTCATTTACGAATCACAATTAGAGCAGTAGCTTTTCTCATGTGTAAAGATACTCAATCAAGTATCGTGATAAAACATTGCATACTCCATTTCAGGTTCAAAGAAGCCACAAAATAAGGTAATCCGGGATAAAAAGCGAACAGGTATGTCTTTTTTTGTAGCAAACACTTAGTTCTGCGTCAGAAACCGACTGAATGTACCTACAACCCTCGGCCATCTTGGCGCTGCATTACGCCATGTAGCCCATGATGCCTAAATTCCGCCACAGACACCAAGTTTGCCCAGGACCGTCAAACTAACGATAAACTTGCTTCGAGAAAGGTTAAATTTATTTCTGACTTTTCTGCGGAGTGATTAGGTCTGTGTTGGTTTCAAGTCCGTACACCTTACTCTGTTACCGAGGCAGACACGAAGTGCTCGAAGTGCACTATGGGCATGACAGACTCAGTAGTTAGGAAAACACACCACACTTTGTCAACGACGTAGATTACCGTTCGCCTCTTGTGAAAAATAAGGGACAAATAAAACTGGGTTGTTTTTGTCTGGTGGTATTTTCTTTAATCAGAAACATGCAGAAGAAAACGCGACATTTGCAAAAAAACTGAAAGACGAACACGAACACTTGAGGTAACTGAATTCTCTCGATCACCTAAATTTGACAAATTTCCAAAACTGAAAAAGCTGCGTCTGAAACGAAGACAAAGGCGTTGTTTTAACGCCAACTTAAGAACGACATAATTCGACGGAAGGGATTATAAGGCTGATATCACACTTTAAGTCTTAAAATATTATATGACATACATATTTAGTATGTATACATAATATATATTCATGTTATTTTAATGGTTAAAACCTTAAACGACGGCCTTTAGTAAGAGGTTTAACTGTCCTGTTTCAGTTTTATTTTTTCCGTTTTCTGATGTTCCGTGATGTTGGCCTTTTCTTGAAACAGTTATGGTTATTGACGGGCCTAGAACCTTTCCAAATAAAAATTAGACTATCCCACAGTCCCATATTTCTGTCATTTCTCAGTGAGATCGTAGATGTCGATCGTTGAGTTCCACGAGCCGCCATCTTGGTCTCTTGATGCGAGCGAAACTGGGGAGAGTACATCATGCCCGCGATGGCGACCCGTCGAACTCAACGATCTCACGAAAAAATAGGGGACTGTAAACAGTCCAAATAAAAATGAAAAATTTAAAGGCCTGTTTGCTTAAGATTTTCTTTTCTGACGCTCGAAACTTTAGCTTCGCAAACTCGCAAAGGCGGTTAATTTTATTAGTCAACTTCAAATTGATAACCAGCTAAGGCCACACCCATACTATGCAGGAGGGATTTTGAAAACGAAGGCTCCACTCTGAAAACGCATCAAATCCTTAATCAGCGGTCAGTTTGGACATGATTATTGTTATGCTATCGTTTTCGAAAAGGTCCGTTTTAAAAATTTTTCCCTTCTACACGAAAACGAAAAGCTCGTGCGTGTTTCACTGAAATTCTGCCGTTTGAAGAGCATTTTCGAAAAGTTCCGTTTTTGTGACGGATTAGCGAGACAGTCCTAGTAACGATGCGTTTGCAAATTTCTCCGGCTTAGTGTAAACGATGTCTTCTCAGTCCTCTCTGACTGAAATGGTTTTCTTTTCTTAATTAGACAGGATTTCACATGAAATGACATGACATGATGCACTACTACTAGAAGGTTGGATGGATAAATTTTCAGTGGACGCATAATCTGAGGTTGGCAACTCTGATAACGCTATTTCCGCCCATCAGTCATTCTTAAACAGCTGATCCAGTAAGAACATAGCATTCCTCTTAAAAAACTCATTAACAAAACGAGTTTTGATACGAAAAAGTATTATAACTCTACGACACTGCGAGGTCAGGACAGTTTCTTTTTCAAACGCTCTGGTCATGAAGGGATAATCGGAAAAGCAGTGTGTGTTATTGGAGTAAAGGCCTGAGGTTTTAAGAAAACCCTTGCTGTGATAATATGTCGGCGCGATATCAGCAGTTGTTACACTTTGAAAAGCTTTTTAAATTTTTAACCTTTTTATCTTATGTTTTTTTTTAACTTTGCTGGGAATCGTTTGAGTTTCAGTATGTTAGATTTTATTTTCAAAGGCCCACCTTTAAAAACGTTGTATTTATCGTCAATTTTGTAGGTCAGAAAACGCCGTCTTGCTCAAATGAGTAGAGAACAGAAATCCCTGAAAATGCTTTCTTTTATTTCTGTTTATTTTCTTTGATGATGTATATCTAGCATCCGAAGTACAGGCGAAACAAATACATTGCCTACAACATCATTTTTTGTCGGTTTGAAATTACACATCTATGTCTTAGGATTAAAATAGTCTGGTACTCTAGCTGCAGCCGTTTGCAGCAGCTTTTTTTTCTTAATTCTTTGTTTGTTTTTCTTGTTTCGCTCTTACTTCCCGCCGTCGAAACTCGATAGTTAATAATCGGTGCCTTCGCTTCCTTTAAGGCTTACTTTGAGGCTCTCCGTTGTTTGCGATGTAAACGGGGAAATAAGAATTAGTACTGTACCTATTTTTCTATTTCAATTGTTTGTTCATTGCTATTTTGTTTCAAGGTTTGTACAATTGTTTGCATGTTTACAATCATAGCCTTTTAAAAACGCCTTGTCTTCATTTACAATGCTGAAGCGATTTTTGGCCATGCAAACATATAAAGTTTATTGCTGTAGTTCCTGCGTTAGAAGGACACGTATCTTATATATACTTGCCGAAAGAGGGAGTTTTTTGGCTAAACTGTCCCGACAACTGCACAGCTTCAAATGAATTGTAATTAAATTAAGCTCAAAAGAAATGCAGATACCTAGTGTAGGAGAAGGCCACCCAAAGAGGACAAATTAAAAAAAAAACCCAAAACGAGACTGCAAACGAAATACAAGAAGAAAATCTCAAAAAAGTAGAAGAGAACGCCATCACGCCATCATACAAACTGATTCCATCACAATAGACACACACAGAGAAAAAAAAAACTGACTCTGAACTTCGCTTTGGGCTAATGAAGCAAATTAATCTCAATAAGTTATATGGAGATAAGCGATTATACACCCACATATGTATGTTTAAATGCTGAAATACTTGGAGGTTGTTAGCATAACTTCATTTTAATGTTATTAGATAAAGAACAAGGTCAGGGGACTTGTTTCAATTCTTACATAACCTAAACATAGTTTTGCAGACATAAAAGGACACATGCAGAGAGAGATTATCGTCGTAAGGGCGTGTTCGGATTTTTGTTTGTAAGGACAAAATCCATCTTCTGTCATATCAAGTTGATTTTATCATTCAGATTGTTGTGAATTCTTTTTGGTCTTGACGCTTCATGGTGGTCTAACAGCTAAGACTTTAAAAAGCGTCATTCTCGAGTGAAATTGATGGTTCAATCGCAAACTACACCGGAGTAATTTAACATTGCATTATGCTCTTTGAAGGCGACAAAATCTTATCAATTTATGTTAGTGAATGTTTGGATTGCAGGTAATTTCGTTCGTGTTGAACTACACCTAATTAGGCTATCTTGCACTGATACAGGAATAAATTAAATCATGAAACAAGCCTTGACAAGCCAATCAGATGCGTGAACGCAGATGTGTAAGTGACTTTTTAAAGAGTGATAATTAGTTCAAAATCCTAACTGACGGTGAGTCGGGGACAATAAAGAGAACATCGCCCTTCTTGACGTGAAATGGCTTGAGGTTTGGTTTAAATGACTAGATAGTATCGTCTCTTCGGAAGAAGATTTAGGAGATGTAAAATACCTTTTCAAAATATTAGCAACTAAGAAATTTTAAGTCGCTCTAAGTAAGTCCCAAGGAAAACATGCGTGTGAGACCAGAAGAAGCAAAGAAGTTATATACACTTGCCAGTGACTAGGCATGAGAAAGTTTAAAATCTGATACAAAAATGCTAAAGCCGGCAAAGATAAATTGATAAATTACAGTTGTCCGGCGTGTACCGGCAAAACGTTAGTAATCCTGTGGTGATAAAGGAACTTTTATGTTTCGTTTTAACGCAAGCAGCAACAGGAACAATAAAATTAAGAGTGACGTTCTACGGATGTCTTTATCGACGAGTTTCGAAATTCAAGCTATAGATACCGAGACTCCGCATATGATTACGTCAGGTCTCTTGATGTCATAAATGTGCGCCAGATGGTTAACGCATCAATATGTGTGTAAAAGCTTTTTTAACTTGACTGTGAGGAAAATTATCTACAACAAAACGAGATTAACTAACCTTAAATGCCCAGCCGTCTGAGGGATGCGCCTCCTCAATGTACACTATGACGAAATCTGCGACGTCGGCAAAATCGCGAACAATTTCACCGAACTCACGCAGCTTCGTCAAAAATGGTCGTCAGCTTGAACTGCCAAAATTTACGACCAGGGGGCGTCCACACTTTGACGTTTCCAGAAGACGAAAACACTTCTTGCCATCTACGGAAAACAGAGGCGAGTTGTAGGCCTTGGCACCGAGTTTTGTCTTCTTGTTTATGTCCAAAAAAATGAATCTCCACAGTCCTTTTAGCATTTGTCGTGTGAACATCGTATCCCAGTAGTCATCTTGAGGCATCTTCAGGCCGAACATGCTGTCGATTGCGTTAGATATTAGACGCTTGAAAAAGGGAAACACCCTTAAAATCCATCCCAAGCAGAAGATCAAAACCAGTAGGGAATACAACGCGAACGAGCGCAGCTTCTGGAAAGTGAAAATCATCTTTTGCGCGCACTCGACGCGATGAATGCTGGAGCTAAATGGATTTGTGACCTGTCGCTAGCAGCTTTTATATTTGTATTTATATCTTTCGAATTCAGGAAAAGGTCAACAACTTTCACTCATATGGCAGTTTGGAAAAACAACAGCACTGACTTCGATTTCCGCACAGCAATGACATGGATACATGACACGTTTTGGATGACTTTGTATAGGGTGTAAATCAAGATTTCGTCCGAACGGTGCAAAAACCAGCATAACGAATTCAGGGACTGGATTTCTTCGGCGCGTCGACGTAGGGAGCTTAACGGTGTTTTTTTGCGAATTGGTATGTAAAGAAGCCGTGATGATCGGGTGGCGATTTGAAATCCCGCAGATAAACACCACTGCTCATGACATAACACGTGACACCCAGAGGAAGCGTCCCTCGGACAGCAACCTGTTCCGGCGACATCCTGACGAGAACACGCAGTTGGGGGAACAAAAATTGTGCGCTGTTTTAGTACAAGATGTAATGATTACAGTGTTGATAGCTTGGTAACTGATGTGCGTGAGATTCCGAGGAGTTTGCAAATGAGATGGCTAGAAACGGGATAGTCAGGCGATCGAGGTCATCGACAATTTTGGATTGAATTTCTGCCCAGAGTCGACCACAATTCAGCCAAAGTGTGTTTTGATTAGTTATCAGGACACAAGTCGAGCCAAAGAGGCTTGCATAACGTTAAATACGTTGCATACGATCATGAAATTTGTTCATTTTGCAGATCTGGCGTAGATAGCAGAATTTCAGTTTTGGCACAGTCACCGTGAGCAATCTTAGACTCTTATCAACGGTCGGGCTGCAGTTTACAATAATATGTCATCTTAACAAGAGCAGGTTCTTTTCTCAAAGAAATTCCGCCACCTATCTTCAGGATTAAGGAAGTACATTGAAGTTTGCATATACGTTGCGTGCTAGTTATCAAAACAGCTTACCAAAACAGGACCTTGCACGGAAAGGAATCGAATCTTCCAGATCAGACACAAATCCGAGCAATTTGAGCCTACAATAAACTGTGTAATTGGGTAACTTTGACGCCAAATGTTGGTAACAAATTATTATCTCGACCTTAGCGGCTTTGAGCTACAAAACGGTCTTTTACTTGCTCTGAATAAAATTAAAACAATGTTCGTGCAAATGCGGCTGAATGGGTTAAGGTTGCGGTGCAGCTTACGGAAAGCAGCGATTAGCGAAATTGCTTTAGTTGCGTTTTTAGGAGGCGTGGATACAAATTCCCAATTCCAGCCCCCGAAACTCAAATAAATATGCAGTCTGTATTTTTTTAGGTTACAGAGTTGATAAGTGAAGGTAGAAAGAAAAGTAAATGGCAAAAAAGAGCCCGAATCTGTGTGTGTGGCTGAAGACGCCAATCTTTTGTAAACAAAGTAAATGTTCCACTCCGGTGCGAAGATGATGAACTGTTTTGACTGGTCAAATCCTTCGGCCTCAAACTTCATGGGGATATGACTACGGGGGTCCCTCAAATCAGCGTATTGCATAAACGTTTGCTAAAAGGAAGAAGACATTCCTTCACGCAATACTAGATTTTACCTTCATGCGGCTGTAAAAAGTCGTGGTTTAGCGAAGTTCGAATGTTTCACAACAGGAAGCTGAATGTAACCAAATTAGGCCGCTGCATTTTATGGATATTGCCCACAATCTTCTTTTTGCCTATAACAGGTTAAGGTTTGTTCCTTTGAGAAAGAAAAAAATAGCTTAACATGAAAATATTGACGATTGGGCATCGGGAACTGAAAGGAATTGTCATTTTGTAAAGCAGGCCCAACAGGAGGGCTTACCTTGCTTCAAGTTGCATCCAATCAGTTGTACCATGAGATAAAAAAAGGATTTATCTTTTACCTTCGAATTTCGCAATTTCTTGATCTGTTCAGTGCGCCTATCGGGACGAAACTTGCTCAAGCTAAATAATAAAAATTAGCTGCTGTCGTCCATGTCTTCTCCAAAATGCGCAGAGCTTAATTAAACAATTTCACGTTGCCGTTTTGCAGAGGCTACGAAATATACAAAGATTTATTACGCACGCGCACACAAGCCTTTTGTTTGGTGACGTTCTCATTGCCGTCGTGGGTTGCTTGAGCTAAGATCCCTTTTATGAGGGCAAACAACGAGACGAATGGCACTGCGTAGTGAACAAATTTTTAAGGACACGGACTTGCCACGCATGTAGTATACTTTTAATACACTGTGGCAAGAGAAAATTGTCTCTTGACTGTGGCCCATCAATACAGTTTTGATAATGCAACATATGGTTTTAATAATAAAACAACCGCAATTCTACAACAGCTAGATCGAACGCTTGGAGTTCGTTGCAAGAAAATCGGCATTTAGAGACCTAATTGTTTTACTCTTTGAGTAATTCTCGCAACAACAAATGCAAATGAAAGAGGAAAGGTGATTTAGCGACTTCTGACATTTTTCTCTGCTTTCTGTTCTGAAAAACTCTTCATTTATCAAACCAATACTTCGACCTTTAATTTACGTCTGAGACCAATTTCCGTGTGACAGAATTGTTTAATTGCAATCGCGTGTTTTTCAGCCACGCGTAATCGATGACCTCCTTGATCACGCCCCCAGCTTATCTGGTTTTGTGTCCGATTTCGTGTCCATGTCTTTCCCGGAAAGTTTGGTCGCAATATGCACGAAACATGTGTTTTTATGTAACTTTTGATAACTAATTTATTTTACACGATTGCGGTGTTTTTATGCTTGCCGAAATGAGCAGCAACGTTTCCGTTTAGAAAAGCTAATTTCTAGTGAAAATCAATTTTTAAATTAATTACGGGAAGAGCGACACAGATGGTGTAATGCGCAAAATATGCAGGGAGGAAATTAAAGGGGAAAACGAAAGCGAAAAAGGAATCAGCGAAAATAATCAAATATGGTAGAAGATTGCCCCGCTGCGTTAGTTGATACGGTATTTAACCCAATATTTTTACGTCTTTTTTAAGGCCGACTTGCACTACGACCGTAAGTACAAGAACAAGGTGAACGAAGCATAACGGTAGTGAGGACGCTCACAAAACAAATATAGGCACAAGCACGCACAAGATAGGATGCTTTAATACAACGAGTATAAGGGCCGAAAACACTCGTACAGCATTGTCGAAGTGAGGACGCGCACGACACAAACAGAGGCACAAGCAGAACAAAAATTTTTGTTTTTCCCGTGCTTCCTGTGCTTCCTCTGCTTGTGCCGATGTCAAGTTAAAACGCGCTGATGTAAGCTTTAAAAAATCATGGTCACTAGCATAGGTCCGCCATTTTGTTACTGTATAGAGGAGGTATGGGACCTAAAATAAGCAGTTAAAGTTTCTGCGCATGCTTACGTGTTATGCATGTGTTCTGGGCGGCGTCACTACCGTTATCCTTACTGTGCTGGTGCTTAACCAGGCTTTACTCTTTACCGCCAAACTGTCGATTCACAAATTTCTCCAGCAATTTCCACTCGGTATGATGTTGAGATGTTTTAACATGCCTAGATAAATCATGGTATTGCATAGGATTTCGGCTCTTACTTTATTCCTCTTGATCCACTTGAAAATGTTTGGAAGACGACTGCACGATGAAAATCTAGTGCTGAATATAGAAGAAATGGCTGAGTGATGACAGGAAAAAAACGAAGGTTTTAGTGTTGATTTCAGCGAAATCTGCGCCCGTCCGCTCAGACCAGGTAAAGAGCTCCCTTGATCGGAATTTGTTCAAAAGTTTTTGAGCTTGTTAAGTTTTTCAGTAGAGCAGCATTAAACTTTGCGCTGTTAAAGGAAAGTCGCAATAGCGTCCGGAAGTGTCCCCTCCTCTATT
>Ga0126337_10003568_pt1 | contig 10216 bp, 8 predicted proteins | sample DipCmetagenome_FD_92527 | JGI IMG/M metagenome (GOLD analysis project Ga0126337, IMG submission 92527) | Coral microbial communities from La Bocana,Puerto Morelos, Mexico - Diploria C A metagenome | ecosystem: Host-associated > Invertebrates > Cnidaria > Coral | place: La Bocana,Puerto Morelos... | reverse complement strand
TAAAGCACGGTCTCTTATGTTTCTTGTATTACTTGTTTCTTGTATCATCAAAATTCTCTCAGCTATAAAAACATCTGCCGGATGGTGTTCATTTCCAACCAGAATTGTTTTCCATGTCTACTGTAAAACCGTAGAAATTTTTTTCTTACGTTTGTACGAGAAGTATTTCAAACACTTAAGACCGTGTTTAACGACGTTTCCAAACCCGAGAAGAGAGTTGAAAATACGACACGTAGCGGAGTATTTTTGATGAAATTCGAGATGCTTTTAAAGGTGGTCATACACTGTTTTGAGTGAGTAACAATGTGCAGGCTGAGAAATGATAATATATAGAAAGCTTCGTGTTTTGTAAGTTGGGAGTCAATTCCGGTTCCGATTTGTCATTCATGCCGGCACACCTTTGCAAAAGATTGAAACAGTATAATACCTCCCACATGTATGACGTGTCTGTATTGGGTTTGACGTCATCGCATTTGACGTGTTTGCCTTCGTAAGGACCAATCCACGTGCCTACAGGAATGTGTTGTTTTGCGCAGACTCCACAGCCTGCCCCAGGGATACTCGACACACATAGCTGTACTTCTTCTGGAAACGAGGCTATGGCATAACTGAACTTGACCGGTTGTTTCTGTCCCGGAATAACCAGTTTTCTATTAGAGCTTGGAATTTTGTGCACTGGGCACTCGCCTTGTTTTGATCGGCACGCTTCGCATTCTAAAATAAAAAAAATCAAAACACACTGATAAGATAAGAAACTCTCGAAACTGAAGAAAAAGCAGCGAGTCATCACATTAAAAAATCACTCAAATTTACATCCCTTTAAAAATTTCGTTAGCCACCAGACCTCAGTAGAAAGAGGAGGTTATAACGAATAGATCACCATAGCCTCACAATGTAAGGCTCAAAGAACAGACATATTCTTGCTTCCCTTAAGTGTACTCCCCACCTTGTCCCCACTAATAATATTTCATCGAAGCTCCCCAAATGGATTTTATTATTATTGAAGCCTTTCGATCCTAAGTGGACCGTAGCTGCCGGAGCTTATTCCCGGTTTCTGTAGCATGAAACGGCTAGGAGTATTTCTACTCCCCCTGGAGTAGGTCATCGGCCATCGCATGTCAGTCCCCCGCAATTTGTTAGGTTTTCCCCAATAATAAATACTAATAAAATAGTACTCCTTCGTGGAGAGAGGCACTGTGAGAGTGTCTTGCCCAAGAACACAACACAATGTACCCGGCCAGGGCTCGAACCCGGACCACTCGCTCCGGGGACGAGCGCACTAACCATGAGGCCACCGCGCCTCCCATATGATGTATGGGTGGAATAATACATCATATGATGTATTATTATTTTTCCTTGTTGATTAGCTTCAAACTGGGCACTATACACTATACACGGGTTATTGACCAAGAGCGAGGCGAGGCCAACCAAGCTTTCGGGGAATTTTTCTTGCGGGACACGGCAGGTAGTCCCCAGCGGGCAAGATAGCGCCATCTTGCCCGGTCGGGTGGCCAATCACAGCGCAAGATTTGATTTATCTTGCCCGATAACGGAGCTAAGTATATAATGAAGTGCAATAATAATACCGTCTTTTCCTTGTCTAGTCAAATGACGTAATAGTGGAATAATAATGTTATTTAAACTCATTTTAAGGAAATAAGTTTGAAGTCTGTCTGAGATTTTAAGTCTCTTTTCTCTTAGCGTCTCGCCTGTGTTGTTTAGCACTTGGCATCGGGGACTTACATTCACACACAAAAATGTGATACTCTTTTCCGTTTCAGCTCCTTTCCGAGACAGCGCATGTTTACAGTTTGAATTACAGACATTTAGTCCGAACAGTACGAGTTGCTTTTCTAGCCGATTAAAAGGTTATAAATATTGACGAGATCATGCCAGAAAGAATTTCACCTTTGTCCCCATTAAAAATAGACCTACCCTCTCTTTCCGCTCTGTAACGGGATCCTCCAAATTGAAAAGAGCTTCGGTTCAGAGACTAAAGTTTTACTGAAAGCCTCCACCGCAGACAATGGGTATGGTATCAACATTGTGTATGTACTAATTCCTGATGTCTGGAAGGACTTAGCGTCCCTTGCTACTCCAAAAAATTACTCAATATCGTGATATATTACGTCGTAGTAATCAAACATCCACAAGTAACTAAGAACTCTTCATATTTGTAATCTAACTTATGGGTGACCATAACCTTGGTTACGGGTGGGCTTGTTTCTGGCTAGCTTCCGGGGGGGTTAGTTTCCCCATATAAAGTTATAATAGGGTATCTGTCACCCTAGAGACAATGTTTTGAGCCGTTTTACTACGACATCCATAAGTACGACAAAGGGTTACGTATTTTGGCTTTAAGGATAACAAAGAACATATTATTTAAAAGCAACAAAACTAATATAAGGGAGAAAGATGAGTGAAAAAGGAAGGTATAAAGAAATAGAATTTAAAACAGGCCAGAAAAAAGGTAGCAAAAAATCATGCCTGAGATTGTGTTCATATTTTAGAACTCAGGTCGGACATGTTTTGGAAAATAATATATTTTCGCCTGCTATTTGGAAAGGATTTCGAGAACCAGACAGATCATCTCCCGTCCGATGTTTCCCAAAGAGTTCTATTGCTCATCAAAATTACTGAAAAGGTCGAAGTCTGCAAAATCAAAATACTGGAACATCAAAGGACCCGGCGTGAACAGACATATGCGCTTGAAATCAGATAAGGGAAGTTATTATCGAAACACGTAATCGAAAAATCTCAAAAATTTCAACAAAGCGTTCTGTCATCTGTGTCTGCAAGCTCCTCCTCCATCGTGGGGATTTTCAATGATGGCAAAACAAATTCGCCGAAGTTCCGCTTGCCGGAAATGTTCGTGACCTTTCATCAAGCGATGCAGCAATGGTCATTTATCTTTTTAATGGGTGGGCGGGCGAAGAATCGAGAAGTAAGCAATTCAAAATCCTCAACATTTGCAATTTTAAGTTTCAATAGCACTAAGCACAGTTTTTATCAGTGGTTATTCTCTTCCTTTTTAAGTTACGGACCTGGGATTAAAGCAGGAAGTGATTAATAACGCCTTTTTCTGATGCGATGCCGTGTTGTCTTGGGCACTGGACAAAAATTCTTTTATCTGTGTGTATGTCTGCCGGCTAGAGATTAATCTAGCCTATTTTTATCATCAAAACAATGACTACTTCATACTAAATGCTTTTCGTCTTCGTCTATACCCTGGTTTCTGTTGTTTAATATAGTGCGGTCACTTTTTAATCACAACAAACGGCATCAGGAGGTCTTCCTTAAAGGCAAATAAATACACAAGGTTCACTTCCCTTTTCGAAACAACCGGAAAAATGGTTTTCGAAAACAAACAATTTTATTGTTTTTGCGGCAAAATTGGATGCCCCCCTCTGCTCCTAACTCAGTTGTTTTTTTTTTTCTGTTTTGTTTATTTGCGTTTTTACTCTTTTAATTTGTAGGTTTGGGAAAATTATGGAAAAGGGTTTAACTTGAAAAAGGCATTTTTGATTGAATTGATAGTAAAATTAAGATAACTGCGACACGAATTTGACCTTTGAGCTCGAAGAAAAATCAATTCTGCTCAATAAAGGCTCGTTTTTACATCGATTCGCACGCAACATTCGATTACAATGGGGGCCTTTTTTACACCTACTTGTAACGTCTTTTGGCCTTTCCCCATCCGATGAACTTGATTTTCTTTGTGCTTTAAACGCCTCGATGTCGATGAGTTGTGGCTCATTGTGTCGATACAAACAGTTGTACAAGTCGTCATAAGTGAACTTGAAATGCCTGCCAGTGTGTGAAGTGTTTTGGAGGGCTGTCTGGTTGGCGGGAAAGTGAGTGGTGAACGCCACACCATTTCGCGCCATTTCCTGATTCTCGCGGTCCGTCAAACTGAAACAACAAGTTGCAAAAAGAAACAATTTGAATGTATCAAAGCTTAACACGATAACATCAAAGGACCCGCATGTTGAATTTGTAAAATTCTACCAGTTTACGTACGACTGTCAATTCTATCCGACAGTGTGTGAGCTTAGTAAGTGTTGACTTTTGTAAAACCCAGCTTTATGAACCTTCACGCGCTCATTCTTTTTTCAGTATTGATGTTTTTCAGTAAAAACCTTGTTTGTGTTTTGGATCTCTATCTCTCTGTTATCGCTTCAGTAATCCTGTTTGAAAAGACATTTCTACACTGACAACGTCGATGGACCAGATAGGCTGAGGTATTACAAATAAGAGTTTTAATTTCATCAGTGACTGGTGGCAGAATAAATAACTACAGATCTTGACGTTATATTGATGTCATCTTGGCCGCAAAATAATCAACAAGTGCTATAAAAGGCTCTCGCTAAAACGTGAAAATCATTGCAATAATATTGTTGTTCGCCATTGGACCAGCATAACAAACAGCCATGCCGAGTTGAGAAATCAAGGCACGAAAAGATAAAACTGATAAATGTAAAATACCAAGACAAAATGATGCTTACAATTACAACTCTTGCGTTTTAGAACAAACTTACGCCCTGAGCACTAAGTTCTTGGTGACACTTGGGTAAACTCTCCCAAAACTTACATGCTACTTTGTTCGTCATCTATTTACAGTCGTAAGAGCGGGGCACGAATTTCAAAACACCAGCTAGCAAGAGGCGCCCGTCGATTGGGTCTGCTGACGTTTAGGAATGGGTGGTTGAACACAACATAGTAATCAAACCTTAATGTGTGGCCGGCAATCAAATGAAAGATGTGGATGAATACGTTCAGTTAAATTACTCGAATTATTGTGATCTACTGTTACTAGGGTCTACATTTGTGAATGAAAAGCTTAGTTTATGTTACAGCTGTGATTTTGACTTCAGTAATGAGTATTAAAGGCGAAAACTGACTTAGATTTGCGACAGAACCCCGGACTGTTGATCAAGTGCTGTTGCTAATGATTTTGCAGATTATATTATTATTTTTTTTGTTTTGTTTTCCGTTTTTTTTTTCAGGTTTTTTCAACTGTAAGTGAAAGAGTTAATAAGTTTCGGTGAACGTTCAGCTCTGAGTGTGAGAACTTTAAATTAGCCCGATTACGTTATTTAATGCTAAGGAGGTCAGCTCGTAGAATATCGAGGAACTATTTATTCCTATTCTGAATCAATTTACAAAGAAGACCAGTTTCATTTTATTTCAAAACTACATTGTAATTTTTCGGAGTAATTATCAAAGATGAGTATTCGTGCCTTGAAAAAGTTTAAGTTTCGTGACGAAACTTAAACTTTTTCTTATCCATGCAATTGAAGGTAGATATAAAGAAATGATTGTAACCTTGTTTTCCACTGTTATGCTTTCCATCTTTGCTTGCACGAACAATATCCATCTCGATTGACATTTTCGTTACACTACTTCGGCGACAAAGGAGATCGTGCTTTTAATACAAAAGCTCACTGAATTTCTCTTGACTAGCTGCCAAGTTATTCTGTCCGGAAATTGGACAATTTGAGAAAGGTTTTGCTTTTCCAAGAAAATGCTTACAGCCCTAGGGGATCTTTGATTTAGCGAAGTGGAGCCTTCGAGAAAACTTCTATGACAGACTCACATAGCTACAAATTACTTGAAATCCCGTCCTCTACACTGACCGAACCGTTACGTTTTAAGAGGGGTCAAAATGTTCTTGCCGTAGAGAGAAGAATAAAGTTCATTTGGAAGTCTTTAGCGGCATTGGAGTAAATCACTAAGTGATCTCGGAATACCAATCGATTTTGTGGCAAGGAGGTAGCTGCGGGTCATAAATGAGATAAGTTTAAGAACTTCCTTTATCGTATTATTGAACAAGTATTTAACAAAAGCACGGCTTCGTGTTGCGGATAGATATGAAATTTTTGCCTTTGGCAAATAAAGATTTGTTATCTTTTAAATAGCTCAGCATTGATGTTTAGCGAATGCGTGTTGGAACAAAGCCCGAATAAATAACTAATTCGATAATACGGAAGATAAAATCCTAAAAATGGTATAGCACAAAAACTTTTTTGCAATGGATTATTCTTCCGCCTAATTTTAATTTATTTATTTTTTGGTAGATTTCCGCATACAATACCGATAAAAATGCTGCGTTGATACCCGCTATGCAACACGCGATTACCGGCTGTGTCGGCATTTTCAAAGGAACAATAGGAGCTACAACAATATTTCCAAAGACTGCTTAGTTTCGCTAAGACACATTCTTCTCTTGAACGATTTACGCCAGATTAATTAATGAATGACACTCCCGCAGATTACAAAAGAATGGCGTCCGTTGAAAAACAGGCAAGGCTTTCTTTGTGGATGAGTTAAATGTTAATCTGAGATAGTCATATCAAATGAGCGTACGAGAAGGAATTTGGCTAGAAAGGGACAGGCTGGGTCCCGCCCAATAAGGTGCTGATGCGCAAGGCACAGCAAACAAGAAAAAAACCAGTATGTTAATAATTGTTTACAGTATAAACTTTCCGATCTGTGAGTGAAACAGGCCACTCATCAATTGCGTTAAAAATGCGTGTTATGTCGCAACTCTCTATCAAGCAGTCTGGGATCATACCATGGTTAAGTCGAGGTAAAATTGGTGAATTTTTTCTTGTCATAAAAGTTTTGGTGCCTTGCTTGAAAGCCGTTTTAAACTGAAAAGAAACAGTAAATTAATGGTTAAATCAGTTATTGTAATCCGCTGTGCGGAAATTAAAACCGGACGAGAGCAGAAGCACTGTCCAAAGGTGTGACAGCTACAAGAGCGACTGAGAGCACAACTGTTTCAGACGGAGATGTTTCTACCCTGACCAAAAATTATTTACAAATACACTTGAGTTGTTGGTAATATTACGGCTTCTTTATACTGGTTAAACTTACCAGAGAGCTTTTTGAAAAAGAAATAAAAAATAAAATTATAATAATCTTAAATTATTTGCTACTACTGTCAGTAACTGTTCATGGATCTTGCAGTTAGGATTTCTTTTTAAAAAAAGGAAAATGGATAATCGACATATAAAAGACAAAAACATCGCATAATTACAAACTAATATGTGTAGCTTTGATAACATTACGCAAGTCTGTTCCTTGAATTAGTTACAAGACAACTCACGCAAACATTCAACTCACCCAACAACCAGTGAACAACTGTTCTATGAGACACAACTTTTTCTTTTCCAAAACACAAGTCTTTGGCAGCGTTGATTCTTGATTCAAGGCGCTATCAAGATGAACAGAAGAGTGTTTTATCTGCCCACCCAAAAGGGTTCCTTTTCAGTGGGTCTACGTTGCTTTGTCACCTGATATATAATACCAACAAAAGGCTTTTGCTTGGGACAGCTACCAGTTAACTAGTGGCATGTTTTTATTCGCGTTTTTCTCGCTCAGGTCGAGGAACTGTCAATCATTCTGGAAGAACGTCAAAAGTTTTTGACAGCTCTTAATTCTTGGGACGTTTGCCAAATCTCGTATCGCACGACTGATATGTGAGTCTGATACGTCTGCAACATAAAATACCATATGTATCAGCTCTGCAGGCAGAATAAAAATAACATGTGCCGAGAAAAATAAGTCAAAAAAGTCAAAGAACACCTTTAAAATGATAGCTTTGGTTTAGGAACGCGGATTGGTCAGGTAAGGAAATAGACATTGTTGTTTTGGTCGTGAGTGATGTTTGCGTGCAGGCGTGCGGATCATGAGGCCGAGCCCCGCAATCATAGAAATTTGAAATGATTTGAAATTGATAACCTCAGACAACCATTATTTAACTGTCGCATTCTTAATTAGATTTTGCGATATCATTTTTGTGAAGATAAGAACTATTTCAGTCCCTTAGCGCTCGGACAGTTCAAACTGAAGTGATAAAACTCAGCTAAGTTTCCGTTGATTAGCGTCTTTTATCAATATTTACACAATCATTCATGACGATCTTAGTGAGCTGTCACGCTTCTTCATTGAACAAACAAATTAACAGATATTGGCGGGATTATGTAGCAAACATTTTTACAGTGCATTTTGTAAATATTTTTTGTGAGACATAACTGAGGTCATGTTCTCACCGTAAAACATGCCTTTCCACATGCATGCAGAGTGTTTCAAATAAACAAGAGAAGGACTTCCTTGAGAGATGGCCCTGCCTCTGAACTGAAACACATGCCTTGATATAAATACCACATCGCTGTCAATGTGGTTTGAAATAAGCACTTGTGAGGCGCAGAGATTTCCATCGTAATATAGTAAAAACAGGAGGGCATCAGCTCTCCGATATCCTGCAGCATTGCTAGTTACCTAAGCATGTCCACCTCTGGTCACGCGCGCAGCTTGCAGTCTCATCTTTGGTTCTGCATAATAACGTACCTTCAAAGACTCGACTTCTAAAATCAAATCTTGGAGTTGTTCCCAACCCAAATTTTGTCATCACGTGCCACTTCTATGAGATTAAAGCAAGAGTCATGGTGAAATGCGAACAGTCGGATTAACCCTTCAACTAATTTTTCACGGTTCTGGAATGTTTGGGGAAAGAGACGGATTAGAGAATTTTTAAAGCTACGGAAACGCCAGAGAAAAAGTGAAGTCAAGAGTAAGGTGAAGATTTAAAAATAGGATGTTTGGTTAATAATTAACTGCTGGAGCCAGGAGGATATGACGGCGTGGATCTGCTCAGTAGAGCACAATGTTGGGGTGATAGCTTGAGAATGTCCGACACACCCCAATTCCTTGATAGTGTCCAATCCGGTGCCCTGAAGTGGCATGAGTTTACTTCAAATTGTTGTAAATAGTCGTCAATGGAGGAAATATACTTTAAACGTTTTTACTTGCAAATTTGAATCTCAATATTTACAAACTCTCTGTATTTCTTTAGTATTTTCTTTGGTTAAGTTAGTCTCCTCGCAGAAAGCGTTGCGTGACGACCCTAAAAACGGCTGCGGAGGAGAACACGGTTTTGTATGCTGTATGTAAAAGAAGTTATTTTCTAGATGATTTCTGTGTTCTATAATAAAAAGATTGCTTTGATCACCGTAGCATTTCTTTTTTACGACTATTTTGCAGAAACGTTACAAACAAACGTTACAAACGTTACAAGTCAAATACGTCGTGTATGCGTAGTGGAGAAAACCTCTTCAATTTCCCACGAATACTCTATGCGGTTTATTATCATTTTTATTTTGCACAGTGAGCTGAGTTACATAGTTTGATAGAGCATCACAAGAAGTAGCACAGAGCGATACTCAACTTGAAGTTTTTATGCAGAAAAATCTAAGTTAAAAAGTCAAAGGGATGGCGCAGGGGTAAGAGCGCTCGCCTCCCATAAATGTAGCCTGGGTTCGATTTAAATTCCGACGCGGTGCCACATGTGGGTTGCTCTCTCCTTGCTCCGAGTGTTTTTTCTCCGGTTTCTCCGGTTTTCCTTCCTGACAAAAACTAACACCTCCAAATTCCCATTCCATCAGAATGGAGGACCCGCATGATGTGGCTTCCTCTATAAACATTGTAATTTCTTCGCTTTTTTGAACCTAAGTAATTTAGAGTATTCAAGTGTTGTATTATTTTAAAAGTGTTTTAAATGAGTATCTGAAATACATAACATAAAGAAATTTCACGCCCAATGAATTTAAAGTTTTTTCTTTGCATTCTTAACAAAACTCTTCCATGATATGAGAGAGGGGATGTCCTCCAGTCAGTACTACGCACTCTCGAGAGTTTGTTTACGTTTTCGTTCATGTAAGACGTCCTGAAATGTAACATTTCGCAGTTTCAACCGCCATTATAAATGCGAGGCTTTGTCTGACACCCCGAGATGAAACAACATCGTAGCTGTAAAAATCAATGAAGCTGTCGGAGAAAGAATTTGAAAGGCTTCGAAGATAAGGTCTGTAGTTCGTAACGAGTAACATCGCTTCCATGGAGATTGGGGTTCTGATGTCTGGAAATCATACTTAACTAGACGCCTACAGGCGTTTACTCGGGCTAGTCTTAATGATATAGCATAGTAATTTGTGTAAAACGTACTGTGAAACAGGTAGAGTTACAAACAGGCAGAAAACCCAACCGCGACTAGGGTTAAAGCTGTCGTCACGCAATTTCGTAATTTCCTGTCATGAATAATTCTACTTGTGTTTATTTTTGTCTGCTGGCAGTGTAGCTTTCACTGTATTGAAGTTCATAGTCAGCCTCGAACACATTTAAAAGTGTGGGAAATTCTGTCTGCATTAAAAAT
>Ga0126337_10003566_pt1 | contig 10217 bp, 8 predicted proteins | sample DipCmetagenome_FD_92527 | JGI IMG/M metagenome (GOLD analysis project Ga0126337, IMG submission 92527) | Coral microbial communities from La Bocana,Puerto Morelos, Mexico - Diploria C A metagenome | ecosystem: Host-associated > Invertebrates > Cnidaria > Coral | place: La Bocana,Puerto Morelos... | reverse complement strand
AGTTGGGGCGATATCTCTGAGTGAGTCAAAAATTAGTGATGGTAAGCTATCAATGCCAGGGCAATTTTTTTCTCTTTTGGACTTCCCGGGAAACGATGTATGAAATGACATTGACAGTGTTAGGTGGTGGGAATCTGTGGCAGTGAAACTGTTCTCATTGCATGAGGACCTTAACATTTTTGCAAACTGTGCAATCAACGACTCAGCCCGGAAACAGTGCAGCATGAAAGACTGGTCAACGCTCGGAGGCAATGTTGGCAAAGAACCAGTGAAGAGTGCTGCCTTCTCTTCATAAGAAGCCGAAGCAGGAAAACAAATCTCGCTGCCAAACTTGTCAGTAACATCTCGCAAAGCAAGCTTGAAACCAGAAGTGAACGCCGAATCCGCCCAGTCAAAGACCTTCTCCAAGATTTCGTTCAACTGATCGGCCTTTTCGGACCTTCCAGCTTTACGAAGAGCAACCAGAATGCTTCCAGCGTCACTGGCTTGTACAGCTTCCTTGACGGTCGTGAGGTTGCCCAAATCCATCTCCACAATCTTCTGCAAACCTTCAATTGTGGGGCCAACCTTCTCTTCAAGAGCTGTAACTGTTGCCAAGTTCTTGTGAGCATTGAGCACTTCTTGCCAAAGCTTCCTGCCGCAGCAAGCCAAAACACTAACACAACTTTTCCTACAAATCAAGCCATGTAAAGGTTGGATGAAGTTTGGGACTTGGGGGTGTTCTCATGAGCGGAGTGAATGCTCAAGATCAATCATAAACAATCATCGAAAATATGATGATGATATGAAAATGATACGCTGCTTGATATTGATCATTGATATGATATGAGATGAGATCTAGTCTGAATACAGTCTCCTTGTAGTACTGCAAATACTCTTACAGTCGGTACTCCACAGAAAAGACCGTCTTGCTGTGATGCATTAGGTCAATGACTTGTCAAACCATATCAACTTGCAAAATCGTCTCGAAGTTATGTTGCACTCTCAGCAAATGACCGAGAAGAAAAACAGGTCGCCAGTGCCATACCTAAATTGGAGTTACTGTGCCTAAAAAGTTTGGGGACTTTCAAGGTTTGTTGAAGAGGGATTTGGGTACTATGTCTCCTCACAACCCCTTGACAAAAACTATCTTGCCTCTGCTGCTTTTTGGTCAGAATCCGATTCCATGATTCATTGGTGATAGTCTTAGTGGTGGAAGAGCTTCAATAAATGGAATGTACGTGACCGTAAGTGGTATGCGTTTTTTGCACTATGACTCATAACCACAGACCGTCGTTTCTCCAACGTGTTATGTATATGAATCTGATCTGATTTGACGATATTATTTTTTACTGATACTGATACTTTATTTAATCAATATAAGAAATTTTATCTGACACTGATGTATCACAAGTAAATTCGATCACATTATCTAGGTTCTATCCATCTCTTTCTGCGCACTCCTGTTTTCACGATGGCTAACTTGTGTCCACAGTTTGGGGTGACACTTGCAGCCACTCTCCAACTGTGCAAATGTCAAGAGTCAAATGTCAACCACACATGACATCGCGAGAAAACCGGCTGAAAAATCAACTTTGGTTCCAAATCCTGAGGCCAGTTCTCCAACAAATGGTAGCAAATGATTGAAATACTGCCAGTTGACCTACAGTCTGACCTTCGAGGATTGTCCCAAAATGTCCCAAACAAACACACTTAGCACTTAGCGCTGTAGCACACATTAGCACGCGATGCGATCTCACAATCCCAACTGCATTCATCTAGCGATTGAGGTGGCAAACCATGAATTGCTTCGGTTTAAAGTTGCGGGTCAAGAGCCATCCACGTGCCCTCATAAAAGCTTTCAAGAACCTGGCGAGGTCATGGGAAAAATCTAGATGCGAAGTTGCATCAAAGGAGAAAACAAAACTGTGCCAGGCCAGGCTAAAAATACATCATAATCATAATCATAATCATGATATAAATATAATTCATATTTCAAAATTGATACTGAACCATTGAGTCCTTTACACTTAGATTGAATCTGATCGTATCAACTGCAAACCCGAGGGGTACTGGTGTCAACACGCTTCATGCTGAAAAACGGATGTTAATCATCAGTCAGAGTCCAAGTGACCTTTCATAGTCATGGTGCTGGTAGGAGTCCAGGAATGTTGCCCTTGCCTCGAGGATATCCTCCCGGAACACACGCTTTGCAATCTTGATACGTGGATTGTCGGTCTGGAGAATGCGGGATCCATCTGTATGGATTGCCAGGATATCCTTCCAAGGCCTTTTCACCTGGGTTCCATGGGAGACAGAGGTGAAAGGCCAAAATGATATCAAAATAACTAACTGCAAAAAACATGAAGGAAATGAAAAGGGATGGGTAGTGATTGCAGGTGTTTTAAAGCTCTTTTTACGAAACAGATCAGAACCAACCACATTACTTTGTCAAACCAACACATGGTTCGAATCATCGCAACAAAGTTTTTGAATCAAGGTTGTCATCAGAACCATTCTATAGGCACATGTTCTGTTGATTTATATATACTTTACCTTTTTGAAACTTCCGGCACCGCCTCGTGCGGTACTACAGGTATAGTCATCATTGTATCATAATGATATGATGTAATATAGGTTTGATTTGTCATTCTGCAGTCTACAATTTTTAGATTGAACTGTAATTGTACTGAATATATTTAATATATTTGTATTCTAAATATTGCTATTAGGCTTTATTACTGGAAGTTGGTGAAAACCTCGAGGAATGACAATGACAATGACCTTGACAATGAAATGAAATGAAATGAAATGAAAAGACATGTTTCACGGACACAACTTGCCAAACAAAATGCACCAAGTTGCTGTTCCCTTTGGCTTTCTGTTGTTGGGACCGTTGGGAGGGAGGTGGACATCCGCCGATAGAGGTACTTCCGAATTGTCATCATCTACTGTTTCAACAGTATTGTTGTCCTCATCCTCGTCAGCCACCTCTACGTCTGCTTCCACCCACTCAAACTCCTCAACATTCAAAATATCTTCATCATTCTCATGGCCAGCTTCGGTATCCATGGCGGTGGCTTCTCCACTACCACCACCTGTGAAACCATCAGCATCATGATGATGGTCGACATCCCCAACAGCCCAAGCATGACTGCCACCCTCATCACCACGGCGATGATTGCAAAGGGCAAACAACCATTGAACCAAATGAAGCATTGATTCGGCAGGGAAACAAGAGATCACAAAAGTCTCAAGTGAACAATTGAGCAAAACGGGGCTGCAATTCAATTCGGAGCATCAAAAAACCTGGAAATTGGCTCAAGGTCCTAAGTCCCAAGAAGTGGATGTATACTTTGGGGCTCATTCCACCGCCAATCTAATATGAAGTAATTCTTGAGATTACTGAAAAACTCACCCAAAACTTCGAAATTGTATCCACACCATTCCATATCCCAAGTCAAAGCCTTGCCTCCAGCCAGATTGCGCTGACATAGGCACAGTCACCCTTGCACCAAAATCTCCACTGCTTTGAGCCACCTTTGCCAAGTACTCCGCACTGCACTGCATGTCCTCTGGCTTATCCATGTGCAAACACGCAATGACCCTTTGAAGGTCCCTCATTGCATCACTGCTGAAGCCGCTCACATTGCGATAGGAGTCCCGGTTGACATCTGTTTGGCCAGGACGTGGTAGCCTCGGCGCTAGAAGAAAAATCAAGACGGGTCTGAGATCTTCACATTGGAATTTCATTTGCTACAAAATACCTTTAAAATGGTGGTGAAGCACAAACAAACTTGACAACACAATGTCCAGGCCACATCTCACAACATACATTTGATGATTGATCATTGAGAACTGGCGGAAATTCAGAATGGTCTAGGTCTAGAAATCTCGACATCCCGCCAAAACAACTTGACCTGTTCGTATTGATTTGCATGTTGTCAAGCAACCAGTTGGTTTCATCGTCAAATTCGCTGGAACACAGACTGTTTAGCACCCGCATCCTGGCAAACTCCACTGCTAAGTTGCCACGCATTTTCTCGAAAAAGTGCTCCTGCAAAGCCTTGTTCTGCATGACAATCAGGTCGGAAACCTCACTGCCAAAGCCATGGATTCGGCCCAAATTGAAGTCCTGATCATCGCGGATCATGAGAAACTTCAGGAAGCTTGTGCTTGGAACCTCAGAGTCACACAACTGCTCTTGACTTGCTTTCAATCACAACCCTCTGGCATGGAAGACAACCATATCCATATATTTTCAAAAGCCCAACCTCAAATGTCTCACTCACATCAGCAAACAAAATCTTTCATTGCCCAAGCCCAAGTGTCACAGAAACAAAATGAATCATTCTGACACATGAAAAAGGCTATTGTGTTTGTGGTGTTGCTTCGTGGCTTGTAAATGCAGCTCTTCAAGACCTGAAACAATATTTGACAAATAGGGTTTATCATATCATATCATATCATAGTGCATTCCGTATACAGTATTTTCCTGGTAAAATATATGTAAATAATACGTACTAGTATGTATATCAGATCAGTGCACATATATAAATATATATATAAATATAAATATGGTTTTACAGTTCCGTATAAGTACCAGACTACCAGTACATGTAGAAGTTTGTAGAATGACAAGTATGAGTGACTTACAGCCCCAGACTACAACAGAGGTTTGCACATGTTCATCTAAAAGTCTTTCGCGAAGACTGTAACCATGTGCATTTGCAATTGCTGTGTCAGTGTTGACACATTGAATAACATGTTCCAATTTCTTACATTCATCTATTCGATTTTTTCGAGAATGGTCAATGGTGATTAAAGACAGTTGAAAACAATCGTGTGAGATAGATAGATCGATAAATGAGGTTGACTAGGTTGCTTAAGTTCATTTTGAACAAAACATCTGGCTGGGTATCAAAATTTAGTACGAATTATGATGATGTGATACTAAGTAAATTTCATTTCAGGAATGATTCAATGAAAAACAAACTTTTGATATGATAGGATATGAAATGATATGATTGAACTGCTGGATCTATATTTGTACTCTCTCAGCTTCTCTATATACCGAAAACCATCAAGCCCAGGGACTTCGGAAAGCTTCTTGGCAATCTGGTGAACCATGTCAGACAGCGTCGACACATTCTTGACCAACACATCCGAGCACTTTGCAAGCTGTGTAGAGAGCTGTCCAGTCTCGGAGATGTCCTTTGACAAGGCCAATGGTTCCATTGTCCTGATGATCCGTGAAGACTCCTTCATTGCTGCAATCCAATCCAAGAGCTCTGCAAGCTCAGTATCCAACTTCTTGGCTTGATCTTGCTTCTCTCCCGCAAGCTGTTCAAACTTTGAATCTGTGATGAGCTGCTTCAACTCTACCATTGTAGTCGATGCCTTGCCCATGCGTCTCTCAAGCTCCGCAGTTCGCACGACGCTCCGCCAAATGCTGTCTGGGGTAACCTCTGCAAGAAGGTCATAGGATTTCTGATGAGTCTGCAAAGCTGCTTCAAGCTTGGAGATCTCCTTCGCAACTTTTGCAGTTTGCTTGTCAGAATTCTGCTTCACTGGTTGCTTGTCAGAAGGCTCCACCTTTGCCTTTTTGGCAGATGATTTCGCCTTTCCCTTAGGCTTCTTGACATCCTTCTCATTCGGCTCAGGCTTGTTCTTGGCAAAGCTCGACATGCTTGAAGAGCTGGTACAAGAAGAAGTGGACTCAGCGTCACTTTCTGAAGCAGCCTCCAAAGCACGCTTGATGTCGTCCTTAGAAAATGTTCGGGGTGAGTAGCAGAACAATCCAGAGACTTTAGGAAGTGGGGGAACTGGGGCAGAAAATGGAAAACTGGAAGTGCTTGTCATCAAAAGTAAAGTAAGGCACAAATCTCCAGCTACAGTCTAACTTGTGGAATTTAAATCAATTGACATGAAAACAAAATGTATGTCAAGGCCGGCCAAATGTGACCAAAAGTCCAAAAGCCTTAAGGTCCCCTTGAATGCTTGTGCTGCAGTGCTTGGTTCTGGCTGCCAAGTGTGTCTGTCGTCTGTCAATGTAACTTTTGCTCGCCCAAGTTTGAACTTGCACAGTTCCTACTTTGGAAATCTCTGGAAGGTTGCTGGATGTCCGGCTGTGGCACCTAGCTGGAAAAACATTAAGTGCAGTTGCTTTGGTCGTTTAGTGGTTCAAACTGTTGGCAAAATATGCTTGCTGGATCATGTAGTCTCAAAAATCTGGAGCCTCTAGTTCCTTTTTGTAGTTTCTGCCTTGCTAGTGAGTTTTGAAATTTGTAATGGAAATTGATTGGTGGTGGTGGCAATGCTGGTGGAAATCGTAGAACTCTCTTCAACATTACAGAAACCAGAAATCAAAAAATAACAAATGATCACTTGACATGCAAAACAGCCTCAAACATTCACACATCACTTCAATCTGAGCCCTGTACTCGAGTGTTTGTTTGCACTTGGAGAGACTCTGCCGCTTTTGCATAGGCCTGCTTAGACTCTTCCTTGCTATCGTGTTGCTCCTCCTTAACCCTTGATGCCGACTTGCGAAGGCCTGAGAGCATGACCACCTTGTCCAAAACCGCAACGCACTCGCTCCCATCCTTGGGGTTTTTGACAATGTTCAATCCCTGGCCCTTCAGGAACTTCTTTCGGTCATTCATGGTTTTGAAGGTCTTGCCAGAAGGGTTGTTCTCTGGCATCTCCAGGAAAGTCTTCAAATCCACAAGCTTTGACACCTTCAAACAGCAAGTAGGGTGAGTTGGAATGAATCTATGCCACGTAGAAGTCATGGGCACGTGTAGTAGGTATGGAGGAGATGGCAGCACTCTACATCTTAGAGTTCATACTTGATTATAAGACGATCTGATTAGCTCACTTGAGATTGGGATCAAAAGTACTTAGAAGTTGCAAGGTACAAGCCTACCCGTTCATCTATCGTCTATCATTTGACCCATTGGCCAGTCTCTCAAATGAATGAAGTTTGAAAAAGATAATGTCATAAAGGTCCTTCCGCCTACTGCCTACTGGACAAGTAAGTCTGTCAAAAGACTACCTATGATTCTGATCTTCATGGTGACTCTCGACCCTCAACTTGGAAAGCTCTGTGAAACAGCCCATCCCAGCCTCTTGAAAATCCACATAGTCTTCTTCGCTCTTTTTAACGAGTTCTTGGAGGTTGCATCGTTCATGACGCGGCTTGCGAGTTGGTGTCAAACACCTGCAAATCACCTTATCCTTGCGAAGTGCAAAAAACCTAGGTGGAGCAACACGCTTACTTCCAAAGGCAAATGGTTTGGATGGCTTCATTACTGTGTGAACTATGAATCCCAAGGTGTCTAGGAAGGCACAGCATGATAAGAGGATTACACAATCATCATGTTTTGGGAGCCTGTGAAAATGGATACTGTAAAGATATGTTGTAGGTAAAGATCATCACATTATCATACCAACATTATCAGCAATTAATTGTTAATGATATGTTAAGGTACGTTGATTATTATTCTCAATCTAAATTATGAATAGCGTCAATAGCAATCAAACTTATACTAGATAGTCGTGCAGTGATAGTTTAATCATGAACACATCAGAATCCTATCATCATATCATATCATGTGATCAAAAACCATATTTTACATTATTATTATTATTTTTATTAATTATACAATATAAAAACTATAATTATAATTATATATAATATTATTATATTATCTATTTTTATTCTTTTGATTTCCAGAATAAACACAGTTACCTACACAGACTACACATATCATATCACATATCAATTCAAGTTTTGAATCTGAATAACTGGCAATGCACAATATGATACAAACATAATCATGTATCACATGAGATTAGATGAAATGGTACCTTGATATTTGATATACCTTGTTGGTATGTATGTTCGGAAAGTTTGTATGTAGGTTTGCCGTAGGAACTTAAATGCGAAGGTACTGGTACACATGAATCTACGTGACCACCACAAAAGAATGTAACCTGTTGGACGCAAACATGAAGCAGCCAGGGAACTTCTCAGCCACTGCTTCATGAGAATTGACAGCAGCCTCCAATTCAGTTTGTTTTGCCGAAGGGAAGCTCCCACGCATGGTGTAGAAGCAAGCAGCGTCAATAGTGGAAGTACTTTTCACCTTCGCCACTTTCACATCAAACCCGGCAGGGCTGTCCTAAGAAGAGCCCCGGGTCCAACAAAGGGACAACGTTCACTATGACCCATGGCGGTACAGCTCGTCCACGGCTATCTTACCCCGGCCCCTACTAGTAACTAGTTCATCAGCTGTCACTGACTGACCCTTAGCTAAGGCCTCTTCAAACTTCATGTTCACAAATTCACGCTTCATCAAATTCAATTCCTCTATTTGTCTATGGGCTGGGAGTCAAAAATCAGATCCCATCTTGCCACGAAGTAAGTTGGGTTAAAGTCTTAGTCTTAGTCTACTACTAGGTTACTAGGCCAAACATGGCTAAACTATAGTTTTTCTAATATCAAGTTGTTTGATATTTGATGGGGATTGGTGACTGATATTTTGGTGGTTTACTGACTTTAGTTGGTGAAACATGCTCAAAGCTGGATTTGCACGAACCATCTTTTTGAGAAGTTTGGCACAACTTGCACGACAAGTTGATTTGACAGCTGCCAAGTATCACGATCAGTGGCGCCATAGACCTGCCCGCAGATTCTGCAAGAAGTTGGTTCGTCGTCAGCCATGCCCTTGACACACCCTTGCTCCAAGATTCAAGTGGATCGCCCCGGTGAGCTGCACACACACACAAACTCTCGGGAGAAAAAACTGCGATCAAATGCTACTACAAATTCCCAGTGCCAGGACGAATGTGTGAATTAAGATTGAACCGTCTGCTTTGACATGTTACTGCACTTCAACACCCTTCTTAAGATATGCCTTGGCCCTCCAAGTGGAAATTGCAGTTCAACTAAAGTACCAGGACGAATGTCAATCCTTGACATGAACGGAAAACGGATCAATCAAGAAACATGTCATTGATCATTGTTGCCTTGGTTGATTTCAATGACTCTGCAACAGAACGCTGACACCCCGCCTGAGCAGGGCAGTAGGTTTGCTTGCCCAAGTGCCAAAGTTTCATGCTAGTTGTGAAAGCTGGTCCAAAACCCCGCTGGTAGGTGCCCATTCCACAGGAAGCCGATCCTCAGGAAGTATGCTGCAACAAACTTGGCAAATGGCATGTCAAACCACTAATGGCCAAGAGACCTGTGGAAGTAGACATATACATATATAATAAATAGAAATTAGAAATATAATAATCGTAATCAAGTCATATCATATAATATTATAATATTTAAATACTTTGGAAATCTTTGCAATGCATCGAGCGCATGCGTTTCTTCATGTGCTAAAGTCCACCGAGGAGTTAGCCCACGTCACATCACATGCCAGTCCAAGTGGCGTGCCAAATCTATCAACGTCTCAGACGTCTCACCATCCTGTGCCTCAGCTTCAAGTGCAGTGGCAGTATCTATACAGAAAGCAGTTGAGGATGAGTTACCACAACAAAATGAAAACCCTCCACGGGTGATGAGTCTAACAGTCCTTTCAATGAAGGAATGTAAGCACACAAAGCACGTGGAACAGGTTACAAAAAACCTTACGCCCATTATAAACACAAGCAAATCTTCATGAAAGCACATGGCATGGGACAGAACAGAAAATCGACATCACAAAGGGTAACCCCAAGTAGCTTACCAATTCCAGAAACAGCGGGTGTATGGTACACGGTGTTAGAAAAAACGAAAGTGATATGACCCAAATGACATTTGATATCATTCACTCCATAGATAAAAGAAAGGAAGTTGTCTAACATCAAACAACGAAATGTTCAGTGAATACCATCATGAAATGATGTTGATACAAAGTACCTTATATTACTTATGTTTATATACATAATACATATTATAATTACTTACTTATATTGAATTATGTTGTGCCATCTTGTTCGTCAACGTAGGTTCCCAGTATGTTGCCGAAAAAAACACAAAGAAGTGAACGATGAAGTGATGCTTTTGGACATCAGGCACAGTCACAGCTTATACTCATAGTTTTGTTTGGTATGTAAATATTTGTACATATATTATTTTATGATAAATATCAAAATGAATCTATATATAATGAATCCTTATATAAATGATACTTGTAACTTAAGTATGTAACATATTGTGTATACAAATACGTACATAGCATATT
>Ga0126337_10003565_pt1 | contig 10219 bp, 7 predicted proteins | sample DipCmetagenome_FD_92527 | JGI IMG/M metagenome (GOLD analysis project Ga0126337, IMG submission 92527) | Coral microbial communities from La Bocana,Puerto Morelos, Mexico - Diploria C A metagenome | ecosystem: Host-associated > Invertebrates > Cnidaria > Coral | place: La Bocana,Puerto Morelos... | reverse complement strand
GTTTTCCTTTCTACATCACAGCTCTACTCACTCCAGGTTCTGTTGGTGCAGACTTGAGCCAAATATTTCTCGACTTCAACCCCACATAAAAAATAGAGGAGTGACACAAATCAATTCATTTTTGTGCCAATTTCACTTAATGAAGTATAAACATTTATTCCAGCACTTTAAGTATAGATTAAAAAAACTTTAGTCATTACATGTAGATACATGTACGAAAAAATGCTCCTCGCAAAAGCGCAAATGTTAGTAAGGTGAAAACCATTGTACAGTGGGTTAGGCGATATATGAGATTGTTGTAATTACTACTAATGTAGGCAAAAATAAAAAAAAGTATGTGAATCAAGCAGATTCTAAAATGGCTGCTTTTGGACACAGGAAAAATTTCAGATTCCCATTTTGGGAAATTCCTGTTATTTTTCCCAAATTTGGGGAAAAGTTGGGAAAAAACTGGGAAAACATTTCCCAAATTTGGGAAAATTTTGGAACCCTGTAAAGCCTTTTAGTTCCCATTGAGGGATTTTCTTGGGAAAAAAAGACAATAATTTTTTCACAACTCAACTTAGGGAAAATTATGGGATTTTTCCCAATTCTGGGAAAGAGATGGGACATCATTTTCCTTCAGTGGGAAAATATTGGGAAAAATATTGGGAATATTTAGTCGTGAAAACAATCCAAAACTGTTATTTTGGGAAAATATTGGGATGTGTTAACAACACTCAATTTTTCCCAAATTTATTTGTATTTGGGACATGATCTTCCAAAAGATGGGAAAATATTGGGAAAAGAACTTATGGCATTTAATTACTGGGTGAACGAAAATATAAGAAAGGATTGGGACATACCTCTCTTAACTTGAAAAAGTTTGGGTAATAAATTTAGAATTTTAGTTCTGAAACAGGTAAATGTCACTGTTTTGGGAAAAATTGGGAAAATTTAAACTACTTAGAAGTGGGTCTATGGCCAGAATGGACATTTTTGGGCTCACTTTTTGGGTTATTATAGGAGTTTTCTCAAATCTTGGACTCCAAGAAAGTAAAGAAGGTTAATATTGAACACAAAGCTTGTATTAAATGTGGTATAAAAGTAGCTTTTATATAATACACTGTAGTACAATTGAAAGATAAAAAATAAAAGTAATAAGATCAGACATATGTGGTGTTGACTTGCATCTCAAACAACGAACTATTACGCTGGGGGTGTAAGAATACATATATTGTTGAAAACTGGACATAGTGATTACAAGGATATAAACTTTCCCAAAAGACAGGTTCTATGGATTCTGTTTAGCTCATCTAATTCTACACATGCTCTTCACACAAAGCTTCTACTTCATTTATATTACAAACTAGAAACTTCCCATTTTAGCACTAGAGGCTAACAAATAACCACATTATATAATGAATGTTTAGTAGTCTGATTTCATTGTATTCATTCATTCTTTCTCCACTGCGTGCGAGAAACCCACTCTCCACTTGCAATTCCAATGACAGAGTCCCATGAAACAGTGTTTCTACCATGCCTCCCTTGCATCTCCCTCACAAAGAGATTCTTGCGCCTGTTACTCTCAACAAAGAAAAAAACATCAACTGTTCTTTGACAATGGTCAACACTTTGGACATGGCCAAACCAAATTTCATGGAATAGTTCACCCTGAATTGACAACATATCTCCACACTCAATATAAACTGGAACAATGATGGTGTATGGTAGCTGTCTTGCTTCCCTCTGGTAGTCAGCAACAGAAATTACACCATTGCCACAATTATAGAGGATAACCTTTCTCTTAATACAGTCAAGTGGAAAAAACAATTGCTCGGAATCTGGTTCAGACTTAACTTTAATAAACCCACTCCAGAAATCCCTTGCTTGATTTCCATCCTCTGCAGGGAGAGGAGGGTAACTTGGCCCAAATGCCAACAGCACTGCATGTTCTGTTTCTTCACATCTTACAGAGAAAAAGTTGTTTATCAATAGCACTGTCTCATGGCCATTGATGTCTGCTATAACATTCTCTCCTTTGTAGACAACAGACCCCTGGTATCCTACATCATGCAGGAAAGCTTTACTCGAAACAAAGCCAACTGTAGGTACCTCTCTCACAGAAATATCCAGTGCGTCTGCTATTTTGACTTTGTCATTCATGTGCAGTGATTTGACCTTTGACATTGCACCCAGTAGAAATGATCTTCGATCCTGAGGGATCTTTTGTGACTCCATGTGAGCAATTTCAGCTGAACTGGCAAATCCCTGAAACAAAAATAACCACAAGAGTACATGAAATAGACAAGTAGTATGTGCAAAATTTCATATATCCTCCATGAAAATGTCTTCTGTCAATGCTGATTCGGTTTTCAATGTTATAGTAAGATAATCTGGAAAACCAGAAAGCCTCAAATCATCCTGGAATGCTTGTGTCACAAGCAATCATATACAACATAAACCACAAGACTTAACAATATGGTTTTCCAGTTTGACTGTATGTTTTGTACTTTAGAACAACATGTACTGTAATAAGTTAAGGAATACCATATATTATGTAATACCATAATTATAACATTTGAAACCAATTTGAAATGCATTTCAAACAAATTAAAACACATTTGAAATGCATTTCAACAATGCGGTTTTAAAAGAATCCTTCTAATCCCCCTTTTTTGATGGATCATATATTAAATAAAAACACTAACACTCACCATAACTAAGTCAACTTTTCCTTCCTTCCTCTGATCAGCAGCTTGCAGTGGCTTTAAAAATTCTCGCCTGGACTCTGACTGAGCAAATGTTGCTTCAATCCCTTTGCAGTTATGTGACTTTTTCACGTATTGTTTTACAGCCCTCTCATATACTGCGCACCAGTAGTTGTCAGGAGATGAAAAGTTGATGATGTCTTCATGTATGTGAGTCAGATTATGCACTGATATTGTGCACATTTGTAATCCCTGAATTTCTTCAATCTGAATGTTAAGCCGCCATGCCAACTTTCTGTGCAGTTCAATCATGTCATCATTCCACGACTTTCTGCCACTACAAAAATGGAGTTCCGTAAGCCTTGAAACAAGTGATGCAATTTCCAATTCATGCCTGTCAGCCAGCTTGCCCATAAATATACAGTCAGCCATAGGAAAGGAAAACTTCTGAAGTCCTTCAGCTTTCCACTGTCCAACATGTACTCCTTTACATTGTGCAAGTGATCGAGGAATTCTTCCAGCTTTAAGCTCTTGTGTCCAAGGGAAATTCTCAACTTGATCATCCAAATATGATGGATCAATGAGCTTCAGTTCTAGAATTCTTTCCAACTGATTTTTCACAACATTGAGGCAAATAGTGTGAAATACATCAAATACCATGTGCTTTAGGATGTCAAAGCCATAGAGTGGGTAAAGGTATTTATGAAGAATACTTGTGCCAGTAAAGCCTTTGGCAGATGACATTGCTTTGCGGACACTTACTCTCGTTTCACAGTCTATGTCAAACATGTCCTCAACAGAAGATTCAATAGATCTTTCTTCCCAAGGATATCTGAAGTGGAAGCGGTTTTCTCCATAATATACATGTGTGTTTGTACTGTTCTCCAGTGTTTTACCAAGCAGTTTGCATCTCCTGCATCCAGATTTTCCTTGGTTCAAGAACTTACCACACTCACACTGACCAGGATGATCTCCTGTCCAGCATAGAAGTAATGTACGCACTGTCTGCTCTTTGCTAGTTTGATAGTCTTCTACCTCTATCTCCCTCGGATAGTTGAAAATGTTGAAACCATCAATGAATCCTTTGGATATGTCCTGTAGCAAAGGCTGTAGAAATGGGTCAAGGGCTTCAGGCAGGTTGGGAACCTGGTAGCAAGGAATAAAACCAACAACATATACCTCTTCTACATGATTTCTGTCATTCTTGGTCATGTTTGCAATGCTAACTTCTAGTGATCCACACCCTCTGTAACTTGTCCCAAATGGCTGCCAGCCATCCCAATGGCCTATGAGAGCCAAATTCAAAGGAGATCCATTAGTGACTCTAATACAGTGTTCAAAGATTTCAAAACAGTTTGGGCATTCCACATCTTTACTTCCATCTTTGCCATCGGGAGAATTGATTAACTGATCTGATGAAATTGGTAATCCACAATGAGGGCAGAGTGCTGGTAATGTCCAGGTGTTCTTAGGGTCCCAAAACCACTGCAGTTCAAGCCATCGCTCACCATCCCAAAATTCACTTTTTTCTGGATTGCTGCTTTGGCAGCCAAGCCAATTATCACGTGCATTCCAATGGGAGAGCATTTTTCTGCACATGTCAACATTTTTAAACCAGTTCTTCACTTTTGTGCTGATGCCTAGGTAGTAATATTTTAGATAGCCTTTTTTGCCACAATGAATGCACAGGTCATCCTTATTCTCCAGGATACTAAATTTTCCACTGTAAACAAATTTCTTACTAGTTTTTCCATTTCTAGTTTGCTCCTTTTCATTTCGGCAGATGCAAATAAACAGCAATTTGGCATCTTCGTATCCTTCCTCTTTTAACAGCTTCTGCACTGAGTTCCAGTTTCTTGGCCAAAGGGTTAGCAAAATTTCACGATCTATATTTTCACTATCACGGCTGGCTAATAAAAGAGTTTTGCCATAATCTAAAATGTCCTCGAATGTTTGGCAAGAAGATCCACTTTCCTTCACAATCCTAAGAGCGTCTAGAACGGCATTAAGCACTAATTTTCTCAAAGGATTGGGCTCCCTTTCTTCAGGTTCGCCAGTAGTACATTGTTCTATTATTCTTGCTCCCGGAAAGCTGCCACGGCTTTCATCTTCATCTACATCACTTTCTGTATTACTCACGTCAAATTGCATACCTTCAGTATCTTCATCCATCTGTTGTTCTCCATCCGAGAGGTCACTTTCAGTAGAACTACATCCAGGCAGACGTTCCCGAAACTCATCCAATTCGGAGCGACTTTTGGAAACAACTTGGCTTTCTTTCCAGTGCCTAAGTTCGGTACCTCTATCCACTGCTCGTCCATTGCAGCTTGAGCAAGGGCAGTGAACATGCCGATATGATTTATCGCTGCAACAGCACGATGTGATGCTACTTCTTGTCCAAATCGGATCACTTCTTCTGCTCCTTCCCGCATTTGCCGCCATGTTACTTTTCGGTGTGTATATGCTGTTTAAATAACACAGTGGGCTCAGCATCGCTGCCCGCGCCTGCCTAAGCACCTGTCATCCTTTTTCGGCGGGAACCTGTAGCCAATCAGTTTTCACCTTTCTAAGGACGGGCCAATCAGGAGCTGCAAAATAAGCAAAAAATTCCATGCTCTACAACCTGGCGTTCCTTTTCTCTTCAGTCGAGGCTTGTAGCTATCTCCGAAAGCTGCGGTGTAGGAGGTTCTGTGCAAACATGAGTGATCAGGAAAAAAACGCGGAAAATAAAACAGCAGTAAGCTTAACTTCTGCGGAGGAAATAAATCAAAAATTATCACAGCTCTTCGGCGAAGAAATTGCCAAAGCGTTTGAAGGTAAGCCTTGGATTGTGGGATGCCGAGCTCGTGCGTAGTCTGAATGAATTGCAAATTCAAAGTTTGACTTTCTCTTCTTTTTCGATCATTAATTTGAATACAGAAGAAGAAATAAACTGCCCTTTGGGCATTGCCGATCTCCTGAGAAGAGAGGCAGATTCTGCAATCTTCGTGAAACTTGGTTTAACTTATGGGAAAGCCTTGCTATTCCGCCGAGAGTTTGAAAAGCTGATACCACAACCACGAGGAAAGACAACAAACCCTACAACACCGCCAACATGCAAGCCCTCTATGGGCGATATGGCCTCATTTTCTCCAGAGATGAAACGTTTATACCTTTCAAAGTAAGTGCTTTATTCTCAGATTACCTTCACTTTATTGCAAGTATGGAGATAAAATAAAGGTGTTTGAAAAGTTATTTTCATTGTGATTTATCCAAAGGAACAACAGAGCAGTGTTTGCTATAAAATGGTTTTGAATGATAAGAATATCCAATTTTTCGGAAATTAGACGTTGGAAATTCCTAAAAGCAAGTGGCAGTTCAAGAAATAAATCGACACCCAACTTATGTGAATTTTAGAGGGAATATAGGTGGCTTTGCTGTTTTTTCTTTTTTTTTTCTTTTCGGGGGGGAGTGGAGGGAAAAAAGGAATTATGTAGTGTAAAAAATCCTTCATATGGTGATTACAAAACATGGACAATGGAATTTTTTGCATTTGTTTGAGTTCATTTACGAATCTTGAAGAGCACACATTGAGTACTCTGACTTTTGCAGCTTCCAGAGATTTTTTTGCATGTGTTATTGAGATATTTGTGTTCACTAATAATAATTATAATTATCGTTTCCAATGAAAACTACCTCTGCTGTCCCTGACAACAGCAGAGATTTAACAGCGAAACTTGGGTGCTAAAATTTCCTCACTGTTCACTTAATCAGTAAGCATAGCATTACATACACTAAGCTTGTTACCATTAAATAATGTTCTTCAAGTAACTTTTTTTAAAATAATTTACAGCAGTTTTATTTCATGGTAATAATACATTTCAATATATACTCTTAATGGTCAAATGTCATCTTCATATCTTGTGTTAATGTTTACAGACGCAAACAAGTTGGAGTGCTGGCCTCTCAGCACTGGAACACTTCTACTGGCAAGTTTCCAAAATTCAACACACCAGACAAAAAAGCTGAACTTCAGCAGTTTGCTAAGAAAATCTCTGATGAATGTTCCCTGCCTGAGGCTGGCTTTTCCACGGATGGTGTTGCTCAGCATATTAAAAGCTTTTTCAGCGAGCAACGGAGATTCCATAAAAACAGGCAAAAGGTACATGTATCAGGGTTATTATTAAAACTTTTATACCTGACAGAAGAGTTAATTGTGTGGTTGGTTGGTATTAGTAAAACATTGCCAAATTTTGCAATCATCCAATGGGCAACTGTTATTGATTTTGAACTTGTGGTAGTGTACATAGTTGAATTTGTTGGTAGCTGGAACACTTAACAATGTTGTATACCTGTTCATAAGTTATGAGTTAGTCAAGGCTACCATCATGACATGTTGTCATTTTTCTAGGTTGGAGTATCACCATCACCAGAATCTAGCTCCAGCAGTGAGGTCGAGTTCACATTTTCTCCCAGGCTTCCATCTATGGTAAGCTCATGATAAGATGGCTGGTCCCTAACCATAATTTCTATACATGTACTGTAGCACTTAAAATAGAGATTATAGTCCTTGTACATTTAATAGACCAGGATAGATTGACAGTAGTTTCCCATTTTAGTGACAAATTAAACTGAAATGCATGCATGCCCGTGAAATTGGAGATGTCCTTGGTCATTGGGCCATGCCAAAAATTAGAAACCAGGGCTTCTGATTTTTCAAGGTTGAGTGATCTTGAGGTATGAATTTAATATGAAAGGAACTAATATGAGCTGTACTACATAATTTCTTCTGTTAAACAGCCCAAGGAAAATAAGGCAAAGGCTATCTGCAAGGAAAAAGTAACTTCTGATAATTCTGAGGTATGGATTGGAGTGTTTTTGTTTGTTTGTTTGTTTGTTTGTTTTCTTTTTGCATTTTATGGTTGTGCTATATCTTGCTATTTGTTGCACAACCTTGACTACAATGAAGATGCCAAAGTTTTTAAATCCCCTTTCCAGAAATCCATTATCCATCAGCTTAAACACTAAATGAACCAAAAATAAAATAAGTTAGTGTGGAGTAACTATGAAGCAAATCTGTCATTAGCAAGATTATTTAATAATAGCTGTATTTTGTGCATTTAGGAGGAAGATGACTGCTCAGAAACTGATACTGTCATAATAGAAAATGACCCAGATGAAGCCTTTGAGGAATCATCAGCTGCATCTGCTTCGGCGGATGTGCATGTGAAGATAAACAAAAAGTCGGCAATGGTGATAATAAAGGCAGTTACCGGAAGAATTCCAGAACGGGAGGAGCTTGTTAAAATGTTGAAAGACAAGTTCAAGGCTCAGTCCAAGAGCCTAACAGCACTCACGGCATCACAGATACTAGAGGTTACAGCAAGGAAGCTAATAAGTCTCAAGTATGTTTCTCTCAAAAGTGGAATCAGCTCTGGTGATATCAGGAATACTGATGTAACTGTTCATAAAGAAATTCACATGTAGAAATTTACATTGCAGAGACTAGCTTTGTTGGACATTTGAATTTGAAGGTACTTGAACTTACGAAGTAGTCATGTATAGTATGGAAGCAATCTTGTTCTGAGTTGTTATAACTTGTAGAGACTTTATTGGACAATGAAAGTACTTGAACTTAAATATTACTGTTTGTAAACCTCCTTGTTTTGAGTTGACATTAACTTGCAGAGATACTTTGCTTAATGAAGTAGGTTTAACTTGAACTTCATTAGCTATTACTGGGTGTAAACCTCTGTTTTGAGTAATTGACCTTAACTTGCAGATACGTTTTAGTGAACTTAAGTATGATATTGGGAGCCTGATTCTTTAAATTGTTGTTGGACATGTTAAGCAAGTGAAACTAGAAAAGATTTCCAACTTTTGAAAGACAATGAACAAAATACTTTTGTCAAAATAAAGGAGTAAATATTGTTTTATGGAAAGAGTAGCTAGGTTGATTAAATCAGCACATTCTAATCTTGTGAATATACTGGGAGAGGTGTATCTCATTCTTGCAAAAATACTGCTGCAGAAAATGCTATTCTCGTGGAACAATTGGGACAGCATTATCCCAGGATTGAAAAATTATTGGGACAGCATTATCCAAAGATTGAGAAATTTTTGGGACAGCATTATCCCATAATTAAGAAATTATTGGGACAGCATTATCCCATAATTAAGAAATTATTGGGACAGCATTATCCCAGGATTGGGAAATTACTGGGACAGTATTATCCCATGATTGAGAAATTTTTGGGACATCATTATCCCATAATTAAGAAATTATTGGGACAGCATTATCCCAGGATTGGGAAATTACTGGGACAGTATTATCCCATGATTGAGAAATTATTGGGACAGCATTATCCCGTGATTGAGAAATTATTGGGACAGCATTATCCCAGGATTGGGAAATTACTGGGACAGTATTATCCCATGATTGAGAAATTATTGGGACAGCATTATCCCGTGATTGAGAAATTACTGGGACAGCATTATCCCATGATTGAGAAATTATAGGGACAAAATAATCCCAGTTTTGGGAAATTTCTGGGTTGTTGGTAAACCCACAAATGGGAAAATAATGGAGCAACTTTATCCCAATAAGGGGATTTAAATGGGATTTCTTTGACTTCAAAATGGGTTTGGTAGCACTTTCCCAATTTTGGGAATTCCCAATCATAACCCAACAAATTCCCAATAAAATCGCTACTTTATCCCGAAATTGGGAATCCAAAATTTTTCCTGTGGGATATCCAAACCTTTATCATGTAAATTATGCACAAATTTGAGGCACTAGTTGAAAGATCAAGGCTTTATCAGCAGGACCAAAAAGTGAAGGAGGGCCTCTTCTTAAACAGATTCAACTCTCATATTTCTGAAAATCCAGTATCCAATGCATATTGTACTGCACCTCAACATGCTCACTAGAATTTACTGCTTTTTCACTGACATGGTCTTGGTTTATTGTTTATCTCTACTCCTGGGGGTGCATTGAAGTAGCTTTTCCAAAGGAAGGCAGTGTTAGATTGTTATCACTCAAAAAGGTCTGGCACTAAGTATGAAAACAAATCAGTCACCTAGTTCAATATCTGTACTAATGGAAGTGCAACTTGTAATTGCCATGACTAGAGGTTTTTTTTTAATGATCTCAATTGTGGCATTGCTGATAACAATCTCAGCTTTGTCAGCGTAACAGTGGTAAAACACAAAGATATCAGGAAAATTTTCAATCTGAAAAATAACATTTTTAATAACATTTTGCTCTGAAGTGCTCCCAAAAGTTTACAAAATAAAATCCCAAAAATTACAGCGTGAAAATACCTGGCTTGGAAGTCACCTTACTTGAGGACCAACAGTGACTTCTCAGCAATTTCTAAATACATATAGGCTTACATGTACAGTATGCACAATTTAGATACTTTATAGCCTATTTAGTTCATCTTACTTTTTTGCTGTGCTTGATGCTTTCTGATCCTTTTCTCTCACTTGCTTCTCTCTCTCCTCCATTCGTCTTTCCAATTCCTAATGATAACACAAATTTAAAATTT
>Ga0126337_10003564_pt1 | contig 10219 bp, 5 predicted proteins | sample DipCmetagenome_FD_92527 | JGI IMG/M metagenome (GOLD analysis project Ga0126337, IMG submission 92527) | Coral microbial communities from La Bocana,Puerto Morelos, Mexico - Diploria C A metagenome | ecosystem: Host-associated > Invertebrates > Cnidaria > Coral | place: La Bocana,Puerto Morelos... | reverse complement strand
TAATTTCACCCCTGTTGTATCGTTGACTCACAGCGAGCAACAGTTTTGCTTCCGCTCAAAACCCCTTGCAACTACCTTGTCAATGAAATCCCACACAAGTACGCATTGCGGACCTATTTTTAATGTTTTCAAAAGCGATGTTCGAATATTATGAAATCTTTATTATTGAGCTAGGCCTCCTTCATTTATGACCGCGCACTCCTTTGAAAGCTTTGAAGGATTTTTTAACAGGATTATATGAATTCAGTGAAGATGGCGCAGAGGTTCCATTATATTTACATGTTAATTTCCTTTTTAATTACTGGTTTTGCATCCGCTACCGGAACATAATTGTCTGTGTGAGAACTCTCTTTGTTCTTATAAGTAAATTGGTCGACATAAAATACAAACGTCAAATTTTATTGACTGAAATTTGCCAATATATTTATAATTAAAAAAACGATTTGTTGCCACAGCCAATAGTCATCTTAGCCTAGCAATTAATACCATGCGTAAATGATATGATCACAGCCACTATCGCAATTACCTCAGTAGACTGAAGCCCAGGGTAATTACACAATAGAAATCTCCATAAGCTAAAACAGGAGGGCTAAAACAGGAGTAATAATACGGCACTATCTTATTCTGTAAGAGGTCAGGCAACAAATGAGATAAATAAAGAGAAAGAGGCAAAAGGCACTACTTCACTGCACTTTAGCCCAGGTTGAGATCAAACAAGAAATCCATAAGCCCAAAAAAATTAAGGCCTTACAAGGACTAAAAAAGTCATTTTCTGTAGGTCGTGCAAAACAGCAATAGAAAGAGGCAAAGCCACTATCACAGCTACCTCATTATATTGTAGCCTGAGGCGATGAGACAATAGGAATCTCCATAAGCCTTGCCATGTGCTAAAAATATATTAAATAATCATATTTTGTAGGTCAGGCAAGAAATGAGAGAGAAAGGAATAGGAAGAAGTACAGCGATGGATTCAGTTCGTCTCCAGAGATTAGTCGATGTGTGTGACACTAAAGAAAATACTGCAATTTATCTTCTGGAGGAATGGAATTATGAACCACAGGTTAGTTTTTCTTTCCCCTTGAGCATTGTTAGACGGAAGTCATTCATCATAGCAACATTGATTAAGGCTTTTTTTCAGTTTTTAATCTAAGGGGCGAGGCGGGGGCACAAAGTCTCTACGATTATACTGCTGATATCGAGTGAATGAATAATAAGACAGCCTGTCTTCATTACCATTCCGCAAAATTTATTTGGGACAAGTTTGGACGTCTCAATTATTTGGGAACGTGACTTGTGTTTCGATAACAATCATGTTGCTCGTAGGTTGTTGACAAAACTTTGATACTCTTTAGTTTGAAATGCAACACGGAAACACGATAAAGGTTATAGTGCACTGACTGCTAGTTAAACTAGTATTCTATGGAGTCAGGAGTCTACATTCACACAGACCACCACTTTTCATTTTGACTTGGAGATTTTCTGACTTGAATGAAAAACATTGCCAGATAAGCTATGTTGCTTTTTTGTAACGTTATTGCCATTTATACAGCTAAATATTTAAAAAATAATAATTTCATCTTAGAGGTTAATAGATCAGTTTGCTTGTTAGGTTTGCCGATTCCTCAAGCTCCTATGTGATTCAGGGGTTAATTTAAAGGAGGTAAAGGATTTTCTCCACAACACTCCATTACACCTAGCTGCGACCAAGAACTACGTTACGCTTGCAAAGTTTTTGATTGAGAGATATCCCAACATGCTTCTTTGTGTAAATGGTCAGAGCGAACTTCCGGTTCAAACTGCAATAAGACATAGTCAAGATGACGTGGCTGCTTTCCTTATTAGGAAAATGGATCACAGACGGTTAGTGCATATGTGTAGCTGAATTCTTCCAAACATGCGCTCGTTTTTAGATTAGGTTATGTAACCACATTATTTTTTATTATTTTTAAAGTTTGATGTTAGCGCAAGGACTACTGATAATATACTATAATTATTTGGCTTACAATTTAAGTCTCATCGCTTCGCTAAATTCCTCTAAATTTCCTCTCCTGCTCATTTGAGTTTTAAAACGTGTTTTTATACTGCCCCTAAGTTACTTTTTAGTACTTGCTCCAAACATTTTCAGGAGACAAATGCTGTAGATTGGAATTTATTTTTAATCCTTTATTTTTATTACTCTAGAGTGGGAAATTTGTTTAGGGCCAAGCAGCAAAAAGCAGCTCCGATAAGCTTGGTGAAGCTCACTGAAAGGTTTAAAATGCAGGTGAGGACATGATTGCAGAGTGATGTAACAATGCCGCAATGATCTACAGAATGATCAATGATAACAAAAAGAAGAAGAGATACCTGTGATGAATTATCTATACATGAAACGTTTAGACAGAGATTGAGAGACCTGTATATTGTCAATTGACGGTTGACTCAACACTCTGTTAAGGTTGATGACAAAATAAAAATCTTCATTTGATTATTTCGTTGATGGCTGGTGATCAAATAATTCATTATCGATCAAATGATGGTTGTTATTTAAACCATCTTACACGGCTTAAAACTTTCTAAAGAACTCCATCATTTATTCCCTTAGATGTTATCGTTGTAGTTTTTGTGTTTTCTGTTGTTTTCTTACTTCTTCAAAATATTAACAGAAAACCATCGTGGCAGTACTGGATTGTCTTATTTCTCCTCGCTGGCCACACCCACCGTGCCTAACATCTGACATTGTTCCTTGCCTGTCATGGGAACAGCTTCAGGACACACCCACTCATTTTCAAGTGACCTATGACATCCTGGAGAGTGACGTTAATGGAAGATTCCCGGATGATGCTGATTATGAGTACACGCCCAAATCGTGTTACTACAATTTGGCGAAGCATTGTAATCAGACATTAAACAAGGTGCATTAGAACTGAAATAAAAGCACTTTGTCACAAGTTATTACTTACCATTGTCGATCTAGAGCAGGGTCTTACTATTCTCAGACAGATCTAAAGATCGTTGGTTTAGCAAAAAGGTGATTTATTTCCTGGAAAACAGCTAAAACAAAGTACACAACACTGCTTCGCAAGTATTCGCAACACGACCAGCTCCCAGTTGACTTGATAGCTCTGTTGGTAGTACGCTACACCCGTATCGCAGAGGTCATGGGTTCAATTCCTATTCAGGCCTGAATTTTTTCAGGCCTAATTTTTACAGTTATTTGTGTACTTTACTGCGATGCTTTTTAATCTCTTTACAGGATTCTGTATGATTTTTCTTTTTTAACAGGAAATTTTAAACCACATTGTGATCAAGTTGTTAACAGAAAGAAAATGGAACAAATATGCTTCGTTCTGGTTCAGGTATTCTTGATTTACCATGTCTCTTTCATGGAAACGTCAAAGTGTAGTCAATACAAGAATTGAGCTAACTTCAAAAGGCTTTTCGTCAAAATGGCTCTTTAAAGTTGGAGAGAAAGCCAAACGCCCTTTCTCCCAATCAGGTCTGAAAAGGGTAAAAGCAATCAGCAATTACTAAAAGCTGTCCAGTAAGATCAACTTAAATTATAAATAAGTGTATTAATTATTAAGGCTACAATTTTGCTGTTTAATTAACAGGGTTCGAGGATTGAATTACTTGATTTTCCTGGCTGTACTTTGTACCGATTTCATGTTGGCTGCGACGTCACCAAGTTCCCTAACATTTCTTGAAGTTTGGGTTATCGCAGTGACATTATGGTTCCTACTCGATGAACTCTCAGAATTACAAAGGTTAAGTCTACTGATAGGGCCCGTATCGAAGTACTTTTGACGATGTTTGAGATGTTAAGACTTGGAACACTGAAGCGAGTTTTTGATATATCTTCTCAATCGAATGTAAACTAAGAAAAAGCATTTTGCTATTATGTTGGGATATACCAATCCCAGGCGGTGCTTTGATGATTTCCGTGCAAATTTACTGAGTTATTAATTGATTTTTTCAAGGATACCTAAAATGATCACCTAAATTTGCTCCAATTAAAGATTATCACAACATGTTGGTGTCGATCTTTGAGGTTTTCTTTCAAAATTCCCGTTAAGTGCACTGTTATGGATATCTTATTTTTACTCTTTCTGACTTCAATCTTCAGAGAGCCACTTGCCTACATCAAAGATGTCTTTAACTATTTGGATCTGTCAGGATACTCTTTGATTTTTTGGAAATGGCGCAGAGTGGACATTTGCTTCTATGGCGATCTTTATTAACTTTATTGGAATTTTTAAATACGCAGGATTTGATCGGTACGTGTAAAAATAAATTTGTATTCAACATTACACCCTTTTGAATATAGTATCCAACCATTAGGCACGTTAAGGAATCATGAGAGGATCGTAATATCGCTTTTGGAGTCACTGGGTTTGAAGGGTTTCGTTTGCTGTTTTTGGCGGGTTTATAACCGGGAGAGTACACTGAGGAACAGTCACCGAGATACAGGCCTTTCTTCCTTAACCATGCTGCTCCATGCTGTTTTGGGTCGACCAGGTCTTATCCTACCATCTCGCCTCCACTCCAGTGCTGTAACTCGGTGATCCTCTCTTACCCATATTAGTTGTTTCATTCCGAATGCCGTTCTCTGATTGGCTACGTCTCTCACTATCTATCCTGTTGTAGATAATGAGTAGATAATGTCTAGAAATAGAGCAACTTAATTGTTAATTAAATGTTAAATATAATTTCTTCTTCGACTTATGATCTCATCATTTGCTCTATTCACTCCTGGATTTGTTGGTGGGAGTTGGTTTGAGGCCATATTCTTACTATACGGTTCATACATATATATTCTAAAGCAACAATTTTTTTTGCCACCGTTTTCGTAGAGTCTTTCAGTAGATGCCTTTTAGTGGCGTTCCAAAACCGTGATGTAAAAGATGTCAAAAGAATAACTAAGTTAAAAAGATATTGTTTTTCCTTTACCTAGTGAAGATCCCAATCTTAAAATTTGTTATTTACAATTCACAGAAACATCGGTCTGTACATAAAATGCCTCGGGAAAGTCATCTACAAAGACATTCCAAGATTTCTGGTCGTGTTCTGGGTCATTTTAATGACATTTTCAATCTCATTTTATATGGCTATGAGAGCGGAAAATGACCCATTTACAGGACAAGTACTCAATAATAAGTAAGTACAACACTTATAAGCCTACTTTGATTTTGAGATACAATTTACAGGTATACTAACCCCCAAACAATATCCATTAGATAAGGAAGATTGCAGCTCTTTACTGAGTTATCGCACAAGTGCAGTGAGACTATACTACGGATATTTCTTGTTGACATTGCTGTTGTCTTTTTTTTATTTTACAATAGTACGCTCAGAAATGAAATTTCGTGCACGACTAGCATAGGATGTGTGGTTGTGGCTGGTTTAATGACCTGGCTTGAAGGATCGTCCATTGTTCGTAACTTGTCAGAAGTTGGGTGAGTTCGGTAACATATAAAAGCGACAGTCCTATTTTAACTCTGGCAGAGTCTCTAAAAGATCTCAGTATTTGTTACCATCGACGTATATACTTTGCCTTTGGTGTGACTCGGAATTTAGCCTGCGTAAGCGAATTCTCTACCTCTAGGATTAGACACCGGGAAGGATATTAAGATGAAAATATAGCTTCTTTCCCCCTATATTTCTCGATCTCCTTCCAGTGTCCCTATGTTATCCCAGAAAGGAAGAGAAGTCTATTCTTGATGCTGTTTTTTTTTCATACCTAGATGGTTAGGAGCACTGCTGACCGTCTTCTTCATGATGAGTGTATCAATTATTCTGTTAAACATCCTGATCGCTCAACTCTCACTGACGTACGAGCTTGTCCAGGAGGAGTCATTGAATTCATTCATTGCACTGAGAATGCAGGCCGTAGCGACCATTGAATGGCAGAGCAGGTTTAAGTTTTGGGTGAGTATTGATGAAGTGATATAAGGGAGTAACAAACCTAAGAATATCTCGTGTGTCCGAACCCAGTTTTCGCTGGGATACTTTTGACTTGTTCAAAACGATCTTGCTCGGGTAGGTGTTTAAGTTTATTCGCTTGTAAACAGAACGACTTTTTGAAGCATTGGTTTTCCGTTAGGTGAAAAGGTGGCTCGAAACAGTTTTCAGCACTTTCTAAGACGTAGATTTTGAATGATCATTATAACAACTCTATATTGGTTGATGCCAATCTCATGGGGTTAAAGAATCTGCCCGATTATTGCTGTCAATTTTGTGGCATCATCGGTTACCATAGCAACAATATGACCTGCTAAAAACACCTTTAAAAAACTACGGAGTGGGTTTCAGAGCGACCTTGAAGTTTTCGAAACTTTAAGGTGGCTCTGTTACCTCTGGTAACCTGATGAACGCAGCTTGTTTACCAATGATTGGGCATTTGTGTGATGCTATCATAGTAGCATCACTTGTTAAACAGTGGTAGTATTCATCCTTTAAAACGTAGCTGTTAGAAACGTTATAGAAATTGATGCCAGCCCCCTTACGGCTTAATTTTAACTTCGTCGAATAAAGCGTACTGCTGTTGACCATAATCTTTGTTGAAAATAATTTCACTTTAGAATCTTCGAAAGAAGTATTATGTTCCTGGTGAATTAAAGACCAGAGAAGAAGTGGAAGGTATTAAAAATCGTTTTGTTCAGTGCTTATAAAGACAATGTGATGTCCACTTTTATGTGCTGACAGTCAATTGACAGTGGTCTTGACAACGGTTTCAAAGGGTTTCCCTGCAACTGCCTAATCGCTCGTGCGCTTCCGAAAGCAGCTAGAGAACCAACAGTGAGTTAGGCAACTAGTGTTACCTTCAGCTCCATTCAGGGAATACTGTTTTTCTCTTTAGAAATGATGAGAGAGTACAGGAAAAGTGCATATCTGCCACCACCCATGCCTGATGAAATATGGTACGATCAAGAACCTGTCCATGCCATGCCGAAGCAAGATTTTGACAAAGAACCTCGGTAAAGTATTTCAACTCAATATCACAGTTGTCATTATATGATATGCGGTGTCCATTCTCACGGTTATAAAACAAGGACTACTACGTATAAATCTTGCGTAGGCTACGAAGGATTGCCTTGTTGGAAAGAACGAGCCATTTCGCGGTTTAATTGTTAGTACTTCACATTTGAACATATCTTGATGAATTGGAATGGTGTTACCATGGCCACCTAAAAGAGTGTTACAAAACGACAGCTCAGTAGGATTTTATTTTTGTCACTTGGCACGTAGCATTTACAAAAATGAATCAACAGTTTAATTGCAATATAAAAAAAAATGAATAAATGGTGAGGAACCTTATAAAAAGCAGTGGAGCTTGTAAACTCAGGTTCCATCACTGGCAAGACAGAAAATGTAGCAGAAAAACAACGAGAAGGCAATTTTTATTTTAAGGTATGCCTAGGTTAAACGTTAAGTAGCTCTTGGTATAATTCTTTCTTGATATGGTTGCCTCCAGATTGAATTAGGCCAAAAAGGTGAACTTTGCTAAGAAAAAAATTAAAATCAATTCGTTTCATATTTCAAAACAGGAAAGAACCTCCAGAGATACAAAAAGAGTTCTACCTGAAGAGTGATCTAGAACAGGAGGAAACGCAGCCAAAGTGGACCATAAGTGTGTTAGAATTTAGCCAGCAAAAGAATCAGATGTTTTGATTTATTTGATTGTTTTGATAACGCGTGTTTTTTTGTCTGCAACCCATGATTGAAAAAAATAATGAAGGTTTCGGCTATTTGATTTTTACATCTTAATTAAAACTATTCATTAACCTTTTGCAAAGTGTACTCTTTGGTGGTTAATAAAACCAAATGCATTGCAAGGCTGGTGCTAAGGTCACGTATTTGTATTGGTCAACATTTGCCAGAACTGAGAGGTAGTCTTGTTTAAGGCAAATATTAAAATTGAATAAAAATCAAAAGTTAAAGAAAGCGCAACGCTTTTAAGCTTTAAATACATGCTTGCACAGTAACTCTGTCATCGTCAGTTACAACTAGAGCGAATTTGAATATACAAGTTTTGTAAAATTGATGTTAGCTAGAATAACTTGCATTACACCAATAAAATACGAGTGATTGAAAACAAATATTAATTAAAAATAACAATAAACTGTTAACGTTCAATTAAAAAATAACTATAATCATGACGAAAACTACAGAAAATATCACTGATGCATAGAAATTGAAGAAAAAGCCTTTAAACAAGAAATAAGAGAAGACGACATAACACAAAAAGCAAATGTATCTACGTTCTATAACAAAATGTAATGAAATATTATAATAAAATGAAAATCTTCAAGACAGATTTTTCATGAACTATTTTTTTTTCAAAATAAGTCCTATTAAGGGCGTCGCTAGAAATGGCCGTTTTCCGTTTGGTATCCAAGAACTTTGATGTCTCTTTTTAAATCAGTTATTAATAGACCAATTTCGATATATTAAAATTCAGCCTTAATCAATAGACCTCAGTACAAGGCTCTGGGGAAAAAAACCCACAAACTCTGTAGCCAAGTTATTTCCCAGAATCTCGTGCTGCGGTCTATTGTCTTAGGCTAAATTTTAATATAACGAAATTGGTCTATTTGCATGTTATGCACCGAACCATACTCAGGTTAAAAAGAAGCAAAACATAATTTTAACTGCTTGATTGCTTTAGCTGATTATGATTTCTTGTTAGGCAATAACGTTAAAAATGTCTGCGTACTACACAAAATATGCCTGTACGTGATAGTAAGTCTTTTGTCACTTGACTGCTGGCATAATAAGAAGAGAAACAATAAAATCGTGCACCTGGCCTTGATTACATTATTCAAATTCAATTTTTTTTGTCCAGCTTTCAACTTCAATACTTTGTTCTGATAAGCCCCAGGCGAAATCTTTGTAATGACTTAAGTTCCAAAAATCTCTGGTTGTTTCGAATATCAAGGCTTAAGGTGACTGAAACTGGCTTTAACGAACATTTCAAAATGAATTATGAAATACGAATCAAAGATCTAATTCTTCAAAGAAGTCCCTCTAGGGCGGAAGATTCATATTCACTTGATAGCACATTCACTCTGCAAGACCGTGTAGAGGCCATTGAGCAGTCCAGCGAAGAATTTTACGAAGAGGTGAGTAAAAGTTCTATGATGCACGAAGACAAAATGTTCTACAAGACTGGGAAAGAACAGCGTTTTCGTTGCGTTTTTGAATTAGGTTTTATATAGATAACTTTTCTTTCTTATTAGACTGTACTTACTACAGTACTATAGTAATTAATAGTAATCAGTGGTGAAGATGTGGGATCCACTTTTATCGAAATAGGACGTTTCGATCTCCTGATTTTAAATAAAGGACAGTAATATGACTAAGTTATTTTGGACACTATGGAAAGAAAATTCTTCGAAAATTCCTTATTTTATATAATCTGCATTTGAATTGTAAATTTTAATACCAATTAATGCACCCTACCGGCGTAGAAGACACTGAAAGACCAGTTTGTAAATACACAGCTTGAATGGGTCCTTCAAGCACCACTCGGGGTTTTATAAATATTTAATATTAATAAAATCCTCTCATTCAACCACACTCTAAAAGTGAACTTTCCTATATTGTTAGATCAAAACATCTGGACTTCAGTCATAAACTAATCCTCTGACGTGGTCAAAAGGACGACCGATATTTTCCATTTTACACTTTTTAAATTAAATTTGCTTCAATATGGTTACGATGCCAAAGATATATTCTTCAAAAATTGTCACCGGTTATAGCACGGTTTCCTATACAAAAACACTGCAGGAAGCTACTTCACTTTAACGGAGGGGAAAATCTTTCAAAGAGTCCTTCTTCTATATGCTGATATCTTTTCTTAATTACTTTTTTCCATACGTCTGCAACTGAAGTGATGTCTTTACATGGACTGTCTTTATTCTCCCAGAGATTGGTTAGCAATGGGTTTTGCTTACAAAGATAAACGAAAACAAATGTTTACTCAATTTTGCCATGCTTTTTATAAATAAAGTTGAAAAATATTTTATGCAGATGCCAAACGATCTTTGGTACTTGCTTTGACGTCGTAGCCCTACGTAATGACAATAGTAAACTCCTTTAGGCTTGTACCCCCCCCCCCCAAAAAAAAAAAAAAAAACCAAAATTATAAAGGGCAGGAGGAAAAAAGAAAAAAAAGCACTTCAAAGCAGCAAAGCGGTGGATAAAGTAGGTCTCCAAAAAACCAACAAAGTGTGTGAAC
>Ga0126337_10003563_pt1 | contig 10220 bp, 11 predicted proteins | sample DipCmetagenome_FD_92527 | JGI IMG/M metagenome (GOLD analysis project Ga0126337, IMG submission 92527) | Coral microbial communities from La Bocana,Puerto Morelos, Mexico - Diploria C A metagenome | ecosystem: Host-associated > Invertebrates > Cnidaria > Coral | place: La Bocana,Puerto Morelos... | reverse complement strand
CTAAATCAACATAACACGACAAAGACAAATCATGCTGTGGACATATGGAGATTCTAAACGCCCCAATATGTTGGTGCCACTCAGGGAGAATAATTGGAAAAAACGTTTTTTTCCAAAATGGTGGAATCTATTTTTGTGTTGCCATGTTGTGCCATGTTTTGAGAATGCACTCGCTTGTCAAACCATCCTTGGCTTAGTTTCTGAAGCTTTCCGGTTGGGCCATGTTTGCATGTGGTTAAGCCGTTCTTGCCCATGACCAAACTCACTTCCTCCATTCCGCTGTTTGCCATACCTTTTTCTGGAATCATGGGATTTTGCACGGTTGCGGGGTGTTTGTCTAGATGCAACAATTTTTTGATGTTTTGGGATTGCTGCAAAATGAAGCCGGTATGCGTTCATATCTGAAACCTATAGTGATGATTAGTGATGTCTTTAATATGAATGCATTTAATGAGCATGACAACATAATTCTGGTCTCATGCAACATATATATATAATATAATATATGTACCTAGATCTTCAAAGGTACACTCTTTTCCGCTCGAGTTTGTTGGGGACTCCTGACTCCTAAAACTGCGCGTTTGACAAGAAAGTGCTCGAGTTTTTTTTTGATGTTTTTTGGATGCCTTTAGAACCCTTAAGATCTATACTTTAGCACCTAACATCCACCCTATCCACCCCAGCCACCACGCTGCCACTGAAAGATGCTGCACATCACAGATGCACAACTTTTCCATCCTCACCTTTGAGAATGTCGAGTTCTCAGCGTGACCGTGGACAGATTTTCTGCCACTCTAATTTGTAATTGATCAGGGACTTGCTGATCGTTCTAAAGCTAACAAGCAAGCTGTGGGTTTTTCTCGATGTCCTCGATACACGGCCTATAAAATCTTCGTCAGCCCAGCAAGCTGCACCTCACCAATTTGAAGAATCCCAGCTGTTTTTCGGGGTTGATCTCTGGTATTAGCAGTTAAATTACTGAGATTCCAGCTTGCTGGGTTCAGGATCCATTCGCCCAAAGATGCTTGATGTTCAAGATCTTTCCTGCTATAGAGTTTGCTTGGGGTTTGTTTGAAACGAGGTGGTACATGTTGCAAGCAAGTAGGAGCTTCTAAGCTATACTGTAAGTGCGGCTAGGCTACACTATATGTAGTAGCATATGGTTCTTGGGTCTGATGTACCATAGTTTCCACTTCTTCTCTGCAGCCAAAGAGGCACAGGCTCCATAGGCTTCCTGGGGTTTACAAACACTAAACGATGAATCCCCTAAATTTGGCTAACCTCTCAAACCAAAAGACCTAGTGCTTCAACCCCCTTCAACAAAAAACCTAGTGGTGGTGCTGCCAAAGATCTGTCATGTTCCATCCATGTTTTGTTGCTTCTAGAGCTTGTTCTTTCGTAAGCCAAAGACCCGAATGGTACAGAATGCGCATAAATCGATTTGCAGCCCGATTCCCCCATTTCACCACTTCCAGCAGTGTTCTGCAGGATTCCTAGGTTTCAATCGTTCACATTTTTCAAATATATATCGAGAGCATTTTGGGGTTCCATCCCATCAAAGAATTGGCAAAAGAGTAGCCTATGAAAAGTCATGACTTAACAAAATTTCCAAGAATCAGGTACCTGGGATGGATGCAATTCATCGAGAATGGATTTGAGCCATTTTGATAGTAAGGCACAATCATGGCCTTTACCAAGCCCTCGGGGAAAGCACTGCAACCTTCGTACTGTGGTAGCCCCAACTGAAAACCTACCAGATTTCCCCAAATGTATCAGCTGCCTATGGGAACAATTACGGTGGTTCCTGAAATCAAGATACTCCTCAAAAGGGGTTTTCATAAATTTCCGATTTCCAAATCAAAAAAAGGAAACACCATCAAAGGATACTTGATCAAAAACATACACCTAGGGACGACGTTATTTTGAGGTCCTCCTTAGCAAAGTCTTGGATGGATGTTGACTTTCCATTTTGCACACACCATCTCTTGAAGGAGATCCATGCTTGATGTAACTGATCTTCAAAACCACCGGGCCCAAAAATTTTACACCTCACCGCAAGAAAAACTATGCAAGATGCAGCATCATCCTTTCCTACTCCAGCAATTGCCCATGTGTGAGCCAAGTCCACTTTCACCGCTTTGGGGTCATCCATCAAAACACGTAGGGGTGATGGAGGACCAGGTTTAAATGGGGATGGTACCACAGCATTTTGTGAAAAGGTTCTCATCGGTCCTGTGTGACTCATATCATGCCAGTCCTTGGCAAAGGTGAGAGCTGGAGGGGTTGTATCAATTTAGATGTATTAGCTAAAACTATATCCACTTGTTTTTTTACCTGCCTTTCAGATACAACCCCACCAACTTCAGGGTAATGCCTCAAATCTTCCCAAAACAGGAAGGGAAAAGAAAAAAATCAGGGATAGAAACCAAGAATCAACTGAGTCACATAAATGACACTTACGTCGACTTGTATACCCTGACTCCAGTCGCCATGACGACCGTTGCCAGGGCCAGTCCCCCTTGCTGCCCACGAACTTGACGTATAAGTGGTATGTATTGCCTCGCCAAATCACCTAGAAACCAGAGCATTAGAAACTAACTAGGGAGTCCCCTTATAAATATTGATTTTCCCACAGGGGCCCCCAAACAAAAACCGTGTATATACATAAACCTTGCCTGAATCCCATTTTGCTCCAAACTAATCAGGTCATCCACCAGCACTTTCAAGAGACCATCTTGAGTTCGGCCACCCGGAGCATAGTTCTCGCTGGGAAGGACCGTGAAGAGGTTGCGAGTGGTGTAGGTGTGCCTTTTGGGACAGGGCACCCCAGGATTGCATAAGTACACGAGCTCTATTTTGGTCCTACTAAACGTTTAACATCAGCCAAAAAGAAAAATCATGCAAAAGAATGCCAAAGTACTTCTCAGAGTTCACTACATCAGGGCCAGCCCATGGAATGATAGCTTGATATGATATCACTAATATTGGACGTTTGCCCTGTCCACGCCCTTCATCTCCATGAAGCATTATAGGAATGCATTGGGATGGGAAACGAGGCTGGGAATCTGGCTCAATCTTCAAGTGTCGGGTCCAAAATGTTGATAGCATATGTTCTACATCTTCCCACATATCCAACTTCAAACCACCGAGAAAGAAGAACCCCCCAAACTGGAGGTCCTCACAGCACGTCCTGATCCAGTCCGATAGCAAAAGCACCGGCCAAGGCCGGGTGATTACCTTCCTTTTTCGGGAAAGCTTGATGGGCACATCCACCGAAGTGATGGGGATTGGTAAAGTTTTGCCTTTCCGGTGAACAAAACTATGTAAGATCCTGCTAGAATTTCTGCAGTGGTCATCTTTGTATCTCGATAGTTGAGCTACCTTCTTGTCATATATACCTTTGAGGGATTCAATGGCAAAAACATAAATGTATACGGAATTTGCAGTTATATGTTTTTTCAATATATATCGGTACAAGTGTCAAAAGGTGGGAAAGAATATGAAAATATACCATATTCAATTAAGTGGCCATGTCGGTCAAGTAGCTTCCTTGTTCGTTGAACTTGCATCGTGATATCTTTTGCTGTGGCCTCACTGGGGCTACATGAAAGGCATTCAGATACCATTTGCTAAATTCTAATCTAATCAGAACCATTCCCTTTTAAGCACAAATTGTTTCTTTAGCCAAGTAACCCCTTTGGCGAAGCTTTCAATCCATCCAGAGAGCACCTCATCCTCGCTGGAGCTCTCGCTGTTGCTGGACTCACCTGGGGCATCGTAAGTCAGTATGGAACAGGTGATTTTTCCCCAATGCTTTTTATTATGCCATGCATGGGTATCAATGAGATTCTTAAGTATCATCACGTGATATATCTAGGCAATCTACTGTTTGCACACGTTTGCAGCTTAGGCACTTCTCAGCACCACATCCTCGCCAAGACCTGGCAAGTTACCCACTCACTTTTGAAAGAAGGGCTAAATTGTGCGAGTATTTCCTTAAGTTGTGGTACCCCAAAGCAAATCGTTTCCCCTTATCTATCTTACATACTTTTTAAATGGGAGAGGGGTACCACCACTTGAGGAAACACATGACATACCTGTATACACATAACATCCCTAGCTTGTTGTCATGATTGCGTGCAGTGAGCTCTTTTTTCATCTCTCACAACGGCCCCCATTCCAGAGTTGCACCAGATTTGAACTTAAAAGCATTGCCTGGCCCTAGTGTGCAAACACCCCATGAAAAAATGGAAAACATCTAAACATATGGAATCAGCATTAACATTCTTGTTGCACACGCCAGGTGCCCTAAGCTCACGTGTTCATGTAACACGTTCAAGATCAAAAGATCTAGCTTCAAATTTCAGTCAAGATATCGGATCAACTAAGTTGACAAATTTTGCCATGATCCTACAGCTTAGCTATCTTCCTTTTTGGGGGCAGCTTTGGCTTTGGATTTTCCCTTGGCTTTTGCCTTCCCTTTGGCCCGGGGTTTAGAAGAACTACTGGGAGCGGTTGAGGCACTTCCAGACGCTGGCTTCATTCCCCTGAGGCACCATGAAATGGGGTGCAGGTATGGTGGACATTGTTGGAACACTTGAGCTATATGCGTATATACATGACAATCTTCTAGTAAGCTACAGTTGAAACAAGACTCTTTCCCCGCATCAACAATGAATTCATGTTGACGTCGGATTTAGTGCAGGCCACAAAGAGCTCCTGGATCTGGGTTTTCTTCGTCCTTAAGACCACCAACAACTCTTAGTTTGTAAATGATACGGATCAAATCTTATAGGTGGTAATTGAAGTACTTGTTTGCTGGAAGAATTCACCTACCATCATAAGTAGCTATGGCAGACAGTAAGGCCAGGTTGCCGATCAATTTCATCCGGGTGCACCGAAGCTTCTGACAACCATCGTGTCAACTCATCATAGTTGTTCTGCATCTTCTTGAGGACATTCTCCATTTGAGACGCCAGCCTCAGAAAGTTTCAGATGTTAGGGATTTAGGTAAAGGGCTTCCAGGTGGCAACAATGATTTCTTGGGGGAACCTATTTATGTACTGCAGATATGATGTTTTTATAGTAATTGCGATGGTACAACTCAAATTTCCCACCAGCATTATTACAGTGATGTATCGTATCAGCTATGTAAAATTATACTAGCTTATTGCTTGAGAATATTCCATGGTTCACCACCCCATTCCATACACACCCCCACTTTAGCCAGAAAACGTTTTACTCGCAGAAGTTGCAAGCTCATTCAAGCGGTCCTGGCAGGGCAGCAAGGGATGGAAAAGTGATGGAAACACATGCAGTCAACCTGGAAAAAGAAGAGTACCACCACGACTTTAAATTAGAATTCAACCAAGAGAAATTTCATAAACCCCTGTCCATCTCAGCTTGGATTTTGTCGATCTTCTTTCCCAGCACTTCCACAAACTGTGGAAGGATGCTCAGCGGGCTTGTTGTGCCCGAAACAGTGGGAAATGTCATCCTTAGTTTCATCTATTGATGAAGTATGAGCTACAGAGATGTGGTGACTACAAACTAGTGGAACATGTCAAAAATCTGCCATTTGAGGCCGTTACTTGAAACTCATGACCCCACTTGTGCTTAAGACAGCGGGTGCAGGTGCTTCACCACTACCACTAGCTGCCGTTGACTGCATGGAGGCCAAAAGGGCATCATCATTCTCACCCATATCCGCGATGTCACTTTGAAACAAAGTACCTGCCTCATCCTGACAAAAGGTCAGTAGTGATTTGTGTGGGGGTTTAGCAGGTACTTCCATAGCTCAACAAATCTAAAAATAGGTCAATTAAATATACGTACATCTAAAGCAAACTCTGAAACCGCACCTCCACCTCCATGCTCCCTTGACGATTGACTTCTTCTTCATGTTTTTCTTTAGCTTCAAAGGTCTCACTAAGAATCAAGTAGATTTCTTCTTCGCCGTGCACAGAGCTCACCCGGTGCTTTTTGGTTGATTTGGCCCAGGCCACAGCTTTCTGGATCATAGCCCTTAGTATGAAAATTAGATGTATAGTTCATATTATTTACTTAAGGATATCAAAGCATTTGCTGATGGACTTACAAATGTTGAAAACGGTAGAACAAGACATCACAAAATAAGTCCCAGACTTGGTCCATCCCTCTTTGTTTTCCAAGTATTGCTTGCTGTACCATCCTCCTGACTTACTAGTCTCTACGGATTTCGTGAACTTCTTCTTGATTTGGACTTCCAAGGTTTCAAAGGAACCATGCGAGAGGAACATCTTGCGCAATTCTTCCCCTTAGTTAGAGCTGGTACAATTTCCGAAGGTTAAAATGAGCATCCCAGAAACCCACAAGATCACAAGATCTAAGTCATGATAAGATAACAACCAGGGGGCTACCATCCTTGGTCTTCCACATCTTCATGGCTTCCGGGGAGCATTTCACCTTGCCACCCTTAGGCTTGAAGTACCTGTAGAGCCTGGCAAAGGAGTATATTGATATGGTATCCACTTTGTTTTTCAGATCCATTTACAAATTGGTTTCCAAGTGATGAACATCAGCAGTACATTTTATCAAACAAGGCCTGTAGTAGGTAGCATCCCTTCCAGATGAAGGTTCAGGGGCTTGACTTACGGAATCATCCACCCCCGACTCAGCAACTGTTGGTGTTGGAGGCACGGAAGCACCGGGTCTGTGGTCTTTGGCAACGGGACTGGTGGAACCTCACCTTTCACAACTGGGGGAACTGGAACAGATGGTGAATTGATGCCAGGATTGAGAGGTGTAGGTGTTACCGGATTCTCATGGGCTGCATTCACCTCACTTGCAGTTCCTGGGAGAGTTGGCAAACTTTCAACCGAAGTAGCAGTAGTTAGGGTAGGTCCTACTGTTGGCGGGATTTGGGAATCACTTACTATCCCCACTGGCTCTGCCTCAGAGGGTTGGGTGTCCTCAGGAACTTGACGATCAGGGGGAGGGAACGTGCAGTAAACCTGCGGTTGGTGTGATGCCGGAGTAGTTGAAGGGTTTCCAGCACAATACTGCCCATTAGACTGCATGCTATGTGGTGCTCCTTAGATGTGCATACATGCATTAGTGCCAAAAAGCTCAAACCAACAGACACAAGTCACACATGTATATATCTAAGATATATATATGTGAAATGCAATCAAAGTTCCAGGGACTTCAGGAATTGGCCCCTCCGGTGCAGCCACATTGCTCAACTTGCGTCTCAGAGCCTCCACACGTTCTTTGCGAGCCTTAGTTCGTATATAAATTTCGAGGCTGTATGTACCACAGGAAACAACATGCTCTTCATACACTACCTGCAATGCAAGCATAACATGTTTAGCAATCATTTGTGCAAGAAAGGGACTGCAATCAAAGCCTCTAGTTCCCTTTTACGAGAGGAAGCATCACCATTTTGGGTCACCATATTCATACCTTCACTTAATGTGTTGGCAGAATGAAGCCTGGATGCCATCGTATATATATTAGCCAGCTGAAAGCCAAAAAGCACTCAGGAAAATACACTTAGGGTAGCAACAGCACCAGCAAGTAAACTTATACATGTCAGCAGCGTCAACTTTGAGCACAATGTGCACTAAAGCGGCCTTTGAAGAGTACATGTGTGATTTCAAAAAGCACACTTTTTGGATTTGCGCTCGGTTGCGCTTAATTGCGCTCGGGTTGCACCAAATTGCGCTCGTTGTTGCACATGTTTTTTTGTGGTAAAAATCCACAAAACACCCTCAAACTCTAATTGACATCGTGGTTTCTCTATAAAAGGAGGTTCGGACTATCATCCATCCTATCGAACTATTGAAAAGTGAAAAGTCTCAAGCTCTATGCAGTTTCAGACCCCCGTGCCGCAGACTGCAACTGGATCATCTCATTGGTCAAAGATTGGTCCCCCAGCACCTGGCACAACATTAAACTTCATAAATGTATTCGTGGTTCCAGTCTTTCAGTGGAATTTTTGGGTTGAAATGGTATTTGAATCATATTCCAGTTTGCATGATACCATGCATATCAGGGCACTTCATCTTGATATTCACGGTAGAAGGTCTCCATTGCAGGCTTCCATTCTTTGGGGATCCTTCAGGGCCAACAGAAAAAGACTGAAGAACGTCATTCCGGTAAGTAGTTAAGGATGCCTTTTTGAAACTCATCATAACTTGTTGAAAGAAATGCATTCAACATTACCCCACCTGCACTTGGAAGAAGTCACGAGATAAGTGAGAACTGGTAAAAGATCAGCATCTTCCCAACAATCCCCTAATCCAGAAGTTCAAACTGGGCAAGGTCTGTCAATCGCCTATTGTACTGTGGTTTAAACCGCAAGTCACGACGCACAGGACAAGTTCCGATGTGATTCTCGAAGGCTTGCAACAAGTTCTTGCCAAACTGGACCGGATATGTCCTGGGATGGTTGCTGGAAGGAAGTAATTTGTTTTCAATTTGGGGGGTTCATGGGTCGAAGAGTATATACATGCATGCATGCAATTATATAAGTCAAGATTCTGGGACTGTGATAGCCCCGACGTACCAACAAATCTGACCTTCCCCTTGCCATCACGATATGTTCGGGTAGTCTTCACCGTAGTATTGGCATCCCTCACCTGTTTGGGTAAGACACCATGATCTAGCTGGGAAATTTCAGGCATGTTTGACCATAACCAGGTTCGTTTTGGTGAAGGCCCTCCGTGGTGCATCATCCAAAGAGCACATTTGTAGACCTAAGTTATCATATAAACTCATGTCATATATATACTGTTGGGTTGACATGCACAGAGCATGCATGAAAAACCTATAACATGCAAGTCTGGATACATAAATGACATGGTTTATCATCCATTCAAACCGCATCCATCGTGGTAGTAAGGAATTTTGCGGTTGTTCCACGACAAAGACTGAATTCACCGCTGCACAGAGTAGACATACCAAAGTAGTCCTTAGATTCTTCAACGAATTGGAATGCTGGGAGGTGCCTAACTTTTCAAACAGCACTCCACATAATATGATATGATCGATCTAATTTGATCTCATGATAAATTGCGCCATTTAACTTCCCAAACAAGGTTCCTACTCACCATGCAGTTCGATTGCCGTACCCACTGTAAGAATAGATTGCCAAGTGGATTCATGAAATTCCTCAAAGATGTCCCCCGGGCTGGGATGGTCCAAGAACTGCAGTCACAGCCTAAAGTCACGATGGAACCAGGAGGCATACCCATCACGATCCACAAGACCAACCTCAGATAGGCAGGTGGAAATGAGGGATCCAATTTCAAAAGTCAAGGGTACATCCACCGTATATGAAAATGTCTACTTATAAGCTTAGGTGGAATATGGAGATTGGAGATATGTTGTCCCATGAATGCACAAATCATGTTCCAGGGGTGAATATTCAGAACTTTCTTGTGAAAAGGAATTCATGAACAAATCAATTTCGTTCAGGATTAAAAAGGAAATTCTGAACAAACTCTAGTTTGAATGCCTTTTTGCAAAAAGAAATCCGAACAAAATGAATTCTGTTCAGATCGAAGTGTTAACTTTTAACCTTTTCTTTTTTCCGGAAGTTCTGGACAAAATGGATTTTGTTCAGAACTTGTACTTTTCTTTTTAAACAGGATCGAAATTCTGAACAAAATCAATTTTGTTCAGTTTTTTTCATTCAACGGACCAAGAGGATTGGAAGAGCCCGAAAATGGAGGAGGTGCTGGCAGAAAACAGTATCTAGGAATTCTGTCAATCGTAGCGAGCTAGCTCAAACCTATGCCAAATTATTTTCAACAAGCTACTGAAAGAGAGGAAGTCCTATTAGTCTCCTCAATCTCCTCCAAATAAAAACGAAGGGTTTTCAGTAAAGAGCTAGATATTTAGATTCATTTCAATTGAGCAACAGGAATCCTGCCGGCTTTAAGAAATCCATCGCAGTTGCGTTGTAGTCCCTGTCAACTGAAGCAGTTCTGTAGCCAGCATCAGACCTGGGCCACCGCAGGAAAGTGAGCTGTATATTAAGAAACTGTAAGGCAAAGGTTGGGATCCAATTTCATCATATCATTTAAGAGTGAACATGTCTTCTAAGTCAAATACCAAGCATTTGAGATGGACTTTTTCCCGGAGAACACGTCCAGGCAATCAAACCCAGGATTAGGCACCATCATATCCTGGGACCATCCCAGAAGTAGCACCTAAGCTGTTGTGGCTTAAGTTCT
>Ga0126337_10003561_pt1 | contig 10223 bp, 10 predicted proteins | sample DipCmetagenome_FD_92527 | JGI IMG/M metagenome (GOLD analysis project Ga0126337, IMG submission 92527) | Coral microbial communities from La Bocana,Puerto Morelos, Mexico - Diploria C A metagenome | ecosystem: Host-associated > Invertebrates > Cnidaria > Coral | place: La Bocana,Puerto Morelos... | reverse complement strand
TATCACCGCAAATTCCCCACTTTCAAAAAGAAAAGAGAGTGCGCTTGCTTGCAAGGGTTCACTGCTCATGGTTTGTTGCACTCAGTTACATGGCAGCTAGCGTAGGCCCAAAAGCACAATAAGTCGTTGTATTCGCCAGACTTTGTGGCATTTACAACATTTGATGATGCTTCAATTTATATTTTCGGAAAGCTTGGGCTTCATAGATTTGAAAAACCCACCCTCCACAACCTTTGTCGACAGCAGACCTTCATGCTATTCAGATAGCATTGCTTTATACCACATCCGAGGGGGGTGCGTGGCTTGACACTTTACCTTTGCAATTTGGATTGCAACGTGGTCTCAACAATATGTTTGAGATAGACTTGGACGTGGTCGCAACCAAAAGCTGCAAAAAGAAGTGCTTCACTTTCTTCGCTGTATTTCCATGTGATTTCAATTGCTTTCGGATTGCATTTATCATTGCGGATTTTCCACAGTGGGTATTGATTTATATTTGGAGTGCTACGCACCTGCTGGCCTAACACGCGTGATAGCGCAGCTTGGTGCAGTTCATGATGCTCTTGACGTAGAGGTTTCATGGAAGCAGCTCGTTGTAATCAAAGGGGGAGACAATGATCAGCAGCTTCGTCTCCAGTCATCACAGAGGATTGCTATTTGAGCGATCGGTCACATCAGTTGATTTAAGCAGGCAATCCAACGGAAAACGCATTAAATCGTGTGAGGTGAGAAAAATCATTTGATGTTTCAGAGAGCGTGTGGATCACAGTTTGAGATGTCAAACATGTAGCAACATGTCAATCTTGATGAACATAGCATTTCACACAGTTGTCCTTTTTCTCTGAATTTTGCTTGGCCCACCCTCGGCCACCCTGTAAAGCAATGTATAGATGGACAGCTCCCAATCTCTAAGCCCGACAATGATCAGCAGCTTCGTCCCCAGTCATCAAACAGGATTGCTATTTGAGCGATCGGTGACATCAGTTGATTTAATCAGCTTGAACTTTCTGCATGCTAGGCGGCTGCTGTTTATGTTGGATGAATTTTCATCTTATGGGATTGCTCTGGAAATGGACCAAATTCGAGCAGCTGGAATTGTCTGCATGTTACGTGGTTGTTGTATATGCCTTTGCTAGATGAATTTTCATCTTATGGGATTGCACTCGGCATGGACCAAATTCGAGCAGCTTGAATTTTCTGCATTCTAGGTGGTTCCAGCGAATTTTCTGCATGCTAGGTGGTTGCTTTATATGCTGGATGGATGAACTCTCATGTTACGGCGTTGTTGGTGGCTGACGCAATCTTATGTGCCCAGGCTGTGACAGCAATTATAAAGTTGCGGAAACTTGTTGGGCGAACGGTTTGATTCTGAGTTTCAGTTTGTCAAAGAAAAAATCAGGGAAAAACACAGCGCACAGTCAAATTGGAGTGAAGCACCGAATTTGATTGTTTGATTTTTAAAGACCATTTTAGGGCTGAGGTCGGAAACAGTTGGGTTGAATGGCTTTGATAACGCGAAGGTTCGCCCGCAGCCATGGTGTCCTGATGTAACGTCAGGACTCGCCTTGCAACATGCGCCAGATTTCAAGGATGATTGGGAGGCCACTTGCTTCATTTGAGAAAAAAATCTCAGATGATATCACAACAGAGACCGGGCATGGTTTTCAGCCATTTGCATCCATTTGTTCTAAATACATCAAATCTGAAGGTTGTCATGTGTGCAGTGTCCAAAAATGGGACAGCGCTGATGTGCTGACCTATGATTGGTCTTAGAGAGACTTGGCTTTAGAGAGACAATTACTAGTTTTTTCAATGTCCGTTGAATAGTGAACACTTCTCTGATGTGTTTGGGAGGTGGGCTTCAAGTGTGCTCCAGGCAGACAAAGAGGTTGGATCTGTTCAGAGGTTTCTTGTTTTGCTGTCTTTCTGGTTCTGCCACTCGAAGCGGGAACTTGTCCGATGAAAAGGAATTTTCCAGATGTTTCGGTGCACAGGTTGTCCTACGAGTTGTCAAGGAGAACGGTGGAGCCTTGGCCTACGCTTTGCAGGTGCACTGCCCTGAACTGTATTTGTGTACAGTGTAAAACGTAATTTCTTCCCCTATTTTGTGGACTCATGCCATGTGTTCGGTGATCTCAAATGTCTCTACAGGACCTGTGTGGCGTCCTCCGGACATGTTTTTTGTTCGATGGCAACGGCTTTTCTTCCGAGCTGCAATAAAATGGGTTGACGTGTCAAAAGCTTTGATTGGAGTTAGAGTGAGCTCTGTTGATGGCGACAGGATCGTGATTTAGTTTTGGCAGCTGTACAGAAACGTGGAATGGCACTGCTCTATGCTGGGGAGGTCCAGAAAAGACGTTCATAGAAAAGGATCTTATCAAGTTGTGATGCCATGATTGACTTTGCGGCTCTTTGTCTTGACAGGATCTGAAGGGTGACCGCGAGGTGGTTAAAGCAGCTGCGCGGCAAAGTAAAAGAGCCTTGATGTCAGTCTCTCAGCACATACTTATTTGATTGCATTCGAGGTAACAACCAAAACTGCGATCAAGGGAAAGAAGGAATGACTGCTGTACACGGCTTGCGATTTGGATCTGTTCAGAGCTCGTTTTTGGGGTGACTTGTGATCTTTTGCAAACCCAAGGTATGCCTCGGACTTTCTGAGGAAAGATGCAGCATTCATCCAAGACGCATCAACTCAAGCTTGAAAGGTTCTTCATCCGCACTTTTTGAACACAAAGCCCTTGGGAGAAAATTCAAGATTTGAAAAAAATTGAAGATGACATCAAAACTTGTCTTGTTTCGTCTTCTTTAAATCTGATGTGTCAAATCTATTTGGTTTTTGCAGGCAGCGCCTGAGCCGACTTTAGAAACTCCATGTTTTCAACGATTTCAAGGCTGGCAAGAAACATGGTGGCGATCTGTTTTCACACTTGGCGCTCCATCCAAGGTAAAAGTAGGCTCAGCTCTGAAAACACTGTACGCTGCTTGCACTTCAGATTGAAGTACTGGACTTCAATTGTGTGTTTTTTCCCTTCGGAGGTGCAGAATTGATGGCTGTGTCTGCCGAAGCCAGTTCAGCTCATAACATGAAGTGGGGATCATGTAGCCGATCTAGCCATTTCTGGAGAATAGAGCGACTTGTACATGGAATTTCCCGATGGCAGCCACCTTAAATTGATGGTCCATTTGCTGGTAGGGATTCCAATATCTCCCAACGAATGATGTAATGATCATTACCAGTAGGATCGTGTCACCACTCGCGCTGGAACTGACGGGTACCAAGAAACTGCAAGAACAACTTGGAGATGAAGCAGCTCCAAAGAGAGTGTTTGATGCAATGGCGTCCTGCGATGCATCCGCACCCTTTGACCTGTCAATTGCCAGAAGTTGTTGTGTGAAAATATTTTGAGCTGACGTATTATCTTGCCACTGCCCAAATGTTTCGTCCGTGTCCTCTGGAACTTCAATTCGCTGAGAAATACTTTTGGATGGTTCCTTTAAGTTCCTTCGTGCGGAAGTTTTGCGGCGTGCAATAGTTGCAGAGTACTTTTGGCAATTGTTGTTGATGTCCTTTTTTTATGCGAGGTTTTCGGCAGTAGATCATGATATGCAGTGACCCCAGATTCATTCTGTGAAAGAAGGAGCAGGGAGGGCACTGCAACTTGACAACAAGCTTCGGTTTGCCTCCCAGGTTCTATTATTTGTTTCGTGGTGTGTATCAGGTTACCCTTAGCTGTTGGTTTGGGTTGTTGGTTTGGGTGTTCCTTATAACCCTAAATTTTGATCATTTTTTCGGATTTTGGATTCAAAAATTAACATCATTGGTGAATTAATTAAAGTCCCCATTTGAACAAAACATAAGGTGAAACACGTTGAAATTGAACAACCAACAATCTATTTAGATTTATTCAAGATGTATCACAATTCTGAAGTTTCACTTTTATTTGAACAGACTGTCTTTTGACCTATATTTCATGCATCTGCCATGAATCTGCCCTGAATCTGCATTAATCTACCATGAATCTGCCACCGCCTCGACATGCAATATAATATTATGTTTGACATAGAATATGAAAAACACATGGTTACAGTTTCATGTTAGTTTCATGTCACTTTCACAGCAGCCTCAATCTTTCATGTCAGTTTCACAGCCGCATTAAACTTTAGTCAGATGCATGTCACTTTCACAGCGGCCTTGAACTTATGCCAGATTCATGTGACTTTCATGTCACTTTCACGTCAATTTCACAGCAGCCTTCATGTTGTGTCAGATTCCTCAAATTCATCGCGGATTCATGTCACTTTCATGTCCCTTTGCCATGATATTATAGCTTATTCTTACCATGTACCCAGGTACTCATGTATAGCAGTGCATGTTTCACTTCATAAACCTGAGCTACTGATGTAGCCCCTCTGAAATCAAGTGCCCAAGTAAAAAGCAAGGTAGGGCGCTTCTTGCATGGTAGCGAAGCCCTAGGTTGCTACCAGGCCCTGGTGATTGCGGTCAGCTCCGCATCACCAGTGGCTGCGAGCTGGAGAAGCATACCCTGAATTGCTAGGCCGGGGCAATTCATCAGGGACGGTGGTGGAAGCAGATCAAGTGATCTTGGTGGAGCCTGGGCGATCTGAGCTTCCAAGCGGCGAAAAACCATTCCTAAAGAGGCGCAGAGCAAGAAGGAATAGCGGCCTTGTGCTCACAGAAGGCAGAAGGATCTAACTTGGTAGCGGGTAGCACCGTGCCGAGAAAACGCAGGAGGAGAAGACACGAGACCAAAAGGAACAAGGAGGAATCAGGCTGAGGAGCGCACCGCGCCTGATCCAAAATCTAAGCCTCAGTGTCCTGGCCATTTGACAAGGCAAGAAAGAGTGCCTCAGCTCAACTTCCGTGAGTGAGTTGCGGCGAAGAGATCCATTGGAAGACTAGTGCCGAGAGGAACCATTGGACAGGAGTTGCTAGGCGAACTACCGGAGGCTTGCTCTACGTGGGTCGAGCGGGCAGACAAGAGTAAACAACCTGCAGCTGAGTTCGCAAAACGCTGCCTTGAGCAAAAGAAGACTAGGAGGGTGGAACCCAACAGGGAAAACACAAAGGAAGTGGACGTAGATCTACCAGTTAGCGAGGTAGACTATGGAGGCTCAGAGAGCAGCTGACCACGAGCAAGGACAGTTGCAGCAAACGCTGCAAGAAGCCATTAGGATGATTGGCCAGCTGTCAGCAGGCGCAGTTGAATGAACTGACCCAATAAGAAGCTGCGCGCAGAAAAGTTTCAGATGTTTCAGATCTGTCCGGCATTTTGCCAACAAGGCAGTTGCTGGAGCACAACAACAGGTGGCTGGACAAAAGGCTAGAGCTCAGTCATCGACAAGAACGCTAGGAACAGAGGCCTTCAGGTGAACCAAATGAGTACGCTGACTGGTCCATTGTGTGAAAAGCTTGTGTTGCGTGTGTAAACCAAAGGTTTGTTGACCTGATCAAAAGGATCCAAGAGTCAAGGGTTCCAATGTTGAACTACGCGCTGAGTGAGGGTGACCGTGCCCTGTCGACTCAGCTGTACTACGTCCTCGTGATGCTGGTAAAAGGCAGAGCTCTGGATGTGGTGCAGAACACGGGTACTAGGCAAGGAGCAGAATCTCTTAGAAAACTGAAAGAGTTATATCACCCTAGGATTGCCAGTAGGTTTGTAGGTACCCTCAGTCTGATCCTAATTTACCAGGCTTAGTGGTCATGATTTGGAATCTGAATTAGAGTTGTTTGAGAATACAATACGACGGTATGAGCAAGACTCTGGAAAGTCAATTGATGATCAGATGTTGGTAGGCATCATCATCAGTGGGATTCAAGATACTTCTGCAAGAGACCATGTAATCCGTGACTCAAGTGGATTGAATACCTACCGAGTCATCAGGAATGAGTTGTTAGAGATGGCCAGAACAAATCGCGTTTTTCCCAGATGCCCACTCCCAGAAACATTGGTGCTGTTCCATGGAAGGGAGGAAAGGGTAAAGGGGAGTGCCAAAGGGTGACCCAAAGGGTGGAAAGAGTCTCAAAGGAAACAATCCACCACCTAAGGTATTAAGGGTCAAAGAGATAACGCCAACAAAGGCAAAGAGTGTCGCCGCTGTCATAAGTTAGGACATATCAGGGCAGACTACAGAAACGAATTGCAGATGAGAAGGCGAAGGCCAACAACGGTAGCCGGAAGTCCCGCACCCAAGCTGCAGCCCCCTGCACGTGGCCAGGAGCTAGAACCTTTGAGCGCCAGCCCAATCGTCCTGGCAGGTGCCGCAACAATTGGCGGTTCTGGTGTTTCGGGTTCGTGTGGATCAACCCCTCAAGATAACTTCAGGCAGCGAACACGGCTGGCACGGTTCAGTGCTGAGTATGATGTGCATGTCTTTTGACGTTTGCATCATACGCAACATTAAACCACAGCATACGTGCGCATCATACGGTTGGCCAAAGGCTGGAGTATGGCATGGACAAGAGCCTCGAGTATGGCATTGAAAAGAGTTTCCGTTGGACCCTAGCATTTGCATTTCAAAATCTTCATCACAGACTGTGCGGTGGAATGGCTGCCTCGGGCAGGAAGGCTCAATACCATAGATAGGAGGATTTTGTTTGACAAGTTGCAGGCGGCAGCCACCTTGCCATAGGATTCTTGTACCCATTGTGTCTGGCACGGAAGCTTGCAATAGGGTTGTACCAACTGTGTTTGGCACCGAAACTTGTAACCCGGAGTTGAAGTTTACAGAAACTCTTGAGGCGATCAAGCCCGGCCGTACGGATGTAAAAGCGATCAATCTCAGTCATCTAGGTCTAAAAGTGATCAAGAGCTGCCATAAAAAGCAAAAGTGATGAAGCTCGACCGGAAAGATTAAAAGTCAAGCTCAACCAAGAAGACGGAAAGAGATCAAGCTCAGCCATAATAAGCTCAAACTCAGCTATATATCATCAAAGTGATCAAGCTCAGCTAGAAAAAGTGAAAATGGTCAAGCTCAGCCATAAAGATGTAAAAGTGATTCCGGTAACAAAAATGCGACAATAGTCAAGCTACGGAAAGCATTGATACCAAACAGAAAGCTGTTCCCCCACCTCCTTCACCGCTTTGGTCTAGTAAGTCCTGCAAAGGGCTTAACGGCTGGACTGTGTGCTGTTGTACTGGCAATATATGCGAAGGTTGTTCCGAATGTTTCCCAATGAAACATCTCTGAGACAAAGGTGCTCAACATCAGCCAAATAGCACAAAAATGATGAAGCTCAGACACGAAAGGGAAAAGTGAAAAAGCTCGCTGGTGCGGGCGCAAAATGATCAAGTTCCAGGACAAAAAAACAAAAGTGGTCGAGGTCAGTCATATCTAAGTAATGGTGATCAAGCTCAGCAAAAACAAGGTAACGCCGCCGTTCGCGGCGCTGGGGTTTTGGGGACCGACTGAAAAATCAGGGAATTGATGCATCCATAGCATGTACCCAAGCAGTCCATTCCGTAGCACTTTGAACACGAGTTACATCACAGGTTTGAACATGTGTGAAGTATCGGCAGAAGGAGTCCATCCCCTAGCACTTTGAACACGAGTTACATCACAGGTTTGGACATGTGTGAAATATGTACCGAAGCAGTCCATTCCGTAGCACTGAACACGAGTTACATCAGAGGTTTGGACATGTGTGAAATATGTACCGAAGCAGTCCATTCTGTAGCACTTTGAACAAGAGTACACTACAGGTTTGGACATGTGTGAAGTATGTGCCGAAGCAGCCCATTCCATAGGACTTTGAACACGAGTTACATCACAGGTTGTTTGGACATGTGGAGTATGTACCGAAGCAGCCCAGTCCGTAGCACTTTGAGCACGAGTTACATCACAGGTTTGGACATGTGTGAAATATGTACCGAAGCAGTCCAGTCCGTAGCACTTTGAACACAGGCTTGGACATTGCGTATGCGCCCACCACCACTATGACATGCTGAATATCATGCAGTGTATCATGAATTGTACAAAAACTGCTGAATATCTCAGCACCGCTAGTAGCGGCGTGAGCACAAACAAGCACACTTGATCAACCTCGGCCATGAATATGTGAAGGTGATCCAGCCCAGTCATATATATGTGAAAGTGATTAGGCTCCGCCATAAAATGCAAAGGTGCTCAAAATCAGCCATATGCCAACAAAGTTGTCAATCTCAGCCAAAAAAGTTGAAGTGATCAAGCTCAGCCACAAAGATGTAAAAGTGATCCCAGTAACATGATTACGCAAGTAATCAATCTCAATCCCTATCACGTAGAAAGTATTGACACATAGCCCAAAAAACAAAGCTGTTCTCCCATTTCGCTCAACTCATGGGGCTCGCACGTCCTGCAAACGTATCGCTTGACAGTCAAGCAAACATACAATTTTATCTCAGCTGATGAATTGTACAGTGTCACACATCTTGGTTCTGACATGAACGCGCGATTCCTCTTGAAGCAGGAAGTGCGACAATCAAGTTGAAAGTAGCACATGTGTACATGAGGCGTTTTGGCTCAGGGGTTGGACCAACCCATTTCAGCCAGGCCAAGAACCACCCAATTTCAGCTAAAGGTTGGACCAACGATTTGAGCTAAAGGTTGCACTGACCCTTTTCAGACAAGGGTCGTTAACCAGCCGAAGCGTAGGGATCATTATATGAACGGGTGAGCCGCCCCATCCTATCCATAAGACATTTGGTAGGATCGGGCCATGTGTCCCCACCTCTTTGTTCCCCCACGATTGATCACGAGGCGTGAGATATTTTGCCCCTTAATTAGGCAAGACCAAGGCAATGAAAAACATGCAGTATTGATATTCAATAACCAAAACCAAATTCACTTGATCCCGATTTCGTGAAACCTCAATGGACAGTTTCATTTGGAATTTGTCCATTGGGTGCTGTTTTGGAGGCGTCAGGAGACATGGGCCTCAGGAGTGCTGACGTCCATGACGTTGTGGTCAGGTGGGAAACCATTCTTGATTCAGGCACGGTCGCAGCCTGAATCATTGCCTTCGAACCGACATCAAATCTTGGAATCACTTGAGCAATGAAAACTTGGTATCGGTTGGAAATTAGAAGTAAAGAGATCTCTGAGTCGGATCAGACTTCTATAGGAATGATGATTGTGGAATTTGAAGGAACAGTTCTACGATTGTTGGCATTGCCAGGCTAGAAACAGAAACTGAACAGTCCTGACCTCAGACTAATTGCAGTGGGCTGGGAAGTTTTAGATGATAGCAGACGATCGACTCATTTTTTGTCATTGGTTTCAGAAATCGCTGGTTTGCAGATGCCCAAAAAAGAGTCGAAAATCATGTGTTGCGCATCATGTTTTGCATGTTTCTTGACTCCTGCGCCCAACTCTACACATTTTGTTAGCAGTTCTGCTTTATTTGTTTCTTGTTTTGATGTAGAATCTTGTGAATTCGTTGTTTTTGGTTCAAGGATCAAACATATTGTTTGTACTGGTTCAACCAATTTTTTTTTTCCCGTAAGTTTCTGAGTCCTGCGTGTGGAAATGACTAGTAACTTGCTGGCAGCGCTCAAGAGCAACCAGGGCAAAACCAGCACTACAGCTGTCTACCCCCTCATTGAGGCAGCCAAGTCGGGCCAGGTGGAAGGGTGCAGCAAGGCCTTGGAAGACAAGAAAGTGAAAGTCGACCAGAAAGATCCTGAAGGGGTGAATGCTTTGATGCATGCAGCATCAGGTGGCTACATACAAGTTGTGCAATTCTTGGTCGAAAAAGGAGCCCGCATTTCCGCCAAAGATGACATGGGGGAAACTGCCCTAATGAAAGCATGCGTCTTGGCTTGAAACTTAGCATCTCTTTCCATTATCATTGTCCTTGCATACTACAAAATAGAGCTTCAAAAAAGTATTCCTTGCAGAGTCCTCCATTTTTTGCTCAGAGACCTGGCGATTCTTTCCAGGTAAAGAAGGTCATACGGATATCATCAAGTTCCTCGTTGAAGCTCAAGCGGCTCAGAGGAAGAAAGGACCCTCTCTCACAAGCGGCAAAGACGAGGCACAACAGTCTCTCATGCGAGAGAAGAAGAGGATCCTGGATATGAAGGATGATGAGGGTGTGAAGCTAAGCGGCACACAAAGCTGGTGGTGCAGCCTGTTTTTTTTCCTCCGCGGTAGCAGGTGGTGGGGGTGTCGTGTTTACAAGTGCAGCTGTTGTTGCGTGGTTGGGTGGTTGGGTGGTTGTG
>Ga0126337_10003560_pt1 | contig 10224 bp, 4 predicted proteins | sample DipCmetagenome_FD_92527 | JGI IMG/M metagenome (GOLD analysis project Ga0126337, IMG submission 92527) | Coral microbial communities from La Bocana,Puerto Morelos, Mexico - Diploria C A metagenome | ecosystem: Host-associated > Invertebrates > Cnidaria > Coral | place: La Bocana,Puerto Morelos... | reverse complement strand
TTTGGATTACGTACGTTTGGATTACGTACGTTTGGATTACCTACGTTTGGTCAAAATGGCTCATGATTTCGATCAAAGTTATGTTAGGTACAAGGGAAGCCTATTAAATTGTATATAGGGAAGCATAGGTTAAAATAAAATAATTTAACAATAGGCTGAAAACAACCGTTTTAACGCTTTGCACGATCAAATGGGGTAAACTTAACGCACAAGGTGAAATTTTGCCTTCAAAGCATTCATGTCCAAGAGGACCTTCGTATCAACTCTGGTGAGTAAAGAAATTTGCTAGAACTTTAGACGAATATTGTTTTTTTTTTGCTTCATACGAAAAAGATGTTTTTTCCAGCAATTAATGTCTGAATCATTTGAGTTGCGAAAGTTTAAATACAGACGTTGCACTGAATAAGCAAAAAACATCTGACGTTAAACCACCGATTCGGTGTTTCCTTGTATCGAGGGATCATCAAGCTTATGTCGAAGGTTTTCCATTCACAAGGAAGATTTGCTACGTAGTGGCACTAACAACATATCTCGCCATAAAAAGGTTTCGCAATTTGGCGAATTTAATCGAACGACAAAATCAACACAAAGACATCAATCTCCGTCCGAACTTACAATATTACAAGGTTCCACCGATTGAATGAGTGAGTTAAGATACGAATTCACTTAGAACTCCTTTTACAAAATACCGCTTCGAAAATTCATCCCAGACGCTTTTTTGTGGATATTTCGAGATATCAAAGGCCGTGCTTACCTTCCAGGAGGTCCGCCCATGGTCCAAGCGCTGTGGATGACAGGTATAGCAAAAACTTCTTAGTCATTGCCAATTGATGTAAAACGCCATACGTTGCCAAGGGCTGCTAGGTTGCTGTAAAGCTAGCCCATTTCACCGAAACCACAGGCAAAACCGACCTAATTTTGAACTTACCTGTTATGACCAAAGCTAGAAGACATGATGAGGGGTATGCACGTTTTTATTTCGCGAAAAAGTCGATGATGTTTTGAATATTCCGCTCAAGGCAAGGGGTAAAAACAGACTAACTCTTATAACATGTTCTCAAACAGCGGATCTTCTCAGTTTGCCAGCCGCCCTTGTTATTGGTTAGTTCCGGTCACGTGATTAAATTGACGAAAAAAATTGGAGAGGAATCTGGAAATGATATTCCCGGAAAAAAACGGATTTCTAATCCAAATAAATAATTTAATAATATCGAGGAGAGGGCGAGAATGGGATTAAAAACAGTTTAAAATGCAACGAATGTCTTCGTTTTGACAATATACTGGAGTACATTACTGTAGTTCCCAAGTCGCTTTTTATGACGCGCTCGATAATATTTCTTTTCTTTTCTTTTCGCTCTCTGTCGCAGCACTCGATTCTCCCCGCGATTCTCGCTTCGTACAGATTCATATTATACGACCGGGATTGGCTTCCCTTTCATAACCTCAAAAGCAATTGGAAATAATAATAACTTAGAGGGTATAAAACACGTTCAAAATAACAAGAAATAGAATGCAGACAGCAGCAACAAACATAACACCATGAACTACGTATGGTCTGGAACAACAATCACAATTTTCTTGACGTTTCGCATGCTACAGCTCGCATCTTCAGAAGTGGCGGTTACAAAAAACGAAAGATTTAAAACTTAAAAATACAAAGCGAGGTACTGGTAACTAACTAAACAATAACGAAAACAAAAGATGACAGCTAATAAAGTGACAGCTTTTCACTGCTAGCATTGTCATTAAGTCTAAACAATGTTTCTTTTATTTTAAAATGTAAATCACAGACCTCGAAATGGTCCCATTTGATGTTGTGGCCGGTGGAGATTGCGTGATCAGTAACAGCGGAAGTGTGACCCACTTGCGTAAGGGCTTTCTGTCATGCAGTGGTCGTTTTGTTTTGCAGATATAGAAAGCGTCACAATCCCAGCAGCTGGCTTTGTATACGACTTTAGATTTTTGCGAGCGATTTAAACGATCTTTGTAAGTAAAAAAAGGACTTAACTCGGCAAGTGTTGGGAAAAATCGACCTAAGATTGAAGAAACCAAAAAAATTATTAACTCAAGATTTAAGACGGCGTTTAAAAACTTCGCTTCGGAAACCTAAACAAGGAAGCACAAGGATTTTATCTCTCTTGCTGATATGACGACATAGTTACCTGGGGTTGCATTAATTTATAGTTCGTCTCTAACCAATCAATCAATCAACTCCAATCAAGCTTTATTTAAGGAGGTAGCGCTAAAACTAAAAAAACCTGTGTCACTTTGAATAAAAAAACAATTTAAGTTTTATAAAAACCCTAATTAAACATAAATACATATTCAACATAATAATTTAAAATTCTTGTTACTCCTCATTCTCATAATCTCAGTAAAACAAATTATCTAAGGAAAGAGTGAAAACCCTCTCTGTACGACGACTTTTATATATAATACTTCCTTAAACATATTTACAGTTGAGAGGTGCGTAGAGTAAAAGGGAGGCGATTCAAACATTTTAGAAGTCCATACAGAAAACGACCACCTTGCAAGACTAGGGGTCTTAAGAGAACGCTACAAAACGAAAGGCTTCATGAGCAGAACGATGGCAGCGCACGTGCGTTATAAATGTCGCTACATTTCTTAGCCGTCCTCTGCAAGACAACAACTAAGCTCTGCGTATTTTGAAGAACGTCAACGGCGGCAGCTAATTTTTCGTATCTTAGTTTGGAATTCAACGCTGCATTACACAATTAGCTTGAGTAAGTTCTGAAAAAGATAGTTACTCTGAACAAATCTATACAGCTACAAAATTCGAAAGTAAAATGTGAAACTATTTGTTACTGGACGTCGTCCCGTGCATCTCTTGGATCCGCCATCTTGGATTTCTTGGTTTCTGCAAAAGGTCAAAACCCGCCTAACCAAGATCAATTTAAGAACTTCTAAAAAGCTTAATAATAAAAAAAAAAACTGTAGAAAATCATGCCTGTAAAATATGCTTGTCGCGGAAACATCATTTTCACCATATCATTTTAAAATAGATTTGCAACTTTTGACAGTCAAAGCAGTCAAAGCTTTGACTGAAAAGTCTATATAACATGTAGTTGAGGTCAGCGCGAACGTACTGGATTTTCTGTCCTCAGCAGGTCTGGCGAAACGCTATAACGACTTCCCTTTCTGTTACAATCAATTCTTTCTCACGTTTTCCCAAAGAAAAAAACTATCGGGTTTTAGTAAAATAATTACTGAACTAGCAAAACCGAACTCTGTTCCACTATGTAACCGCATTAGAACGTATCTATGTAACCGCATTATAACGTTCGTGGTGGCCTGATGTCACCTCGCCAGTCATTGAGATATTAAAAATATTTTTTTTTTGGTAAAAAGGCAAATAAACAGAATTTTTGAGGTGTATAAATGTGTGCCAGCGAATTTAATGCTGTGGGTAAAACTTTGACTAGAATCCATTTAGGGGTGAGTAGAAAGACTCCTAGTAGCTTCATGCTACAGAAACCGGGATAAGCTGACCTTTTTAACTTTTACCTACCTACCCGAGATACGATTTTTGTAAGTAAAACTGACAAAACCTGGAGATTCACTTTCTTTAATTTGCAGCGAAAAGTTTCATACCTGGCCAATTTTAATGGACCTGTGTTTGCTACATGCACAGCAAAAGAAGCGGACGTCGTAAGGGCGACAACTGGGCTTTCCGGTGCAATTTTAGCGGAGGTAACTGCTCTCTGAAGATCATGATGATATGAAAGAATAACCGAAACAACTGCGACAACACAGCTAAGGAAACTAGAAGACAAAGGCATGCAGGTGCAGCCACAAGTAAAGCTAGCTCTATCCACTCAAAGACCCGAAACACTGTTTTCACGGGACCACTGACTTCTATTCCTTCAGAAACTAGCGATGCTTCGGTTAAGCTGAAGGTAGCTATAACAACCAAGGCGACAAGAGATATGCTTTCACAAGCATTGACTATGGTGTCTCTGTAAGGTTTCTTGCATAAATGGTGCACGAATATGGCCATGCATGCAAAGTCAAGAGAAAGTAGTCGTAACATTGGGTCTGCTGTAAAGGAATGCATCAACAAAAGGACAAGGCGACGTCCGATTAAAACGCTTTCCCAGTACAGTGTTCCTTCGTCGTCTTCTGCGGGTGGTCGAAAAGGTGCCTGTAGAACCATGGCAATATCTTCATTGTCTTCTTGCAATCTCCGAGAAGCTAGTTTGTTTTTGAAGCAGTATCGAATGGACCAGTAACATAGCAGTGGCAAGGGCATAATGCATGCTAGGGCGAGCTCTATGGTTGATACACTCTGTTGATGCAATTTCCTTGAGCCCCAGTACAGCACGAATATAAATGGAACAACGAACACCCCGATGTAAGAAATCAGGGCATACTGCCACCACTGCCAACAACGGATGTTTCCGTCCAAGAAAAGACGCGATTCTGAGTGAACTGGAACACACTTTAACAAGCTTAAAGACACCTCTGTAAGCCTTTCGTAGCCAAGCAGCAAGGTTTCCACTCCTGCCGCCAGGTAGAGGCTAATGCGAGGACGGCTGATACATCCAACGTAGCTCATTGCTTTATGAATTGAACAAGTTAACGAGATGCAAGCGATGGTTCCGAACACTTTCAAACTGGAAAATAGTTGTTTGGTAACTGCTGTAAGTCCAGGGAATGGGCAACCAAATCTCTCGTTCCATGACTGTATTTTGAAGTTAAACACAGAGACCAACGGACGAATAAATTTGAGTCTGTTCATAAGGTCTTCTGATGAGGTAGTAATCAGTAGCAATTCGACAATCTGGTAAAAGTAAAAGATTGTCTTGACAAGAGCATGGTCAAAGTGAGCCTTGCCATTACAGCTGTGCCCATTCGAGACGGTTGTATGCCTGGAAGAATTACTGTTGTCCCTGTACCGAAACCAAACAATGTTTTTCCAAAGGAATTCAAACAAAGGAGGTCGTTTCATGAGAAGAAATGAAAGGCAGACAACGTATGCTACACTGAAGAACCAGAACAAGTAATCGTTACAGGTCTCCTTGTCCCGGCATTCAGTAGAAAACATGGCTTCCGTGTAGCCTTCACTACAGCGTCCGCATAGGATACCACTTCTATGGCCAGAGCAATTGTTATAGCTCGAACTGACCTCGGATGTCATATTTGGGTCACAATATTCGAGAGGACAAATATTAAACACCACTGTTGGTGGATGGTTTGCCACACGATAACCCCAGAAGTTTGGTCTTGCAGCGATGCCGTGTGAGCAGTTTCCTCCGTAGGGACAAGGAAGGCATCTCTCCGAATTAACTGCATCAGTGATGAAGAAAACTCTTTCGAGGCTATAGAATCCAACTTGGCATCTCTTACAACTGGCTTTGTAATCGTCGTTTGTAAGGATTGCAGCGTCTGTTACGTTTATCGTGCTTTGCAGAACTCGATTGAACAGGCACGTTATATTGGATGTGTTGTCTGCACTAATATTTATCCCAGATCTCAGATCCAATACCGTCGCCATTTTAAACTCTTTACAATTTGGTTCAAAACTTGAATCGTGGACACTGAGAGATGAGTATGATTGAAGATCAGAGTAAACAAAAGCAGATGGGTTATAACAGTGAGAATTAGCTCTTGTAAATCGACTGCTGCGCAGAGAAACCGTATTATTGTTGCCGATATAAATATCGCCGCCTCGCCCCTCAACAATGTTATCTTTGAAAGTAACATTTAAAAATCTGGCTGAAGTGTGGCAAAGTCTTATAATCGACGCAAGTCCTGCGTTGCTCAAAAAGATTGCATTTTGAAAATCCACTTTGACCAAATCGTCTGCTTTGAAGATTTGTTCCTTTTTCGTAATCCCAGGTAGATCAGTCAGTCCATCGTTACATTTCATTTTCCCTGAAATTAAGAGCAAGCCCTCCTTATTTGTCGCGGAGTTGTTCGCAAACATTGAATTTTTGATGCAGAGAGTTCCGTTTTTGGTAGAATAGTAAAATGCATTACCCTTTATAAATTGCATCGTCACGTTATCCATTGACATTGTGATCTGTTCTGTCATAACAAGCACTGAATAAGGATCTCTATCCGTGAGTGTTCCATTTATCAGACAATGTTTCAGTTGGACTGCAATCCTTCTGGAACAGTTGAGCCTGTTAATAATCGTCAGTGCATTTGAGAATGTGTCATTCATTGAGAGGTTTTCAAACGTCGAGTCAAGACAACCAGTTACGTAAATACTACCAGCGTTGGAAAGAAAATCATTTCTGTGAAAAGTTACGACTCCAACTGATGGTGACTGTTGGGAAAGAATGGCTATCAAATAGGCTTTAGAAACAAGGTTTTCTTGAAAGATGCAGTCGCGAATTTGAATTTGTGCGTCATTGTCGATTGTGTTAATGTTGATTTGCAAGACCGGCTGCGGGCCATTGCGACGGAAATTAGAATGGCCAATGGATATTACCACGGGCACTTCGCTTGTAATATCGATAGCAGCCACATTTCTGTAAAAAGTTGTGTTTTTTATATTTAAATGGGGCTGCGAACGATTCAACCACAAACCCAGGGCGGTCTCACATTCGGAAAAGATGGAGTCCGAAACTTCAACAGAGCAAGATCCGGTACATCGAACACCACATTTGTCACGTCCGAGTTTAACAAATGACAAGTTCTTTAATGTAACTCGCAGTTCTGTCACGTCAGATGGTGTAAAATCGGTTTGGTCAGGTGAGGGCAATTGAAACGAAATTTCGCACGAAACATTCGCTTTTGGACCTTTTGCATACCAGTTGGAAATGGTTAAACTTATTACATGAATCAAAATGGGCTTCGATGAGTTGCATGTGTAGGGATGTTTCTTGGAGCCTGTTCCGTCCAAGAAGAGTGATCCATTGTCGACAAGGTGTGATAATGAATGCACCAATGTCTTACAAGGGGCGTCCTGACTGCCACAGTTAGCCCCGTCAGTTCCATTGGCTTGAGAGACGTAAACAGTATCACGTCTTGAAGGAATAACTGTAGTAGTAAGTGCGGGATGTTCAGTTACTACAGAAAATAAAGGTAACTTAGTATGCAAACGGTTTAAGTTTACTAAGACGAATGTAAGTAAGTAACTCACTTATATTACTTTAATAAAGTAAGATAATCGTTGGATGTTATCCTTCACAGTAGCATTTCGTATGAAAGTGGCAAAAGTTCAAATGAAGCCTTACACTACTGTATTATACTGATCTTAAACGATTTTAATATCAGTACAGTAGTGTAAGGCTTCATTTGAACTTTTGCCACTTTCAATAAGGTGAAGCAATATCAAAGTGACTGACTCGTAAAGCGTCTTTGCAAGTCTAGTCACAACATAAATAATAAATAAAGTAAATTAAAACGAGTAATATTAAAAATGCATAATTACTGTTAAAATCGATAAAATATAGAACTACATATATAGGACGGGTTAGTACTTAAGTCCAGCGTGATCGCCTGGGTGAAAGCCATTCTGCATGAATTAAAAAGTTGTTGATAATTGACATTTCGAGCTACCTTGACCAAAACGATCACTGATACTAGACGAACGACCAATACAAGTGCGAAACCAAAATTACAATAATTTGTATTTAATTTCAAGAAGTTTTATAATTAAATTCAGTACTAAGGAAGAAACTCTTTGTCAACCCTACTAAAATCTGAAAACTACGGCTTTTGAACCTCCTTATTGTCACTGTATTTCGTAACATTATTGTACCGGTATTATCTCAATTTCCATTTTAAGTGAGTAATTCCGATTTTGCCATACCCCCTTAAGTTCGAAATGGCAGCATCCTCTTTTTGAACTTTCACTGATCTACAATTCACCCCAAGGTGAGCTTGGGTTGGATGGCTGTGGAATAATGGAAAGGGTTTTCCAAAATCAACAAACCAACCGAACGAGATGGTGCTCGCATTTACAAGACTGAAAACTGGAATACGTAGCAAATGGTACGCACATTTCCGCTGTTCCGTTCCGACAGGAAACATTGGACTACCTCTGGACATTATCTAAAGTTTATTATTGACGGATTTACCGACTGTTCCATTTGACTTTCAATCAAAATTTCCGGATTTTAGCTGAAAGGTAAGCACCCCTGGTCACTGAAGAGCAGCATAAAGCCAACGATTTGCCAACCGCAAATAATATCACTGAACAGATACAGAGAGCTGAAGAACATCAATTTAATCCAGGCAACCTAACAAATTGTTGCAGTTATTGCTATGGGGCCTAAAACACCAGCAAAATACCGTTCGATCGAATTTTGTTTGTTGAATTTGATATCAAGATGAGGTTGTTTTCTCTTTGTCTCTATTTGATCTAAAAAAATCACACATAAAGTATTATATCATTTCTATGTCGTACCTGCCTGAATGACAACAAAACAAATCAGAAGGTAGATGAGACAGTGGCGAAAAACAGTTGATGGTTGCTTTTCCATCTCGTCTTGAGTGCACAGTGCCCTGCATTCAACTGATTACTGATCACTCCACCTGTTAATTTTACTTTTATCACAATAAACCGCTGAAGGAAAGACGAGAAACACTTTCCAAATAAGGAGAAAAAACGTATAGATGAAGCGCATATACTCAGATCATTTTAGCGAAATGTCAATTACATGGCGAATTTCATTTAATGTCAGGTTTCAGTCCCGCTGAATTCACGATCGCTAAGGAAGTTAGCAATATTTCACTTTCCAACCCTGGGTTACGAACCGAGAAGATACCTCTCGGTTTACTTGATTATTTATTTGGTAGCAATAAAGAGAATGACAGTGCCAAAACACGTAGAATAAAGGGTATAAAACTAAGTTGTTTCTTCCAAAACGTAAAGTGGTGCTGTTTTACGACAAGGAAAATAGACTTTTCAATTTAAGATTCAAATGAAGACCAGCTAATAATGAAAGTAGTTTTCACGTGTACTGTTTCTAATAATATGTGAACTTATTTGAGCAGTCCGTGAATTCAAGCGGCGTTTAAGCTAAAAATTCATTCCTTTTAGTTAATCTGATATCTAACTTTCGGTCTCGCGCGGCATATTGAAACAAGCAAACGTGTGAAACAGAAAGGCGACGTACAAACGTGACTCGAGTGATACAACAAAACACATATGCAGAAATAAGCACATTGCCTGTAAAAACTATCATGTTGGAGTCTCTACGATCGTAATTTGAAAAAGTTATGACGCGCGCTGCCCGATTTTGTAATTTTGTAACTTTTGAGAAACAGTTTTAGAACAGGATCCCCACACCGAACTGCAGTAATCGAGATGAGGTTGGACTAATGAATTGTAAACGGAAAGTAAAGTCTTATATGGGACCGAATACCTAATACGTTTAATAGCGCTAATGCCAGAAGCAATCTTTTTGGAGAGCTCATTGATATGACACTCCCAAGTAAGATTTTCATCAATGTGTACACCTAAGGATTTAACAGTCGAGACTCGTTTTATCGGAAACTGGTTGATATTAACAGTAGGATTCACTGTAAAATTTGAAAGCCTTTGCTTGGAACCAATCAGAAGGAATTCTGTCTTTGTCATATTTAAAGTTAGTCTGTTGGCTGCAAGCCACACACGAATTCTCTCTAAATCAAGATTAATACAACTATTTATTTCACCAAGACAGGATGAAAAGTGAGAGAATCAATTACCCATATCAGTAGATTTACCTTACTGGTCCTTACTCTTTATCCACTCTTGGTACCAGGTTTTCCTATCGCCGGTACAAGACGAAACGTGAAAACATGAGCAAGTAGAGGTCAGAGTTGACTATGTTACCTGGAATCTAAATCCCGGTTTGGTCGTGTTCTCAAAAAAGCATCACTCGCTCAAGCCACTCAATTTATTGAGGTATGGTGACTCTATAGTAATTTATACTTATGACAATTTGTACAAGGTTGGTGTCCAATATATATAAATATATAAGCTCGCGACGTTTGACTTATCTTGCGTTTGATCGAGTGAAATCACCATCTTGTTGAAAGAGACAGGTAATAAAAAGGACATCGGCTTAGTCAATTTTTATCTTAGCGTTATGGTGAGTAGATAATGAACCGTTCTGGCGGCCACTACATCACGGACTTGTTGACCATCATAACGACACATAATGAAAGCTGAGACACAACTTAGGGCGGCTTAACTACACAAAGACTACAAACGTAATAATTAAGGCCATACAATTCAGTATCATCGAACTGATCAGTTCAATG
>Ga0126337_10003559_pt1 | contig 10224 bp, 5 predicted proteins | sample DipCmetagenome_FD_92527 | JGI IMG/M metagenome (GOLD analysis project Ga0126337, IMG submission 92527) | Coral microbial communities from La Bocana,Puerto Morelos, Mexico - Diploria C A metagenome | ecosystem: Host-associated > Invertebrates > Cnidaria > Coral | place: La Bocana,Puerto Morelos... | reverse complement strand
TTTTGATTTTTTATATTTACTCTTTTAGGGGTCTGTATAAGCTTCGGCCACGCCCAGATTGGTCTCTTTTAGGGGTTAAATTCAAAATTTCCGACGAGCATCCCCGTCCATTTTATATGGGAGGCCCCCCCCCGGGAGATGTACCTTCCAATTTAATTGTTTCTTATAGAGCATTTTATATGCTCTTATAGTAAATTATTACAATTTTGTTCGTGCTTTCATTTTTTCATTTTTTTTCCTTCTTTAGCTGTATGAAGAAGTTAGAGATGAAAATACCAAACTAAAGCAGCCATCTGAGGTATGTACATTAAGATGTGTTGGCCTGTGAAGCAGAATGTAAATGCAGGCAGATGGTAACTTAATCTGGAAAGATTCTTACATAACTACAAAATTATATTTAGAAGTGTAAGAAAACTTAATTTAACAATAAGAAGGGGAGACTGGTTGCGAACCAATTGTTTTTGACAGTAGACAGATGGACTTCTTTTACTTTGTCAAAAATATCATATCATAAAAACATTGGCAGTTTAGTGGCATTACTTTCTCATTAAGTGTTGTGGTTAAGTTGTTCATTTTATCATTTACCACTAGTCATGAACAAAGAATAATGTGTCAGGGAATCTCAACAATACCCAATTGTCCCTCTTTAGTTTTGCCAACCATTGGGTTTAAGTACTTATGTTCGAGAAAATAAGCTCATGTCCCACAGTGGGGACAATGAAGCTTTCGGATGCTACAGGATACATGTATGGCAAGCAGCTTAGAAAAAGTTAAACTTTTGCCCAGGCTAACTAGCCTACACTGTCGGGAGAACCTTATGCTTAAAGCATAAAGCAGGACAATGGAACCCCTTGGATGGAATGCTTGTCCGTCACAAGCTTCCCCTTCCTCTCCCCCCACTCTCCCCTAACACAAAAACACCAGCACCTGTAACAGGCTGCCAACGGTTCGTTAGTACCCATTTTGTCATACCTTGGTCAAGAAAGGCACTGACACAATGGCACTGGCTCTTATGCCTGAGTCACTCTATCTGGAGTCCTGCACACTAGCTTCAATAGGCCCCTACTAGAATAGAATAATTACGGGAATAATCAGTCTACATTGCCTGCCTTCTGGAAAAGTAAACTGAGAGCGATCCAAGGCACATAAAAGAGCTAGCCAGGATACTTCGCATTATTCTTGCAGTAAGGTATCTTCCATTAGATCTCTCCGCTCATTATGATGTCCTAGATAGCTAAATGTGCATGTACAAGTAAGTAGCCCCAAATTTCTGTTCTTGGCTGATGGACGTATTGAAAACAGCCTGCATTCCTAGAGGTCAAAAAGCACAATGCCATCAAATGCCTTGGGTGCATTAAAGCCAGTACCCAATAATAATATAAAAAAATGAGCTGCAGGTACAGTAGTGAGGAAGATGAGCATTGCTGGAATTGACTAATTCATAACCTGCAAGTTATCTGTCTGCAAAAAGTGTCTTTGTTTCTTCAACAGCATGATGAGGAAATGATCTCTGTTCTGAAGAAGGGTCTTACGGAGGTACTGTAATGTATGCTGATTACAATTGATTTATGTCCTATTTTGTAGCGGAAATTGTGTCCCATAAGTCGTATCAGGCTTCTGGTCTTTGAATTAAGATAACTGTAAATAACTGGAAGTTCTCTCAGACGACAGAGTGCTGCCTCCCATAGAAACCTTAAGCCAAGCCTTGTGCTAATAGCTGTGGAGCAGCTCATGAAGGAGTCATTAAAATTTTTCACCACCACTTTACTAGTGCGTTGATTTTCGAATTATGACTTCACTCCACCAAGGAAGATAGCGAGAAACTCAAAACCCCTCCCCTATTAAACAAAACAAACCGTTTAGAGCTGTGTCACTAAGAAGCAATAATTGCTGAAATTTAGAAGTGTATACCAAAGCTATGGAAAATGCCCCAGTTAGTCAGCACGATGAAGTTTCTTGAGGTAGGAAACGTCCCTCATACGACAGTACAAAAAGCCATATATCTGTAACTTCTCACGTACAGATTTTTTTCTGTTGTTTTTTTTTTTTGTGAAAATGGAGAAAATTAGTAACGGAAGTGATAATTGATTAGAAAATAGGAGAGCACTTTAAGGAAGTAAAGTGCAGGCGGAGTGAGTGAAGGCAGTTAGCTCACCCTAGAGTGCACGCTTGATGTATGACGTGGTGTGACGTTGCAGCAAGAATAATGCGCAGAAGACAATGGAGGCAAAAATTCTGGACGGCAAATATAATCGAACGGAAATTCTTAATAGAATTTCCGAAAATTTTGTTCTCGGGGTTTTTAATTTAGAATACAGTAGCAGGAGGAAGCCATGTCGGAAGAGCGTCGGGTATCCCGCTTCTTCTTGGGGAGAGCGGGTTACTGGCCCTGGAAAAGTTTGCAAAGGTGCATTCTACTGCAATTTTAATGATTTATCACCCTATTGGCTGGCTCCATCAGTTGAACAATTCAGTGTAATGCCATTATATTAATGAGGCTGGAGCATCTGAATTTTTGGTAGAGTCGCACTTAGGTCAATGTTATGTTCAGATTATGTTTACGTAAACAAATTAACTGATGCGTTGCTCAGATCAGGTTGGTCATTTTTAAAATTTTCCTTTCTTTGTTTGTCATTTTAGCCGCGCAGGGATATAACGAAGACTGAACAGGTATGGTGACCACAATAGTACACACTGTCACAGAAATATTTATAGTGTTATGTTCAATACGCAGCACGTTTCTACTAAACATGTTTCCAATTGAATTATTTACGTACGTTCAGTTCGTTTCCAAGCAATTGCCAACCATGATTTAATGGTTTGTGATTTTACGGCACTAATTTACTATAACAGTTCAACCCGAAAATGATCTCTCTTGACAAGACCTTCTTACAGTTGCTTCTTCTTCGTGTTTCATCTTATTAAGATCAAAACTACCTCGTGACTTTCTAAACTTCAATAATACTCAGAATAAATATCGTTTGATCGTGGCTCGCTCAGTACATTGCCTGATGTCAGTGAACACTCGTTACAGTGTAACATGTTTCATTTGTGAGTAGACTATACATGTTTTGCCTGGTGTGAACGTATAGTATAGGCCTTGCTAACACTTAATATACGTTAAGTAGGAATAGAAGCTAGTAGTCGTGGTTCCAATTTCCAATTAAATTTCCTTTTCTTCAGTGCAATACTTCGATCAAGGGTTTCAATAAATGTAACGGTACAGTTTTGATAGGTATGTGATAGTGCCTAAGTTCCAATTTTAAGTAATGGGGATGATCTTACGTTTCAGCAAAATGAGGAGCTGCGTGCAGAAAATGAATATTTACGTTCCATAAACGAAGAGTTGTCTACAAAAAACGAAGAGTTGTCTACAAAAAACGAAGAGTTGTCTACAAAAAACGAAGAGTTGTCTACAAAAAACGAAGAGTTGTCTACAAAAAACAAAGAGCTGTGTAAAGCGTTGGATGCAAAAAGTAAAGAGTTACGTGAAGACGACAGTGAGTTGTGCACAGAGAACAATCTGTTGAAGACAAACAACGAAAAGTTGCGTGAAGACAACAGGAAGTTGCGCGCAGAGAACAATGAGTTGCGTAAAGAGTGGAATGAAGAAGGCGACTATTTGCGTGAAGTAAATGAGGAGTTGCGCACACTAAACAATCAGTTGAAGGCAAAGAACAAAGAATTACTTGCGAAAAATGAGGAGTTGTCTGCCAGTCTCAAAAAGGTGCCCGATCAATTAAAAGAGTTGCTGAACCAGCAAAACAGAGCAGTGTTTGGAGATGATGCATCAAGCATCAAATTGAGTGACGGAGAACAGTGCAGTGCTAGGGTTAACAGTGTTGATACTACACAGTTATAGTAGTTGAGTGCTTCGTTTTCAGTAAAATTTGCAGTGCACCAGAGAAATCGTTAAATCAACAAAGCAAGAGCAGCAGAAAGGCACAATAAAATATCAAATGTACATAGTTCCATTCCCCAATTAAATATATCCATAATCCTTTCAAAAGAGGACATAATTTGAGGAAGATTTATGTTAAGATGACAGTGACACAGTCTACCGGGGAAAAAATCCGAGTTCAGCCCAGCGGGAGCGAAAGCTATCAGCTTCCGCTCTCTCGTGAGATGCTCTTAGCAGCGTCCGTACTACGTCGGAGAAAGTTAAAAAGGCAGCTTTATTTCTACGGTCTGGCCTACCGTCCACTTACACTAATCCGTCACGCGAACGGAGTTTTCTAAAAATGCTCTTAAAACCGAAGGAATTAGAAAACGCAGTTTTTTCGTTTTCGTGTGGACAGAAAACATTTTGTAAACGGAGCCTTTCTAAACCGATGTTGTCACGATACTCGTGTACTGTACGAGTTGCGTTTTTAGTTCCTCATGCAAAACATTTGATGCGATTTCAGATTGAAACCTCCGTTTTTAAATTCCTTCGCCGTAGTGTAAATCTGTGTAGTAAAACTACATGTAGTTCAAACGAACCTCCTTGATGTGATCTGTAAGGATCAGTGTTGTAGGTGGCTGAAATTAGGTGGAAGGTTTTACCGTTATCTTTCTCCGCATAAACTCAATTGTCGATAGAATTAATCCTAGTTATATGACCTTTTGTTGATCAATTGTAATTGAAGCATTTGACCGGTTTGTGGAAGGCACCGGTTCAACAAAATCGGAATTTTCTTTTAAGTAGCTTGTGCCACTGATTGATTAATATATTCCTGGTTTCTCTACCAAGCTAAAGTAAACTCTTTCCGCATGTTATAGAACATTTTTTGCGCGATATATGTTTTGGTACTTTTGCAGTATATGTACAAGAGTTTCAGGGAATTCCAGCAAGTAACCGGTGGTACAGCTCTCATCAAGTAATGTTGTTGACATAAACATAATTTACGTTGGTTTATCTTTGTTTCTTATTTCACATAGGATTCAAATGATGAGAAAGTAGAGGGGCCATCTGGAACATCAGCCAACAGTTCACGAGGAGGTAACCTCAAAGAAATTTTTTTTGCTCAAGCTTTTCATGCCCCGGCTTGCCTTTGCTCCAACGGTCCTTAGTCCCACAATCGACTTTTCTTGTTACTTGCATGAATTTTTGCTTGCATGAGGTTTCGTTTAGTAAGAAAAGTAGCAAAAATAGTCTTTATTGCTTTAGGACATTGATTCCAAAAATAACTTTAAAACCATTGATACCGGCCATGACTGCCATAAGATGAAAATAGAACATGACATCATTGATAAACCTGTGAAACCGGTTCATAGCGTAAGACAGAACATGACATAATCCTCAACACATTAATGAGATTACCCCTCATTTTATTCATGAGATCCACACAATAGCATATGACGTCACTTTCTTTAATGTATTCCACCGTACGTTAATGAATCTCCACCGCAAAAAAAAGGAAACCGTGGTCGCTACTATACTACTCCTGATTTATATGAATACTACTACAAAATGAAGGTTATAATTGTTTTATCGTAATGGTCATGCTAATTGGTTTTGTTACGAACAAAACATTCGACGGATGCATAAGCATAAAGAGCAACTCCGAAATCACCAAAGTTCAAACAAGCCATTATAGGACTAATAAAGTAACATAATTTTTATAACAGCAAACTCAAGAAAATTTTTCCAGCAAACGGATCGCAATTAACGAATTTAACACGTTTAACGGACGGCGCGCGTTAAAAATAATAGGTTGTTGACTGACAATCAGGATTGACAATGAGCGGGCAAGTAGTGTATCATTGTGATTAAATGTGGTTACCACTCTCTACCGTGTAAAAGCGACGCTCATTAGTATGGAGTTGTATACAGGAAATCCTTATCAGTGTGCAGAAATTCATCGCGGGGTTAACTGTAGTCAAATTCGTTTTGAACAATTCCCGTTGCACCCACTTGCAACAATTTTTCAGCTTAAAACTGATTCTCGGAAGGACCTCGAGGGCAAAGTCTCCACCCGCTCTGATAACCTATGTTAACTGTTAGACTGCTGTGAGAATTTACTCTTCAATATACCAGTTGAATATGATTCGCATGGCAAATATGGGTTTAACATTTAAGGTGTTGTCATGCGAAATTGTAACTTTGGATTTTGCAGCACGTACCTATGCAGTATGTTCCTGGAATATTAAGATCTTTTAACACTGCCAGTGCATGAAGTACTCACTCTGGTTCGATCTTAGCTTCTCGAGCACCGTCAGCAAGAAAACAACGTCTTGCTCGTTCTCTTTCTCCTCCCTGCCTTGTTCCCACTAAGTTGTTGAACCTCCTTAGGCAGCAGTATCCGTTTTAACAAACTAAACGGTTGAACGTCTAATTCTCTTTTTTGGTGTTTAGACTCGAATGGTTCTCACAAGGACGTGAAACCATTTCTTGACCCTTCGATCGAAGGTGCCTGTGAACTGGAATAATGAAGATGTGCAGTCAGTGGAATGGCTAAGGCAGGCACACAGGCCGTACTCCAATCAACGACACTGCCGTTTTAAGTTAGATAGTGTACAAGTATGTTTGAAATGTAGAATTTCCGTTTGTAGAGATGCCATTTTAACGACGAACGCTTATCTAAACAAACCCATTATCCGAGAAAGAGAACCCAGGAAACCTGACTTGGTGACGCGCGTTATTCTGCGCTTAGGTTCATTTTGTTAGATAGTTATGATAGGTCATTTAATTTTTGTTTAGTTTATGTTTTAAGAAATTCAATTAACAATCGTTCTTTGTCGGAGAAACAAATGACGTATCCAAATGGTTTCAGACTCTTGTTGACCAATAATAAAATAGGATGAGCACTGGAATGTTGTCGCAACAGCTTTAGACCACCAAGAGACGTCACGTCACTTAGCAACTGACTAAAAATGCGGGCTCAGTCTATTCTAAGGGTAACATTCTGATCAAGAACGGTGCTTATTTCCCGGACAATGCAGATATTTAGTGGTTTTTAATAGTATGGGGTGCTGTTACCATGCAATGGTTTACCCGTTGGAAAAATTTAGTTTTTAAAAAGTTTTCTACAAGAAAGTCATTTTCTTAATCTACATATAGATTTCATATTCTAGTCTTTCCGGGAATTGTTTGCACGTTACGTTTCCCACAGTTTTAAGAAATGTGTTATCTTTATATCATACTCTAAACTTGCGTGTTACACTGTAAATATTGTTTCCAACATACACGTGTGTAAAGTTTTGGACTGAATGGAACTGATACACGAAGTTTGTTGAGTTTATTGTAAATAGAAGAATAGTTTAAAAAAAGGTCTACTACGCTTTCATACGACCGCTCTTTATTCACAAAGAGTGATGTAAAGCTTATAATGGAGGTCCAAAATGCTTATGCTCTAACTAAGATTAGTTTTTTCGATCTACTGAAAGAATTCTTGATAAACCGATAGATTTTGTAATGCTTTTTTGTAGCTTGATATCAGAATCATCTTTGATGGATATAGTCAATGGTCATTTTCCACTGTAACTTTTTATTAAAAACGAATTTTTGATGGTTGAGCGGATTGTATTTTGATCACCCGTCACCCGCCACCCGTGGAAAAATGCTGCAAGTTAATTATTGCTTTCTGCCTTTCTCTTTCACCTTCTGCTTCAGTTAAACCCTGTCTTGAAAACATGATATCAACTCCGCGTATTAGTAAAAAAAGACCGTCTTTCAAAATGGTTAATGTGATTTTCATGCTATTTTCCGCCAGAAAACGCGGGCTGCCAGAAGCGTAGTATCACCTACGCGCGATTTCCCGCCAGGAAAAGACGACATTCTTGGGTTTACCACGAGACTAATTTGACAACGTGACGCACTACAGCTGAACGCATTCGTAGCATATTCAGCAGGGCCTAAATAACTGCGAGATTCCAAAGTAAACTGTAATCTTTTCAACAGGAGTCGTACTCGCCGTCGCCGTCGTGTATGTGTTAAGTCCCTACTCTCAGATTCTGTACTAAAACCACTCGGACGGTGACGTCATGACCAATTTTTTTTCGGCTTGCAACCTCGATCCCAGGCTCTCTCTTTTTTGCCCCCTTGTCGATGAGGATCGCGAGAGACCCTGGTTGTGGCTGCTCAAATGACAACCTGTGACACAAAGTTTTTCTATAGGGTTAGAACATTTAGAATATTTACTGTCGTTCTGCAGACTGTAGACTTTTTAACTGAGTCGTGTTGCCGTTTCTATTATTGAGAGCTAACCGTAAACAGGCTAACGGGCGCGTTATCTAGGCTAACATGAGTGATATTCTGGCTAACTGGAGTGATATTCAATCTAACCAGAGTGATATCCAGGCCAACAAGAGTACAAATTTTTACTACGATTAAGCCGCTGAATAACTCTGTTTACGATTAGCCCTTGATAGTGAAAAAAATATATAGTTAAAACGTCTGGAGTCTACATTTTACCCCTGGCCTGCAAGTTCATGTTACCCTCGGTCTGCAGTCTGCGTTTTTATACTTACACGCTGTTGTATTCATTTCTGCCAATCCCGAGCGAAGAGCGACCTGGCAGTCGAGATCGCTTAGATTGATGAAAGCTGATGAAATCTATGTTTAGCAAGGACATGTCATTGATGTTGGTTTATGTGAATTTGTAGCAGTTAAAAACAACCAATTCCCACTAATTATAAGCATTTACAAGAATTTATAAGCTTCTGACGATTTACCGAGAAAAATGTAAACACGTACCTTGTGTCTAAACAATTGGGCAGCAAGATATTGTTTCCTCATAGTGGTACATAGTAACAAAAGGCTCTCTTTCTGAAAATAGCGTCGGACTTAAACAAGTTTCGATCATTACGTTTTATTCAGGGTGTGTACAATTAGACCTTTGACGGATTGAGATTTAGTCTTAACGCCATCAAAAGGCAGTTTATTCCATACGTTATAAGTTGATATTGCAACATGTTAGGTAAAGAAGGAGGAGGAAAGATAATTTCTTCATGCCATAGAAAATACAACCAATCAGAATTCAGGAAAGCCGTTGCATATTCGACGGTATTCAACTCAACCTTCCCATCGTGCATTGCGTATATTTTCCTGCCCAAATTTCGAAAAACAAGGCTCGCGTGTATACCGAGAAAATACAAGTGACGGGTGGGATATTCCATGGTATACCACTCGAGAGCGTTGCATAACTACTTGTTTTTAGCTCTCTGGTTACGTGTGACCTAGATACGAAGGTCATCAGTTTGAACCAAGAGACCATGAGGTATTTTCGCTTGTTTGAACTTGTTTGTCCAGATCATGATCATACTATTAAATATTTTGAAGTCACAAGATGGATAATTGAACCAACCGCACGATGATGCTGCTGGAACATGGCCATGGATTCTATGGCGTTCAAATCGCAAGCCCAAAGAAAACTGAAGATTCCTTTCTCTGGTAAAGCTGTTTCCATAAGAGACTTAATACAATAACCGGCCTGATAGAAAACCAAATATGGAAGTTTGTCAAAATGTCTCAGTACCAAGTTAAAAGTTCAAGAGATTGTCGCTGGTCTTGTTTAGTCAGCTAGTAAACCGACAAATTTACTAAAAAATTCCAGTGTCACCTCTGATATCAGGTTCAAAGGCTTAGAGCTGGCACATGTTTTATATGTAAACTAAATTAAAACATGTAAACTAAATTAAAATGAAAATTAAAATCTTTACCAAAGGGTCTTGATAGCACAAGTGTTGTAATATTTTAAAAAACACAACAACACTTTTCAGTTTTCGTAACATGTTTCGATGTTTCAAATATCATCATCAGCCATAATGAATATATAAGGTTCATAGAATGATCGTTGTTATATATAAGAGAGCCTATACAATGAGCCTTTAAAAATTTAAATTAACGTAAAATGCAAACTTCTTGAAACTAACAAATAAAATTTTGAGAAGAACAATAGTGAAAAACGACTAAGCTGAAATAGATACATTTAAAAATGTAACGATAAATTGACATGTTCAACTTGTTTGTTGAGTTACATATTTTACAACGATAATTCTGTAAACCTATATATATTCATTATGGCTGATGATGACGTTTGAAACATCGAAACATGTTCCGAAAACTGAAAAGCGTTGTTGTGTTTTTACAAATTAAAATCTCTGTTTACGTAACGATCGCACAGGAAGCGGGATCTGATGCAAATCAACTGTTATCTAGGATTGATAATAAAAAGCAGATCAGCGAAACATTTCGACAGCGGTGCACTTTAAGGTGTATGCCTAGCCAAATCAAATTATGTC
>Ga0126337_10003556_pt1 | contig 10226 bp, 6 predicted proteins | sample DipCmetagenome_FD_92527 | JGI IMG/M metagenome (GOLD analysis project Ga0126337, IMG submission 92527) | Coral microbial communities from La Bocana,Puerto Morelos, Mexico - Diploria C A metagenome | ecosystem: Host-associated > Invertebrates > Cnidaria > Coral | place: La Bocana,Puerto Morelos... | reverse complement strand
AGGTGGTCCGCTACTATATCTTCATGACAGGTTGGTAGCATATTAAGAATTAATCCTGATACACAATACTTATAATGTTAGTAATATGGTACCACATCTTTCTGTTTTCATGCATGCATTCATGTATAGTGCATCTTCATGATTGTAGTACTGACTATTGGTTGGCAGAATCCTCCACCAGTTGATCTGATATAAATATTTGTAGTTCAAGAAGCTTGTCTCTTCCACCCGTTTACTATCGGGTCAAGGCAGCTCCCCTCAATGAGAATTCTTCCGTGGAGATGCTGTGGTTGTGAAACCCATGCTACTCTAGCCGGAGAAACCTTGAAAAAAGGAGTGATTTGTGTCGCTATGCCCCAAGAATCCCCCCACCATGGTTGCTTCTGGTTCTCAATTTGCAGCGAGATAAAGAACACATTGGGGTAAATCACCACATCTACAGAAATTACATGACAAGTATATGGGTGGTCTTTCTTATTGTTCCGGTCAAATTATGGGAAATCCCCTTATGCTGGTTTAGTAAGGGAAATCCTCTATTTCAGGGAAATCTACTGTAGGTTGGTGAAATATTTTAATTTGGCCAGATTGTTTCACGTCGGAATCGGGTTAGTTTCTTGAGCTTTTCCCCTTGAGGTCTCGACGATTGATTCGAGCCACTTGGCATGTTGAATTTTGGGCATTCTTTCTACGGTGATGTGTCAGAATTCATGGACCATAGTTTACCACTATAAGTCATGAATCATTTCTTCATGGGATTTGGAGGTACCTCATTTTTAAGACCGGAAGCGTGCTCCAAATCTGAAATGCTTCACGGAAGGATGCAATAATATGACACATATTGCATGCTGTTTGGATATGCAGTTATACATACTGCATCGTGATGCTTTTGGCTCAAGTAAAACAAGTGCGTTCCTGATTTGCTGTGCATATATTTTCTGCATGGTAGCGGAGCATCTGGTCGATCTGGTTGCCTGGGTCATTGGGTTCCTTGATACGCTTGGATTGACCCTTGTGGTGGTGGCAGTGTCAACTGTTTCGGTTGGCACAGTCACGTGGGTCCGTCACCGGCAAGAGGTGGCGAGGAGGAAGCGCATCAGTGACAAGTGGTTGAGGCTGGTGCGAAAGATCAAGACCATCAGGAAAAGGCAAAGACAGTTTGCCTACGTTGGTCACTTCCTGAACTCATTGGACCATACCTTCACGAGAAGGTTGAGAGCGATCTTTGAGAAACAGTGATGGCAACCTTGGAGCAATTGTCCGCCCAGATGACTCAAATGCAACAGGCGTTACAACAGAGTCAAGCACAGAATCAGACGCTAAGGACACAACTGGATGGTTTGCAGCAAGCTCAACAAGAGACCAGACAAGCGGCACAGCAAGCAGTTCAGCAGGCGAGAGAAGAAGTTAGACAAGTACAAGCTCAAGCAATGAACCTTGGGAATTTGGGGACAGCGGTGACGGAGCTGTCCGCGAATCAGAAGAGTTTGGCTGAAGTCTTGACAAAACAACAAAGTCAAGGCAGGAAAATCACTTTGATCGACACCAAAGGGCTGGCAAAACCCGAGAAGTTTTCTGGTGCTGAAGAGAGCTTTCTTTACTGGAGAACCCGCATTGAGAGCTTCGTTACTTCTTTGGTCCCAGAGATGGAGGAGGTCTTGGAGTGGGCCGAAGAGTTGGATGATGAAGTGACGAGATCTAAGATCAGAGATGTTTGGGGTGAAGCTGATCCAACGGAAAAGACCATCGAAGACATCGAGTCCATTGACTCTCAACTGTATGCGATGTTGCAGACTCTTTGTGAAAAGGAGGCTTTTACCATCGTACGATCGGCTGGGAAGAATCTTGGGCTCGAGGCATGGAGACGGTTGGTGAAGAGATACGACCCCACAACTGGTGGCCGTAGACGTGCAATGCTTCGTCACATCCTTAATCCTCAGAAGGTTGGGAAGATCGAAGAGCTCTCAGCTGCGGTCGAAGTTTGGGAAGAAAGTGTTCGACAGTATGAGTCAAGGAAGAAGGCAGACGGATCACGCCACGTCCTTGACGAAGAGATCAAAATAGCAATTCTTGAACATCTATGCCCAACCGAAATAGAGCGTCATCTGCAATTGAATCAACAGCGCTATAAAGGCTACAGCGATGTCAGGAATGAGCTGGTAATGTATCTAGAGACTCGGTTGGGGACGAGGATGAAGACCTTTAGCCTGGAGTCGAAGCCCTCTACTGACACCGGTGGTCCTGCTCCAATGGACATTGGAGGTTTTGGCAAAGGTGGAAAAGATGGAAAAGGAAAGAAAGGAAAGGGGAAAGGTAAGTTCCCCGGAAAATCCAAAGGGCAAGGGAAACCCTCTGGAAAGGGTGACAAGAAATGTCACAACTGTGGCAAGCCTGGTCACTTTGCCAGAGACTGCTGGTCCAAAGGTGGAGGAGCTGCCAATCCTGGACAAGGCAAAGGTCACGGTGGCAAAGATCCAAAGCACAACAAAGGCGGAGGCAAGAAGGGAGATGGAAAGCATGGGAAGTCAAAGGGAGTCAACAACCTTGAAGAGTCACGACAGACCGAACAAGAACCTGAATCTGAGACGCATGCAACTGGGTTTCTAAGCATAGCTGGTTTGGATGAAGTTACACCTGCGGAAGATGATCGTGCTAACTGCCGGCACCCGTGCGAACAATGCTACATTCACGAGTGCGTTCAAGATGTTTCTTCAAGTGATGTGGATGGCCATGGAGGCTTTCACATTTGCGAGCAGTGCACTTCAGACCAACTTCGCAGTTTGGAAACGAAATCTAAGTCCAACACGGCTGATGTGGAATGGTTGCATGAGTCCCAGTTCGAATACGTTATCGACAGGTATGTTTGTCGGCACTTCCGTCTCTCCCAGCATGTCTTCGCTAAGCTCCCGGACCTCAAGAAGAACAAGTTGCGATCTAAGATTGACCCGACTGAAACTTTGAGACGAAACAACGAGGATATCATCAAAGATGTTCTGAATTGGCGTGTTGGAAGGATTTCAGAGTATGAGGAAGAGAACGATCTTGAGCCTGGATATGCATCAGGGACGAGTCGGACCATTGGTTCGGCCGGTCCTAGTGCGTCCAGCTCAAGCGCTCTTCCATCAAGGCCTAAGGGAACATCTTCGAGTCTCATCATGCATCGCACCATTGAGATGATGGGCATTTCCAACTTAGATGCTGAGATCCGAGAGAAGAATGCCGAACTGGAGATGGCTGAGACTGAAGAGGAGACTAAGGCTTTGGAGCTAAGGATCAAGGAGTTGAATGATGAAAAGATGGCATTAAAAGAACGCACCAAGAAAGAAGACCAAGAACTTCGTCAATCCACATCATCTCGGGCCGCACCACTCAAGCTTACTCCAGATACTCTTCTTGACCAGAGTTGGCGCGATAGTCGGTATCATGCTGCTATTAAGGGAGGTGTCAGCCATTCAACGGCGTGGGCACAGGAGAAGAAAAGACGGAAGGCGACTCTTCATCGTCAGAGTGGTGGAGAGTCCCGTCTGAAGGAACGGATGGATTTGGACCTGAAGTGGCATGAAGAGTTCGACAATGCCGAGAAGCCGGTCAAGGAGGAGGAGTTCCAGGATGATATCCTGGAAGGTGTCGAAACTGAAGCTGTTGAGGAAGTTGGTGGTAAGGTCCGAGTCCTCAAAGGAGAAGCGAAGTTCGTCAAACGCGGTGAACTCAAGGCTGGTCAGAAAGATCGCTTCATGAAGTCTACGAGAAGGTATAGGAGGTTGAGCCAGGACGAGATATCCAAGTTCAAGACGGAGACACGCAGTGATGAGCATAGCGTGATGTCACGGAAGCGTGTGGATGTCTTTAAGAAGAGGGCTCGTGTTATGGGCCCAGTTGGAAAAGAGAAGAGGAAGATCCGAGTGAAAGCAGCCAAATTCAAGTACACCAAAGATAAGATCGTGAGAGCCGAGATCTTCCGGATCAAGAAGCGCTCCAACTTGGTGAGGGCTAAGAAGATCAGGTTGGTGGAGAAGGATCATGTCGATCCTGTTGGTCTTCTATCACCAAAAGCGGAGTGGCCTTTTCCGGACGATGACATCAAGGAGATCTGTTCTTTTGAACGCAATGATGCTGGTGGAGAGAAAGGTGAATGGATCTCGGTCAACTTTGACACAGGTGCTGCTGTGACCGCCATTCCCAAGAGTCTTTCTTCGTATGTCGAGTTCAAGTCTGAAGCCAATCAGAACAACTACAAGACTGCAAGTGGAGAACTTCTACCAGATGAAGGTGGTGTGCTTTTGAAAGGTTTTACCCCCAATTGGGGTGGAAGGAGCATCGAAGGACGGATGGTTGATGTACACCGTCCACTGGTTGCTGGAAGTGCTGTGTCAAAGAAGAACCTGGTCCTACTTAGTGGAGACAAAGGCTGGATCGTTCCCCGTCACGGAAAGATCCATGGTGAGCTCCTCAAGAAGTTTGATGAGTTGCTGCTGAAGTACCCTGAAGAGGCAGGGTCCGTGGTGGAGATGTATGAGAAGAAGGGAATTTTTCTCTTCGACCTTTGGTTGGATCGACAGATGGAAAAGGATGATACTAAAGAGCTTGGTGCTGTCGGGCCTGAGGGTTTCAGGCGGCAGGCGAAGCCGTAAGACCGGACACTCAAGAGAATAAGGCTGCCGATCATGGCAGCAGGAAGCCGAAGATGTTGAGATCTCCGGTATCCCCTACTTTGGAAGAGATAGAAGAGCATGAAAGCACCGGTCACGTGCAACACAGAACTTGGTGCGGGCATTGCATGAGAGCCCGTGGGTTGCATGAGAAGCATTCCGCTGTCGACAAGGAAGGCAAGAACGAGCATGGAGTGCCCATCCTTTCGGTGGACTACTTTTGGATGGGCCGCAATTCAAGAGATGATCCTGAACCTGAAGGTGAGTTGCCGAGCCTGCAGGTCAAGGACGAGTACACGGGTTTCACTTGGTCCAGCACGGTGCCTGCCAAAGGGTCTGACACCTACGCTGTGAATTTCACAATTCAATGTATTGAAGAAACAGGATATAGGCGAATCGTCTTCAAGTCCGACAATGAGCCGGCGATCAAGTCCCTCAAAGCCACGGTAAAACAGAGCTTGAAGGGGATTGAGGTAGTGCCAGAGGAAAGTAAGACGGGTGACCATCCGTCTAATGGAGCTTGTGAGTCTGCAGTAAGAGAAACGAAGAGACAGGTAAAGGCAATGAAAAGTTCTTTAGAAGAAAGGTTGAACTATAAGATAGCAGATCGTCACCCTATTCTATCATGGATTTCCCGACACGCAAATTTTCTTCTCTCAAGGTTTAGGGTAGGTCGAGACGGGCGTACCCCATATGAGAGATCCAGGGGAAGGCGTTGGAAACGGCCTGGCACTGGCTGAGTTCGAATCTTTCTCAGCGATGCCTCCGTTGGAAGCACTGAAAGGTCTTTGTTCTTTGATGACGTCTTTGAAGGTGAGCAAGCGCAACAAGCCACTTAAGATGAAGATCCTCGACATCAGTCGAGCTCACTTCTACGGAGTTTCAAGGCGAAGAGTTTTCACGAATCTACCTGAAGGATCAGAACAGCATGGCAAATGCGCTCTTCTCGTTAAGAGCATGTACGGTACATTGGACGCTGCATCGATATGGCAAGAAACTTATTCAAACCTGCTGAAGAAGCACAACATCAAGCAAGGTGTTGGTTGGCCAGCTCTCTTCTACCACGCTGGTCATGACCTTCGTTTCCTTGTCCACGGCGACGACTTTGTTTGCCTGGGCGACGACGATGCCCACGCTTTCTTAGCACGAGTCTTGGACGAGGAGTTCGAGTACCGAGTGGATGGCACCATTGGACCGGATGCCACAGATGGAACCACGATGACCGTCCTCAACAGGATCATCGGGTTTGACAAGTCAACTGGGACTGTTAGCTATGAGGCGGATCCCAGACACGCAGAACACTTGGTGAAGGCTTTGAAATTGGAAAATGCAAAACCGGTAAGCACTCCGGCAGAGAAGCAGAAGTTGAATGAAATACTGGCATCCGAAGGAATGCCAGGACTCCCAGCAGAGATGGCCTCGCAGTATCGATCTTTGACCATGAGGGCAGCCTATCTGAGTATGGATAGGCCTGACTTGAGTGAGTGTGTGAAATCGCTTGCGCGACACATGCAAGCACCTTCAGAGTATGCCTGGTCGAAGCTGAAGAGACTTGGACGTTATCTACTTGGTAAAATGAGAGTGGTTCAATACTTTCATCCCCAAGCTGAATTCCGGACGCTACGCGTGTACACTGACAGCGATCACGCAGGCTGTTTGAAAACACGCAAGAGTACAACTGGAGTTGTGCTATGCACAGGCAGGCACTGCCTGAAGCATTCGTCGAACTTGCAGTCTACTGTAAGTCTCAGTAGCGGTGAGAGTGAATTTTACGCTATGGTAAAAGCAGCAGCAGTTGGGCTTGGAGCCCAAGCTATGTTTGCTGACTGGGGGCTGAAGGTTGACGTTCGAGTTCTTTCAGACTCAAGCGCTGCGAGAGGAATTTGCTCACGGCGTGGATTGGGCAAAACACGCCATGTGCAGACCCGATACTTGTGGATCCAAGAAAAGGTAAGCAATAAAGAAATTCGGGTCGAAGCAGTTCATACACAATCCAATTTGGCTGATCTTTGCACGAAGCCACTTCCACAAGAAGTGTGTTTAAAACACATGGGAACGATGGGCTTTGAATTTCAAGAAGGCCGTAACACCACGGCTAAGCTCCTCTCATAGAAAGCTGCGAATCAAAGATTCTTGCTTAGGAGGGGTGTTTGGATATGCAGTTATACATACTGCATCGTGATGCTTTTGGCTCAAGTACAACAAGTGCGTTCCTGATTTGCTGTGCATATATTTTCTGCACATGCAACATGCATACCCAAGCAAGTAAAAGTGCTTTGGAATTGCTTTGGAATTATATTCACCAGTTTGGTTGAACCAAGTCCAGGCATTCACTCTTACGAAGCCAATTGGCTGCGCTGTTTCGTATGCTGCGTATTTTCGAAACTTTTTTTGGGTGAGAGGAAGAGACTTCCAATAATATTGCAGAATACCATGGGTTTTTGTGTACATTTGGCTTACAGCCATGAGCATGCCAAAAAGATGAAAGATATGAACACCTCATGGCCACTGGCCTCGTGGGGAAGCGCCCCAAGGTACATAATGTAAATAGATTGTCTCAGAGATTCAGAAGGAATGTGTGTCAAATAGTATCAATGTATCGTTGTTTCCTTAGTTTGTGTCACACCAGCTTCGCTAGGTGATTTTCTTAGGGGATATCAACTACATCTTATGAAGTTTGATTCTCAATGCTGTTCATCCAACGAATTCGTTTCAGTCTCAGAATTGCTATGATTTTCCTGCCCAGTCCAATTGATGATAGTTCCCAAGCAATTTGGTCAACGCAGCCATTATTCCTTCCAACAAAAATGAAACATCTCGAACACAAGGAAACAAAAAAAAACACGTCCAAAAGACACTCTCAACTGGGGGGGTCAACTCAGATTTTTTCTCCATTTTTTTTTTGGGAGGTCCAAATTTCTCCATCCAACCTCCCAACTAAATCATCACAGGTCTCCAACCATCCAACCCATCAGCCTCCACCGGAGGCCTGTCAATCCGAGCGACCTGGCTCCATTGAGGATGTGCAAGCTGCACTAGAGGATGGAGCTGAGGCGAGTTTTGGACACTTGATGTGGGTTTTTCAGGGTTTGGGAGATGTTTTTGTTTTTTTTGTTAATTCGTTTTGTGACTGGTAGTTTTTGGGGATATGTAGTAAGGGTAAATACGTTTTGGTACACATATTATATATTTATGTCTAATTGAGGGGTTTTCGAAACTTGGGAGTTATAATCAAAATTGGTGGTACACCCGAATGGATCATTTGAGATTTTGCCTTTGAAGATACATATCCACTCAGAAGTTGAGCTTTTTCATTGAGACATCACCAGCACCAAAACATATTTGATTCTCAAAAGTCATCTGATAGGTTAGCCATGGCTTGAAATATGAAACTAGCGTGCCTTTTCGTGGAAAATTGGTAAATGGTCAATATTGAAGGTGGTAAATTGCCGTGGTTCCACCATCCCAAGTGGTGCAGAGGCTTAGATCCTTAGTTTACCCTGTATAAACTAGGCCCTAATAATTGGCCATACCACGAGAGTAGTCTGGAAGCGACCATGGCTTTCAGGGTCGTTCGAAGGGAGTTTTAGGAAGGGTTTTTTGGACCATTGCCTTGGTCAGAATTTTTGATCCACCAGCTGTTTATGCTTGGTAGCAACCCAAAATACACGTCGACTTGATGGTTATTTGATGGTCAAGGTTGGGGGTGAAGTTTTGTAGTGAAGGTTAGTGGTGCATATCCAGCATCCCTAAAGATAGTAAACAACCAAGCTTATGAACCAATTGCCAATTGCCTGATGTGTTTGACATATATGGCTTTAGGTGTATCTCCTTCCCACAACGTGAAGAGAGCTATTTTATAGGCATGCGGCATATCCCAGCTGGTGGTAGGGTTTCCAACTGTCAGTTTGGATCGAGCAAGGTTGGAGACTCCACCCATTGAGTCTTGGAAAATTAACCATGATATCCCTCAAAAAGTTTGAAACAGAGAAACATTTTTTAAGAATCAAATCATAAGATTTGACCGGACCTTGTATTTATTTCCACAAATTCAAGTGATACATCAACTCCAACATGTTTTTTGAGGACACCATTTCTACTCAGAGTCATTGCCACCATTTTGTTGAGGATGTGAATCCCAGAGAATCCATGGTATGGACGTATTTAGGTCAACATTTGCCCAAGCAATGATCCAGGGCAAATGTAGTTTGTGTGGGTAAATATACCATAATATATATTGTTGATGCCTAGGGTGTCTTCACGAAAATTTGTTTTCAGGCTTTTGAACCCCCTAAACACCCTTCATCTGGATCAGGTGAATTCTCGAGATGTTACAGGCAGGGTCCGAAATGAAGTTCAGCTTTTGTAGCTTGCAGCTATTGAGGGTAAATCTACACCCCGGAATGTAACGGCTCCAGCACCAATTTTTGGAGGTTTGGAAGATGATTTTCCTTTTCAAATTGGGTGAATTTTTAGGTTCCAGTATAATTTTAAGTGAATTTAAGATCCCTAAAATTAACAGCTTGCCCCTGAAAATAGGCCTTCCCAAAAAAGAAGTAGTCTCTCAACCACCATTTTCCAGGGGCTATGTTACCCAGGGGAATTCTCTCACATGTTTTTTTGACAAATCATTGTGGACAATCATGATGGAAAACAAACTAGAGAAACATATTTACTTGATAAGATTTCTGGCAGAGAGCCCAGAGGGGGAAATCTGTTAGGGAAATTCCGTAGACAAAGGAAATTCCTTCCAAAGTTTCCCCAAAGAAGTTTCTTGGGGAGAATTATTGAGAACAAAAAAGTTCCTGGCCCGGGGAAATTTGTGTTGTAAAGCTCTTTTAATAAGCTTAACCTGGAAGAAATCACCGGGCTAATTACCCAATGTCTGGGGAAGCACAGAAAGGAGCGCCGAGCAATGCGTTTTGGATGGGAGTTGAAGAATATGGCTACCACGAAATGTGGGTCACTTTTTGCCACGAACTAGACAGACTCTATCAGTTTAAGTATATCTTCCAAAGATGAAAATCCGTCATTGGTGAAAACCCACATTTGATATATGCCCCAACACAAGAGTCAAAAAAAGTCAGAGGTGATGGAAGTTTGCATCAAGTCATCTTGCATCTTCAAAGTTAAGACTTGTATAATATAAGAGTTTTCATCCTTTATGAAGCTACTATCTTGAGTTAAACCTTTGAAAGTCTTTAACATTTTGCACCTTTGATTTGATTGTGGGATGGGTCTACATGTGACCCTTCCTATCAATCTGTTCATGTTTGGACTTTTCGGACCAAAAAAGATGTTTGAGGAATGATGTTTGAACCAGAATCATATCTGTATATATTTATGATATATATGTATATAATTTTTGAGCGTTGCTCAATGAGTATAATTCATCCGCTTGTAATTTGTCCAAGATGAATCGAGGGAAACCTGCCAGATCTCCATCTCATCTTCAGACCGATTGAGGTCAGACACCTCTCATGATCTCATCCTTGAACACTCGTGGTGCCGACAGGAAGTTGGATGATTCATTTCACAGGGGTTTTCTTGGGATGTCGTGGGATGTCTCACATGTACTGT
>Ga0126337_10003555_pt1 | contig 10226 bp, 6 predicted proteins | sample DipCmetagenome_FD_92527 | JGI IMG/M metagenome (GOLD analysis project Ga0126337, IMG submission 92527) | Coral microbial communities from La Bocana,Puerto Morelos, Mexico - Diploria C A metagenome | ecosystem: Host-associated > Invertebrates > Cnidaria > Coral | place: La Bocana,Puerto Morelos... | reverse complement strand
TAATGTCTGGAATATTCAAAATAATTTCAAAATATAACGTCTCTTAATGTTTGAATTCTCTCTCTATTACAAACAGGTGACTTTTAAAGAGTTTTACATGACGCCCTTATGGCTCGAGACACACGCGTCTTACCTCGATAGCTCTAGTGTTATAACGGCCAACCAAATCACGTTCAACTCAGGATCAACAGACCAGGCTCTCCTTTTAAGAATTCCCTTGGTGAAAGCTGGTATCTTGAAAGACGGAACTCCGCTGACCGTTGAAATAACAGTAGCTAAAGACGTCAGTATTGGTCAAAGTATTGACAGTGATCCATTTTATGGCGTGTCGGACGGAACCAGTTTCATCGGAATTCAAACAGTAGACCAAAGTAATTATTGCTGCAAATTGTACTATTATCCCTGTTATGGAGTGCAAAGCACGTCTGGGGACACTTACACAGACAGAGAAGTTTTTGAAGGCAGATCCCCTGCTCAAGTAGCGAAATTGTACCCAGAACAATTTGTCTTCACCTTCAAGGTAGAGAAGTCTTGGGGTTCGTGCTTCACTGCTCAAGGTGGAGGCTTCACCAAAATGGTTAACTATACGAGACAACTGTTGCCCAGCCAAGGTCTTTCTCTGGAGGTTTATAAAAGGGACAAACCAGAGAAAGTTGGTATTAAGTACATGGAGGTCACCGTGAGGAGAGCTGATGACTACTAAGCCATAATGTGTTGTTAAGATCTGTGTAAGAGTGGCAGACTTTTGTGTTAACATTTTGTCAGCGATTTTTTTGTTCTTGTTTTGAGCTGAGCGTAGTTATTCCAGTTGACGACTTAAGGTCTGCATGATATATTTGAACTGCGAAGAAAGACGTTAACAAATGATTAATCATCGAAGTTATGTATACAACGTTAGCAGTTGTAGAAATAAAGCCTGAAAACATAAATTCAGGCCTAAACTTCAGCAGAACGGAAAAACGTACTGTGCGGCTTTTTGTGCATCCTTAGCACGACTTGCGGGCTCAGGTAATCATGCATTCATTTCGCAATGGTCGTAATGAGCAGACGACTGTAATAAGGCTACATGCGCGATTATGTCTCTCGGTTGATTTATTTATACTTGGGCAAGAATGAATTTTTTTCGGCATTTCACTTCCTCCGCCTGCTAAAAGGCTCTCTTGATTATATATTCACTGGTTTGATTAGTGGGTTTGCTTAGATTGATTGGATGCAATATGTATAGTGGGTTTGTTGACAAAAAATGTTTTTTCGCATCGAAATTTCTTATGTTTCCCGGGCAAGTTAAGGTTTCGAAAACAATGGTTAAATTTAATAATAATATTAATAGGTGAATCCCCACGAAAACAATGCACCAGCTTTCCATCAGTGAAGATAAAATTTTGCTGCTTACCAGGAATATTACAAAAGCAAAGAAAGTTCGCAGCTTCTTTTGTTTACAAGATGGACAAAATTCCTGTCACGGGGCCCGTCATTTTTCAAAACTTGCATGGGAGACTGTCTCGCAGCCAGATTCGCGTATTGTTATTACGTTTTCCGGCTCTGATGGCCTGAAGGGGATTGGAACCCAAGCTAAACATTTCTTAGGGCCCCGTGTGTTGTTTCCCCACCCTCCTTCCTATGCGGCATGTGTGCTTATGGGCACCGCCATTTTTGATCACAGCATACAGCTATTTCGAGAAACGTTGTCGGAAAAAATCACAAAACTGCACAAGCCAATCCCGAAAGATAGTATGGGTAGACGCATTGAGCTACTGCACGTGTTGATAACTATAGAGATATAACAACAAAATAAGCGCGAATTTCAGGTTTTCTTTCTTTTCAGACATGTAGAAACAAGGTACGTTTAGACCCTCTGAAATTTAGAAGAACTTTTCCTTACTCAAAGACATGCGGCAGTAAAAGTAAAGCTACAGACATAGGCCTCCTGAGAGGAAAAACAAATTCTCCACGTGCAAAAATACAAACTTGTAAATTTCCTCTAGGCCAATACGCAAAATTCCAGTGAATACCCAGACTACCTTTAGGTCTTGTCGCGTGCAATTTGATGTTTTTTTTTCCGACAACCTTTCTCGAAATAGCTGTATGTAGTTGACTACTAAATACTGCTTTGAACCACATTGACTCTTTTACGAATCAAAATACAGGTCTGGAAGAGAAACAGGACTACTCCACTTGTGGGCTGCAAGAGCTGTTTTTTCTTTGCAAATTCTCATTCTGCTATTTAAAAGCATTGTCAAAATCTGTTAAAGCCCAGTGGTGCATCATTGTTTATAACAAGAATAACATTCCATGCTAATAATTACGTGCCTGTATTCTCGCACATTTTCAAACGCGACTGAATTAATCAATGCAGGAATCTATATTCAGAAATATTCCGGCTGATTGTACCAAATATATTTCCCACAGCTTCCACCGTAGATGAATTTTAATCAGGTATATAAGGATTACTCGAGAGCCACGCCGATGTTTTAAGCGTTAACCATCGTTATGTCTTGTAAAGGAGAACCAACATCTTCCTCGATGTCGTGTTTTTAGGTAAGTACATTGACATTCCCGCTCCTCTTCAAGCTATTATTCATTTAATAGTTGGGTTTTGTGGGTTTTTTTTTTCGTTTCTCTTCTAGTTTTAAACATTTAGGCGGCAAAAGTGACGGTAATTCTGTTGTCATTGCTTCGACGACGACCCCTTGAATATTTAATTTGTTGAGGTAATGATATCTCAAGTGTATTTCTCGAGTTACTTAATGCTTTTATATCAGATAACTCTTCGTTTGGTCGCACACGGAACCGAGGGATTAGAACGCTTCTTGCATTTGAGCGATTTTTAATTTGAGCGATTTTTAATTCGTTGTTAATTTTGTAATTGCTGTGTTGTACCTGGGTTCACGTAATTTCATGAACTGTGCTACCCGCACGCCGCAGTTTTAGAAAAAAAACTAAGGAAGAGTTATTTGACTTATTACAGCGGCATTCAAAAAATTTATCTTTAGTTTTATTTGGGCAGAGAAAGACCAAATTCAGTATCGTTTTAGGTGCATGTGTGATAGTTGCAGAAGGACGTGTTTAAAACACGAAATGACGAAAATGGCGATATGGTTCTGGATAGCGCTTCGGTTATGCTAAACTGAGTGTTCTGGTAGTCTATGTATCGCTGACTTGAATACGGTAAGCTCTTAACAACTAGATGGGCTAACCGTATCGCACGTTGTTAAGTGCCATTTCGCTCTTTATGTTATAAACACGCTGCACGCTGCAGTAGATTATTTCTGTTGATGTTTATGCTCTGACCAAGCAGTTACAGTCTTACACAGGATAAGCGAATGAAACCATTACAGTCGCTCTGATTCGGTCTGGAATCTTTTCTTCAAAAATAGTCGTATTTGTGCTTATTGCATTTATTTCATGTGATTTTTTCCAGGTTCAGTTGATATTCATGAATTCAAGGAAAGTGAAACTATGTTGTGGATTGCCAAGTGAATGAAGTTCTCGGACTCCGAAACCAGTTGGTAGTGACCATATCTTACTACAGATAAGTACATCGAAGTTTTCTTATTTTTTCCAGTCTAACATTTAGCGTTCATTCCAAGCGGAGCAAAACGTTATAAAATCTAGCATAAAAGTCCTTTTCATGTCGACGCAGCGCGAGAAGTCAACCATAAACATCACAGCAAAGGGGAATTCATTGCATGAATATACGACTACATTCTCAAAAACTAACAAATTGATTTTGAAATGTTATTTGCAATTACATTGTCACAACATTTAGTTAGTACAAAATGATTAAAATAACAGAAAACTTCGACCTCAAAGTATACAAGGGCGCGATTGCCAGTTTAACAACTCGCTGCAAAATGAATGTCCAATGATTTCTGGTGAATTTAGATGTAAGCGCTACTACAAACTTGCTAAATGAAATAAAAAATGCCTGTTTTCGAATTATCTATTGATTTTACCTTTTCTCTATCTTCAGGCTTAAAGAGTTATGCTGTGGAAAAGTTCGACCATTTTGGATTGTGGTTTCTTGCTTGAAACCTCGGACGGAATTGATTACTGGCATCGTATTTCTCATATTTTCTCTGTCGATTAAAATTTAACAGTTTCACTTCAATAAAGAATTTGTCTCCGGTCAATACAAGTTCTTGATGAAGAAAATCGCTGTCATTTTCAGCCAAACGTACAGAACTTCAAATTTTATTGTTTTTCTTAATTTTAGACCTTCGGCGACAAAATCTTTTATCAATACGCTTTGTTCTAGCTTTTTAAATCCGAACCCAACCAGCAAATATGCAATTACATTGCAAACGTCATTCCAAACCATCTTTAGAATCTATGAAACTGTCTCTAATTGAAAGTAAAATAACTAAATTCACTGATTTCTCCTTTTTTTCTGTAGATTCAATGCAGGATGTCTGCAATACTGATTTTGAAGAAAGCATATAGTCCTCTTCCATTGCATCGTATAGTTACTGGACTCCGGGGAAACATCGTATTTCAGATAAGTCCATTAGTTTCTTATTTCTAGTGCTGTCGTTTACTTTTCCACCTTTTCAGCTCAAGAGTATTCATAACATACCTAAAAATGTCTCTTTAGTATACTGATATATATTTCAACAAGGGGAGGGGATTGTCTCAAAACTAAAGGCTAATATTGTGATATTTCGTTCGAGACTTTGGGACTCGGCCAAGAAAATCACGTAAGACATTTCAAATTGTTTAAGTCGTTCTTAAATTTTGCGAGTGTATAATTTGCCATAACGAGATCCAGTTCATCATTTTATGGGTTAACAAATATAAAAACATATACAGTCGAACCTCCACTAACGGACACCTCTCGTAAGCGGACAACTTCCCGTACCAACTCCTATTTCATTCAGATGAGTGGCTCTCGTTGCCTCGTGGCCTGATGAGCCACTTGGGCTCGTATGCAGGCTTTACCTTTCACACGACTTTCTTGGGTGACGAATGTCCACGTCGAATCGGTGATCCCCTACCCCCTGTGACTGCTGTTTTATATTACCGCTGGTTGGCTGCAGGCTTACATGATAAAATATCACAGGGGGAAGGGGTTCACAGAGTCTACATGGGAATTAGTCACCCGACTTTCATAATGGTAACGTAAATGTCACCAGGTGTATCCCATGTTTCCGGTTGAATCTTGAACTAAAACCTTGTTTTGGCCTGCACGTGCCTATTGCCGTTAAACGTATGTCGTGGGAGGTTTGCGAGATATTGTAACATTCATCCGGTTGATTATATACCGTTGTACCAACATGGGTTTACAATGTATGCAATGCATGACAGAGAGAACGTACAAATGCCTTTCGTCCAACGCGCTGGTTACGTTTGCAATAAATCGGAAACATGTTCCATATTAATTTGCTCCGGATACAGCAGAGGGATGGTAAGCAAGCTCTAGGGTCGTCTATACCTATAGTGTAGAGTGCAATAAGACCCGATCATCCTCCACAGGTTCCGAACATAAACACTTGTCCAATACATCGGGTTCTTCTCTACCGCTTAGAACGAACCTACTTTTTACGACTATTTTGAAAAATGCAAAATAGGAGTTAGTGAGCGAGCGCGAATTCACTCGCTTGGTCGATCCTTCCTTGGGTCGTAAACTTTTGTTTGTATTTCCGCTGACCAACTTGACTTGACCAAGAGAAAAATGTCGTCGAATGGTTCGGCAAATGTGAAACATAGTGAAGCAATGACTGATGAGATAGTTACTGCTATGTAAACAGCATGTGGTGCGAGCATTTCCTTCACTTGAATTGTTTAAAAAAACTAGAAAGCATTTGTTGTCCTGGTTACGAAATGAACGCGGGCTCCTGGGTTTTAATCACATGATACATGCAATGCATGAATACCGAACAAAATAATAAATTATTATAAATGGGAAGCACTTATTAACTTCTTGAGGGAAAAAGAAAGAAAAAACACATCGGAGGAAAAAAAAAAAGGAAAAGAAAAGAGAGAAAAAAAAGATTGTGCGTTCACCCGCCCGTGTGTTGAACTCTCATCCTTCATGTTTTCCCAGCTTTCCAATACAGTATACCAACGCATTGAGCTAACTTGAACATATAGGACGGCAAAGTGTGTATGTGTCTAGAGCGTTATGCATTATTGTATTGCGGAGTCAGGGCAGTGATTAAAGCGTGATTTTAAGAGGTTAAAATAAGGGACAGAAGAAAGAAATTTAATTTTGCAACAAAGCCAAAATATTTTCATCTTTTCTGCTTATACTGATGCATGTTCTTCATCATGCAAAATAGTCGTAGAGGCCTTTGATCGCATAATAATAATAAAAATAGTAATAATAAAAATAATAATGGCATAAATGAATAAATAATAATAATAATAATAATAATAATAATAATTACAAAGTAAACAATAAATATTTGACGAATGTAAATATGTAAAATTTACAAATTAAAAGCTTGTTTAAAAAAAAAACTGTTTTAAAGTGGCACTTAAAACTTGAAAATGAGTCAAGGCTAGCTATTTTGCAGGGCAGGTTGTTCCAAAGCTTCGGGGCTACATACCAAAATGCCCTTCCTCCAAGTGTTGAGAGGATCTTGCCACTAGGAATCTCGAGCATAATTCTTTGGCTGGATCTGAGCGAATAGCGATATGTAGTTAATGATTTTCGACGATCAATTTACAGATGTAATCAGGTGCCATGCAGTGAACTGCTTTAAAAGTAAGGAGCAAAACATTAAATTTCAATGCGGTACTTAATTCGAAGCCAGTGAAGCTGATGTAAGACTGGTGTGATGTGGCTGAACTTCGGTTGCTTGAAAATTACTCTTGCAGCTGCATTCTGAACTCTTTGTATCTTATCAATTTGTGCCTGTGACAGTCCATAGAGAAAGCTGTTGCAGGTCGACACAAACGCATCAATTAAGGTCTCCGTGGAGTTACGCGATAAACGTTTCCTTATTCGCTTAGTGTTATAAAGATAATAGAATGATGTACTACAAAATTTGTTTATGTGTGAGTTCATCGACAGCTTGTCATCAATAAAAACACCGAGATTCTGCAAGAGAACTGCTGCAAAACATGCGACTAGTGCCAAAACTAAAGGTGCAAGTCTAAATTTTTCCCAGCGGGTGAAACTTTATTGTCTTGCAGAAGAAAAATCCCAAGTAGAAAAAAAGGTACAGCATCAGGGAAATGAAGGTAGCCCTAGAGAAAGGTGACGTCAGTCAAGAAACTCTGTCAAGCTAGGATGATCGTTCAAGTCGCCTGATGAGAGGATATTAGCAAAGAGCCCGTTGATCTATGGGCGTGGAAAACGCTGGCGTGGTGGCATAAACTCAAAAGAGAGGGCAACCTGGGCCTTTTTCGTTACTGCGTCAGGCGAGAAAGACGCTCCTATTGTTGGAAGGAGTCGCAACTCACGGTGCTTCAAGTCATTTAAGGACAATTCACGTCTCTCTAAGGGCGATTATTTTTCCAGTAGCAAGGCATGGGTGGCATCAGAAATCTTCGCAGAGATTCTTTCGAGGCTAAACCGACGAACTGACCGCGAGGGTCGCCACATACTCCTCTTTCTTGACAATGAACCTTGTCACCCTAATTAGTTTATCGACCGCTTCTGGAATGTGAAGATGGCTTTTCTGTCAAAAAGGACAACTTCGCCCACACAACCCTTGATGCTGAAATTATCAAACTTCGGAAAGTGAAAACAAAGGCAAAGCTATTGTGCTTTGTCTGCAGCAAGATCTACGTACAGAAGACAACGAGTTAAATTGTCAATCTGCTAATGGCTATACAATGGGCAAACAAGCCTGGGATTCAATCAATTGCCGGCTACTGCTAGTAATCTCGTCATTACGACTCGTAGACTGACTTCGCGTATTTACTTTTTGCTTAGTTCACAAGCCTAACAACCCAGGTCGACCTATCGTCCCTGCCTGTAGCTGCCCTACCGAACTCATTTCTATCTTATTAGACAAAATTGTGGCACCCTGTCATCAGATCTTTACCTTCATACATTAAAGACAGTCGACACGCGCTTAAAATTTTACGCGATTTCAATTTCCTGGGCGAAGACAAACTTATTGTCGCTGTGGACATTACATCTGCCTGCCTGAACTAGTATTAACACTCAGCTGTTTATCATTCCCAAACAGTTGTTATAAACAAATCAATGGTGTGGTCATGGGTACCGAAATAGGACCCAGCTACGCCAATCATTTCGTAGGCTAGATTGAACACCAATGTTTTAATCAATACAACGGCTTCAAAGCTGAACTGTACGGTCGCTAAATTGACGACTGCATGGGCGCTACTTCTTTTACCAGAGAGGAGTTAATAACTGCTGTCGATTCCTTTCATCCGATCTTAAATTTACCTGTTAAATTTCTGAAACTTTAGCCTTTATGAATATCATCAAAGTTTTTATCGAAGGCAACGACTTGTGCACCAGTGTGCACTAAAAACCAACAGATTCTTAAAGTTATTTGATGTATTCATGTTCACATCCATCATATGTCGAGAATTTCATTCTTTATTCTCATCAGAGGAAATGTACGCTTTCTTCGATAAACGTGGCTAACCTGCTTCTGTCGTTCAAGCGGGCCATCATCGCGCCCAACTAATTGATCGGCCGTACACACTACAAACGTCACAGAAGAAACTAAGTGACTTTTTGTGCAAGTGCATTGCAAAGAAGTGATCAACCCGGAACTTTTAAATGCGCGCGCACACGAAGCAAAACGTAACGTTGAGAAAATATCGACACCCAAGCGATCTATCAAGATCACTGATCATTTCATCTCTACCTCAGCCAATGCCATCTACTGCATAACTTGCACTCTTTGCATCGCGGGAAAAAATGGAGACGACTACGCGACCAATTCCGAGAGCACCTTCGTGACGCAGAGGAACACGCCAAAGACGCATCTAAACTGATCGCGAGACACTTTAATCTACCCAATATATGTACAGTACAATAGAAAAGCAACATCCAACAACCCTTTCATGGATAATACAGTAACAAGTGGTATTAAGGCTTTAAAATACTTCTTCTAGTGCCTTGCAGGCCTCTATAGATTTTTTTCACCCTCTATCCCGGGAGTGTCCGCTTACGGGAGGTTCGACTGTAGTAAAGGCATTTTTGTTACAAACCGTCTAATTTGGAAAATGATGAAATGGGAAATTTTCATCAAACGAAGAAGCATATAAATTTACTGACGTTTCTTATTTCTCCAGGTTCAACAGAGACATATATGATACGCTTGAAAAAATGCAACCGATTTTGGTTTGCAGAATGCTTCTTGAAAACACGGGTCCAAGTTGACTATTCACAACATCTTAACTCAGGTGAGTCAATTTTACTCGTGAACGTAGATGTGGTTAGTGCCTTCCTGATTTGGATGATAAAATTGTTCACGGACAAAATATAGCCTAATAAATACCAAACCATATGGCATTTGCGATTTTGTTGTAAAAGTTATTCAAACTTGTCTCTGTAGTTGTTGTTGTTGTTGTTGCTTGCAATATATGAATTTGTCATTAATTAAAAAGCAAAATAACTCATTTTATTGATGTTTTACGATCTTCACCAGATTAAATACGACTAGAGGTATACTTGAAGCAAAAGTGGGCATTCAGGATTGCATTGTGTAACCCTTGGACTCTGGCACAAGGTAACCTTCAGCACTGTCTCCTTATCAATGTTTTGATAACAATGTTAGGGTAGTTTACGAAGAAGATCGACACTCACGAAGGAATTGTATTGGTGAAGTGCGAAATTATGGAAACAAATTATTCTTGTTTTATTTCCAAAATAAGTTAAATTGTCAATCGGAACAAGATAACTTAACTTCACTGTTTTTACGAGTGTGCAATAAGTTTTCATTGGACGATTATGGCCTGGCTTTGTAAATGTAAAAATGAAGCATGTGAAATGAGCGGAGTGAGAACATTTGCTTCACTGTATCTATCCTGAACTTAACAATAGGTATGTAGGCAAAGACTACCATGAAGCGACTAGCAGTATATCTACTCCCCACTGGATGGGATGCTAGTCCATCCTAGGGCTACCGCCCGCATTAAATTCGCCGGCACCTATTTATACACCTGGTGAAGACACGCACCCGGCAAGGGCCTAAGCCCGGAACGCTTGTTCCGGAGTCGAGCGGGTTAACCATGAGGCCACTGCGCGAAAAAGAAAAACGAGACATGCATGATCCATTGACGTCTATTCGTTTTTT
>Ga0126337_10003552_pt1 | contig 10228 bp, 6 predicted proteins | sample DipCmetagenome_FD_92527 | JGI IMG/M metagenome (GOLD analysis project Ga0126337, IMG submission 92527) | Coral microbial communities from La Bocana,Puerto Morelos, Mexico - Diploria C A metagenome | ecosystem: Host-associated > Invertebrates > Cnidaria > Coral | place: La Bocana,Puerto Morelos... | reverse complement strand
TGAGTGAGTGAGTGAGTGAGTGAGTGAGTGAGTGAGTGAGTGAGTGACACATTTGCATATCGGAGTCCACACAACAAACTTCGTTTCAACGCTTCGCGTTTTCCACTCGTTTAAAAAATGAATGGTCTGTGAATACTAGCAGTTGACATCAAAAGATTACATTAAGTGGCTGATGCAACTCTTGATGAACACTTGATGGTGCGTGTTTAAGTGACCATTGATAAGTTTCATTGATTGACCATTGATTGACTGTCCTAAAACAGTGTCAAAATTAAACTTATTCTTAGTTAATCGAATTGAATTGTCTGGGACAATACAAATGGTTTTAGGGTTAGGGTTAGGGTTAGCATATAGCATATTTATTAATTAATAACCAGTACGTTACAATACAAGTTCTGTTGTGACCTACAGCTGTAACAACTGCCAAAAGTAAATTATAAACTTACTTTAGCCACACAAAATATTGTCTTGCCGGTCCCACTTGTAATAAAAATAATAATAATAATAATAATAATAATAATAATAACAAGGCTCCTTAGCAACACAAATGATGTATTTGAAATTCATAGCTTATATTAAATGACAAAAATTGTTTTTAGACATCATCCATCGTCAGTTGTAGACGAAAAACAATTGCAAGTCAGCAATAAACAATGTGTGATGGAAGTAAGAATAATCACGGATTGAGGCACGAGGCAAAAAAGGTAAAACTATTACACTAAGCACGGGCTAATTATTATGAAAAGGATAAATTAAGATGTTTACCTTGAGAATTTAACGAACGTTGCTCCCAAAAGATATGCACGGCTTCTTGATTTAAAAATGAAAGAGGCCATGTGTATCTTTTGAAGAGCTCTTTTCTTTGCCCCAGGTACCATTTTTTGGAAATGTTTTGATTCACGGACCAAGCCAATGAATTATCCAAGCACACGTGAATTTGGGGTTACGTGGTTCAAGGTCTGTTGTCATAAATGATTTTTTTGCATTTCTCGATCTAAATCGCGATGATTTGAATAAAGCAATTTTTTTTCGTTTTATGTACTGCGGGCCGAATATCAACGAACTGCAGAACAAGAAAAATAAGAGTATCGCCTTTCTTATCGCGCTCAATGTGCGCTCAAAATTGAGGTTTTGTTCAGGCTAGTGAAGCTATGAGCTACGTGTATTTCAACGGAGTGTATTTCAGCGGAGTGTATTTCAACGGAGTCTCCAACAATTCGTAGTTCACTTGAAAACTATGTTTTACCCTCTTGAGTTGATTTAGCCTGTTTGATCGATAACAGCAACATTGTTTATGATAAGAGAACTTCAGATACAACAAAGTTCAAATCCATTGGATTGAAGCAATCAGAATGTGTGAAATGTAGTATCCGAGCATGAGTTCTTTTTGATTTTTGGAAACATTTTATGGCGGGGAGAAACGGAAGGCATCAGACAGCTTGAAATGCAGCAAGCGTAACTGAAATAGTTTACAATTATACCATAGTTTCATTTAATGTACGTACGTCTCTGCACATAAACTGTTTTATTTTCTTCTCATTATCCCAATCCTTTAATCAAAGAGGCACGAGCATCGAGCATGACTTTGTATTGGAGTCAAAGACGTATTTGCACCAATAAAATGGTCTACTTTTGAAAAAAGGATAATATTTTTTTAAAGAAAGTGGGCTATTATTTACAATGGTGTTTGTGTTGGTGAGATTTTATTCCCAAATGGGAATGGTAGTGCAAACGTTTTTTAACTGTGCCACTTTGTCACAAACTAATTACAATTTGCTCTTCCTTTAACAATAGTAGCCTTTACCAACAGTAGCTGTTGGTATTGGTGTTTTAGCCGCATTTTGCGTATAAGCAAAATCGTAATCAAAAGTTTAACAGAATCTTTATGATAGTACCCCTTCAAATTTTCCTACAAGAGAGTAGTTTCTAGCACTTATGAGAACGGAGTTTTGAATGTTCCTAGTTCCTGACAAATAAATAAATTCTGTCGGCGCCAAGGAAAGACCAGAATGACTGTTTTTATCCTTATTTACACATTTATTTAGTTGTTTGCTTGTCTATTTATTTATTTATCTATTTATTTGTTTCGTTGTTTCTTTTTCGATACATTTCATTTATCTATTTACTTTTTGATGAGATACGTACTTATCGACGTAGGTGGGAACAAATTGTCAGTACGTGTATCATATGAAGGTTGGCAAGGCATTCTCGGTTTTCTCTCTTCTACTTCCTTTTCTACTTAGTTTCCTCCTACATTCGCCATTACTTAGCTCCTTTGAAGACGAGGTGGAATACGTTCCAGCTTGAGAGGCAAAAATGGAACCCCGGGGTAAGGTGAGTCTTCTGGATAAGGTTCCTATTGTCGTCATAGACTCCTCGCGAGTTCGCTCCAGCCGTCCTCGCCAACGAGTAAAAAGTCTCCTGAAGGCCCTCCGATAGGTTTTGTTTAAACATGTATACAGTATAGGATTCAAGCAACTGTTTAGGTATTCTAACCATTTCACACATTTATATATAATTAGGGGATAAAAGTGTCTGTTGTTTATATAACCAATCACTGACACGAAAAAAGGAGCCCAGCAGAAAACAAATACACCGATCACAACGGCTATTGTCTTAGCAGCTTTAACGTCCGTGCTATAGTTCCTGCTTCGACAAATTCGACGGGCTTGACGCCTAGCTACGATATAAATTCTAGCATACATTGCAGTCATAAACAATAGTGGAAGTCCAAAGCTTGCAATGAATACAAAATATTGATAGCCACCACGTTGCGGCCATCTGTCATCAAGGAGCCGTAAACTGGACACTATCACAGCATAAATCCAAGCACCACAGAGAATGAGAATAGCTCTGAATGACGTCATTATATACGGGTAGGAATATGGTGCTGTAATAGCCACATGTCTATCTGCACTAACTGCTGCCAAGTTCATAATGGATGCTGTGCCGAAGAAGATATCCATGCACTGCCAGAACAGGTAAAGGTCTCCTTTTATTACGTTGTTATGTGATAAATCAGTAAGTTGTAATATCAACCAGAAAGGCATTCCCAGAACTGCCACTAATATATCAGATATTGCTAGACTAATAATGAAGTAGTTGCATATTGTTCGAAGGTCACGAAAAGTGTAGAAGCTCGCACATACGATCGCATTACCAAATATAGTAAATACTATCACAAGTGCCACAGCAACCGCGCCTGCGATACTTATAGGATCTGTACGAAACAGGGCTGGAGGAGTAGTTGTACTTTCATTTGAAAAGTTGAATTCCATTTTATGATCTGAGGAAAGAAAACAGAATGATCTCAAGTTCACAAGTGAGCAAGTTATTTCAGCTGTTTAACTTTTCTAAACAAACAAGGGAGTACAAAGGCAAACGTTCATTAAAGCATGGTACTAAATAGAACCTGTAAATAGATCCTGTATTCTACACTAGTTTGTAGCTGTGTTGTTGTCGTTAATTTAAGGATCACAACATGAGCAAAATAAAAAAAATCACTCTACAATTGTGGACACTGAAACAAACAAACAAATATTGTAAATCAAAAAGAAACTTGCTAAAAATGCTAACAGGCGAGAGGCTGACAAGTTGGCTACTTACAACGCGTGGAAGAGTTGAATCTAGGGCTACCAAACAAAAATCCATCTAGTGCAAGGAAAAGGATTTGAACTAGACATATACAAAATTAATCCCTGTGACTATATCATATAATGAGCAAAAGTAAAAGAAAGTAGATATAATTTAATCGATTAATAAAACTTAAATACGCACTAGATACATGAAGTCACCCTCCCTTTCCTTTTCTTTGACGATTTTGAACCATGATAGACAAATTCACGAGAATAGAATTAGATTAAAATTGTTTATCCTTTAAGAAATCGTGTCCCTGTTTGCTGAATAGCATATATCACGCATCATAAATGAGACCGCGGAGCTGCTCACAGTACATGCGAAATACATTGTGAAACGTCCCGACTGTAAGCCCAAGAAACAATTCCGACGAGTTTATTTCGGTAAGACAATACATTCTTATACATTCTTATAAGAATTGTTTACCGGCGAAAATTACCTCCTAAAATGCTAGATAACTGACACAAATCCTTCCCATTCAGCCTTCCACTTCGTGTTCACGGCTCCGTGAGCGGAATGGAATATACCTGGGAATTACTTCCAGTGTGGCGCAACAGAATCTAAGTACATATACTTCTCGAAATAATTTAAAACGAAGTTAATGTTACGGTAGAGAAACTGTGCACAAAATCATGGCCCTTCAATTTTAAAACATACGCCGAATTCCTTTGATAGGAGAATCGCTCAATAATTCCAAAAACAATCATAAGTCAGACTACTGAAAACTGTGTTAAGGTATCTGTTTCTATGCTGTATGTGTAACAAAGTATTTTAGAACAAAGGGAACTCGCCTGAATGCCATTGATCCTAACTTGCGTAGCGCAACGTACAAGCGGCGATTGACAGTATTATCCCGCCAAAGTTGTGTATTCCGTTTACATTAGGAGTGAGGTCATTTGAGTGGGCGAATATTCGTCCTGTCATGAGCAGAATAAACACTATAAAATAATGGAAGGAGGATGGCATGATCTCAAACACAAGGCTTCTTAGCATTGAATTAAGCTGTTAATGTAAACTGATAAGAAATGCAAAGCACTGTCAATCCAAGAATTTAGCTTTCAAACACCGAACCTAGTCCATTTGTTTTAAACTCGATCCTACAATGAAACCTTCTGTCATTTGCTGACAAGTCTTACCTCGAGGACTCAATAATTTAGTTTGGCATTATTCAAACCTTCCGCGTCATCAGCCAATTAAATTGAAGACAATCCTTAATCGCAATCAAACCCGCGTACGTTGACAGATGTCAATAGAAAATGTGCGCAATACTCTGTCATTCTAAATTTAGACTGTCACATACCAAACAGGTCTTTAGGAAGTAGAGCTGCTAGGAGAACACGATAAAATTATCATACGGCAATACCAACAAACGCGTGGAAGAGGTCTTCTGCATACTTGAATAAAAGGAAATATACTTATGGCATCGGTATCTTACGATTTTGGATAATTTAAATGCAACGACTCTGAACTTTATTCAAGCGAATCGGATCGATTCCTGTTAGTATACAGTAAAAAGGAATAAGCTAAAAAGAGAGGATGAGTGTTGGCAGAGTTCTGTGTGCAGCTGCTAGTCTTGACTGCCAGTATTTCTTGTCATCACATTCAGTTTAGAAATGCTTACAACTAACAAAGGCCGCCCGATGACTGATGGCCGTTCTCCAAGAAACAAAGGGGGAGGGTACGAAGAGACAGAAAAAAAGGGAGGGAGGTCTCACGATATCTGTGGAGTTATTAATTAATTACGTTTTCAAACAGTTTTTGCTATGTAGATCATGTGACCGCAACCTACATGTATTTTGTTCTTTTCTTCCTATTTTCTGACATGCTCTCGATAGATATTGTAATAGATAAGACTGATTAAGAGTTACACGAGATTGTAATATTTATTCCGCATAGATCATCTGATCTTGTAAATTTAGAGTTAGATTTCCACCTTATAGACGCCCAAAAAACTCAAAATGACATTCTGGTCTCTTGAAAGATACATCGACGTTATTGGAACTCTGTGTCCCAATAGTAAAGTTAGATTAAGGTAACACTGTGATCTCGAGTGAGTAAACCTAATCATAAACGAACGGAAATCAACACAGACCTTTGTGATTAAGGAGTTTCCGCAAGTTCTAACCTATAAATGAGACTGAGCCTTGTTATTCTCACTTAATGGCAGTTGTCTGTATCATGATAGGCTTGACTCACCTACGTCTGACAAGTCCATATTGAAGGAGGTCGTAAGTTTTGTAATACGCTTACATGTATTTACAGTTATAAAGAATATATCCTTTGTAAACTCACGATCGTATAGCAAATCAATTCCGAGAAATACAAAACAGTTCTGTTTAGATTTACAAAGCAATTTAATTTCAGTCCCTCGTCGTACCGAGGAAATATGCGAAACCCTGCTGTTATGTAGTTTGTAATTTTCTATTACACGATCTAATTGCACAAGCGGCATCATACATATTCAAAAAATCTCACCATTCAACGCGGAAGGTAAGAAAAACAATGATCTACGTCCTTATTTAATGCGAAATCATGTTCCGCTACTTCAAATTGAAACTGTTTTTGTGAATACAATTGCCATCTATTTAAATGGAAATCACTCAAATATTGCGGCCATGTGTTTCCGTCATGCTGCGAAATCCAGACTTTCCCTGCGGCGATCGACCTTGCAAACGACGAAACAGAAAAATGATTGGAATAAGTTCATAACAACGATGAGGCAGTGATATGAATAGATATTTTTTTCGTTTCCAAACATTACATACGTTATGTGACATTGATTCATGTTCTTCTTCGTATTAACGACGGCATGAATTTTTTTATTCCATTCCTTACTGTAAATCCGAATTAGAATTTACACTTATTCTTTAGTCATCTGGCTTGCCATAAATAATTAAGAAGCAGTTTGCAATGCTTGTAGGAATAAAAGCATAAATGATTTCAACAGAGGCGAAATTAAAAAATATTTGTGGACCAAGGTTCATCGAGTGAGTAGTGTTCCGGCTCAGTGGGTTGCTAAATTGTTTGTTACGTTCATTTCTAGGTTTTTGAATTTCTTTTTTATTATGATTTAAAGAATGTCATGCGTTGTTTAGAAGTGGTATATTGAGTAAGTTTCCTTAAACATATTGCTACAGCTTTCATACAGCAAAATTTTGCTATAAATAGAAATATTCGCCGGATCAACAGTATGAAATAAAATGGGTGTACGAATGAACTGATCAGGTATACTGTACAGCCAGTTGTACTTATAAATATTGTTACAATAAAATTTGGGAAATCGGAATAGACGAACTTGCAGTTTCAACTGTAATGCTTCGTCCGTAGACGAAATCTGCATAAGCAATTCCATTCGATTTTCGGAAATTTTCAGTGATGAATGGAATAGCATTTTCTGGAATTTAAAACCACGGAATTGAAGATCCGAATGAATGGAATGGCTTTTTCGATAGTTAACCGCAGCTTCGTTCAGCGTACAGAACAAACTAATTTCATATACAGTGAAAATATCCAACCCAGGAACATGATTATGATCAAAGGTGCAAGAGAGAAAGCCAAAAACGACAACAATGTCAACATTAACATAACTGTTCTGAAAATATGGTGAGCTGATTTTCAAGTTACATCAATCATTTGCATTTTTATCGAGCAAGCTTGTTCGGTCAAGATGGCTGGATATTGGTCAAGTTCTTTTCTTACGTGTATATGGACCGAGAAAAAGAGCACTATTTTCTTGCGGAACATAGCGGCTAATCCAAAAAAACTGTCCAATCATTGGTAAACACGTTGTTATCTTTTGGCGAAGTTATAAAAAAGTCTGTTCATAGTGTTCAGGGCTACCTTCAAGTGTTGAAAATTATGGCGGCTCTGAAACCTATGTACATAATTCTTTTAAACGTTGCCAAAAGTTATCGTAGAATTCACTCGTCAGACAGTGAATCTTTCTTGAATCGCATAGCTAAAGCCATCCGGGTGAAACTAAACGTTTTCTGTCTGTTTTTGTGAGTCGCACCAGTGCGCAAACAATGGAAACCTTTTCTAAGTCAATGTCAATGCGTTTTCTCGTAGTTTTAAGTGTGAGTGGCTTTCATTTCGTCTCAAAATTTGGCAGACATTCATTTTCTGTAAATTCGTTTATTACCAAGGATTTTTTGTTCCTAACACGAGTTTCATTTTTGTTTTCACGATAGCAACAATTTTTGCTCACGACTCACGCAAGCAATATCCCTTCCACGCTAAATACCCTCTCTTCGATAGCCAATCAGACCGCGGGTTTACTTTTAGCTATGCGATTCTATATAAAGTTAATATTAAATTCTGTTTTCTGTTTTCTTTGCTGTTTGGCGACAGACAAATTCTTCGTACCGTCATATTCTGGTGTGCTGTATTTTGCCCTTTTCACATACAATACATACACATAGTCGCTTTAAAGTTTTAGACACAGGGGTATAATCAAGTGTTTAGATGATGCTTGACTTGATTGCATGACGCGCGTTTCCATAATTGGTTACGTAGCACGTAGTCCTGTTTAGCACCAGAACTCCGTGTTTATGTTAAATTTCAACATTTTTACGATTGTTTTGCAGAATGCGAAATTGGAGTTACGTGAGCCAGCGCGAATTCACTCGCTTGGTCGTTCGCTCAGTCGTTCAATCCTTCCTTCCTTTTGTTTGTATTTCCGCTGACCAATATACAACTTGACTTCACGAAGAGAAAAATGTCGTCGAATGAATGGTTCGGCAAATGTGAAACATAGTGAAATAATAATGAGATAGATTTCAGCTATGACGGTCAAGGGCGTGGGGTGTGCGAGGATTATTCTTTTTTGAGTTTTCAAAAATAACCTACAAAGCATTTGTTGTCGTTGTTATGAAATGAAAACAGGAAAAGTCTGGGTTTTCTTATGATGATAATTGGGGCATTAATATTGGGAAAAATGTTAAATGGGATGTACTTATAAGCATCTTGGTGGAAAATAAATAAAGAAAGAAAGAAAGAAAGAAAGAAAGAAAGAAAGAGAGAAAGAAAGAAAGAAAGAAAGAAAGAAAGAAAGAACACGTCGGAGGGGGAAAAAGAAAAGAAAAAAATGGCTTGGTCGCGCTGCCAACGTAAGTTGAACTCCCACACTTCCGCTTTGAATACAGAAACCCAAAGCATTGAGGTAACTTGCATTTATCGTAAAATGTTGTTAAGAACAATATATAAAAGTAACGGAGAGCGTGACAGGCCACTGATATCTGGTACGACCACTGTAGGCTCAAATAACAATCACACTGCGAACGCACCGCGAGCGACAACGAGAGCAACTATCGACTCTTTCGTTGCTGTACAAACGGTAGTTTCAAGATGGAAGTGGCCGGTAACATTCACATAAACGGTTGCTTAAATTTTACAACGACACAAGGAAAACTCGCCGGGAGGGTTGTGTCGGTTACCTGAGACCATATAAATGGGGCCTAAAACAACCCTCTTCCTATACTTTGCTTACAACTTTTAATGCACCTTCGGCAATTACTTGGAAGACTTCAATTTCACGGGCTTGATTCAAATGGTTGTCGTTTTCTGCAGGAAATCACTCGATATGCTCAACAAATGAGCAAATTGTTTCAGTACTGGGCATTCTAGACAGGTGTTTCTTTCTCACTCTACACTGAAGTTACGACAAACGTACTCATGCTGGTAAAATCATCAGACAAAGCGCATGGTCTGTTCTAGAACCTTAGCGATTCACCATTTTGGTCAGTTTAGGTCCTGCTTTTGTGTGAATTACTTCGGTTTCCAGGCCAAGGAATTTTTAGTGATTTGTTTTAGGAACGAAGATTTTGTAAATAATGCAAGTCCTAAGGACAGAAACAGCGATATTAGAATAGCCCTCGATATATTAGAATAACCCTCTAACGGATAGGAGACGTAAAAAAAAATATTATTTAGTCTCATTTGATAGAGGAAATGTATTATAGCACTCTACCTGTAAATAACACATTCAGTTTTTTTGTTAGAATTCATTCCACTTGAAACGATCAAAACAGCTCAAGTGTTCCACCGAAATAAACTTAAATATTATCTGTTAATTATTGATGGTTGCAAAATTGATGATGTGGCACGCAACTTACAAACTCCTCAAAATCTTTTTGACCATCTTTGTAATTTACATAACATGCAACATGACCATTTCATTTCGTTCATCACGAGCTGGCTTATCATCACAAAATGAATAATCTCAGATGCCAAAATACGTACATATCTATTTATATATCCATATCACATATATCTATTTCAAAACGTCTTGTGGAGTTCTGTATTTACCCGAGTAAGCCTTCATAGATCTCGCTTCAGTTTTCAACCTGATGCACTGCGCACGTGTGCACAATCTTTACAGATCTCAAATTCTTTGTCGAAGTATGGTATAACGGCACCAAAAGAAAAAAATGGACATCAATCAACACTGAACCGATATGTTAATATAGGAGAATCCTTGTTTACAATATTTGCCTCATTAGCATAAGCTATTCGGTTTCTGATGGAGCTACAAATAAATCAGTTCTGAATATTGAAAGTTCATAGTATGATTAACTCTACCAGTGAATATGAG
>Ga0126337_10003551_pt1 | contig 10229 bp, 12 predicted proteins | sample DipCmetagenome_FD_92527 | JGI IMG/M metagenome (GOLD analysis project Ga0126337, IMG submission 92527) | Coral microbial communities from La Bocana,Puerto Morelos, Mexico - Diploria C A metagenome | ecosystem: Host-associated > Invertebrates > Cnidaria > Coral | place: La Bocana,Puerto Morelos... | reverse complement strand
GTCTGTCGATCCACGGTCTCCTCTTTTATTTTTCTTACGTTTTCCTGGCATTAGGAAGGCATATTTCTTATATTTTGTTAGCCAGGACTAGTGATTATAAACTCTAAAAGGTAAAAAAAAGCTGGGGACGCGGACTCCACTCAAAAATCGTGCCACCGCACGCCGAGGCCGCGCATGCTCTCCCTAGTAATAGTCTCAAATAATACCGGTAGCGAAGTACAAGAACGACAATTTTTGCTTAAGCAGATTACTATCTAACAGATTAATAATTGTCATTGCAATGTCATTTCACGGTTTGATCAGGACTCCATATTGTTCTGTAACTGATCATACAATTCTTTACTGTTTTGGATTTTTTTACAACAATAAACAAAGTAACAACATTAAGATGGATTTGAGTTCCTGTGTTTGAATTTAAATGCCAACATTGCGTTTACATAGTATTTAATAACTAAAGTTTATATATAGTACATGTTGGTTAAATTGTCTCAAGATTGAACTGTTTTAACCCGAGTGATATATTTAGCACTAAAGATTACCCTTTTCTTGAAAAAAATGAACCTGGATACAATTCCTGGTACGAACCTTTAGACTGTACATGTTTATCTAGAAGCACTATAAAGAACAATTGCAACATCTTGTTGCTAAGGGGAACAATGGGTGTGAAAGGTATGGGAAGTGGGAGGTTTGGGAGCAAAGGCTGATACTGCTTTGCTGTCTCCCATTCTGGCAAAAGCTGTGTTTAGTGGCTTTTTCATCGGTAGACGGGATGCCAAAGAATTTGAGGGCTGCAGTGATGATATCAGCATTTACCGGTAATACCATGTTCACAAATCATTTACATGGGGCAGTGTTGTGTTGAGAATCACAAGCAACATCTCTTCAGTTTACTGGGTTCTGTAAAAAAAAAAATAGAGAGGTCTTGTCACTAGAAGAACCACTATAGCACCTAGAGAAAATAAGCTGGAAAAGGAAAAATAAATAAATATATCAATAAATTGTTTTTTTTTTTCCAGGACAGTATAGGAAGAATTGGACAGGCAGCCCTTAAACTACATTATATTAGTGGTTATAATTAAAGTGCCTAAATTTGTTTTTGTTTAGTTTTAAAATTTACGTTGTCAAATACGCGATTCCAAAGTTTGAGACGTCTGGCGTTAAAAGTAACGATTTTACAAGCCTTCAAAGTTGAGCCATTTTGCCCTCAAAAATGGTATTTGAATCACGCGGTCAAAATAACACGTGACACCAACCTCTGACGTCACTTTGGTGCCAAAATCGTTCTCACAATGGTGGATAGAAAGGAGAAGAGGAAACCGCGAGGGCGATATTGTGTTGCTGGTGCCCCAAATTAGCAACCATCGAATGCCATTTTCGCTGATGCATTGGTGACCTCTCTGCAGAAACGAAACTCTCGTTTGAGCATTGTTGACATTGTCACCTAAAAGTTCAACGACATCAAAAGATGAAAACAACTAAAAACAACTAAAAAGAATCGGAAGGAATTACTTTCGAACGTCTAAAACTAAGCGGGACTTTATAAAAGCTGGTGAGACAGGTTTGCCTTTGCGATTTCAAATGTATAAAGCCGGGTATCACAGCATAAAAGTCTAAAATAAAACTACTATTTATCAACCCTTTCGTATCTCGCTTCCAGAGTTGCTGCTGTGAGCCTGTCTTCGTCAGATTCCCTTTCCTCGATATCATTTGCATCTCGTGTATTTGTCCCGAAGTTGTACGGTACACAAAGAGTCTCTCTTGGTTATTAACAATTCCCGGGGTTTAATGACAAAAACAAAACAAAATACAAAATATCTCCTCGCGTTCCTCGTGTTATTTGCCTCGTGTTTTAAACTCAAAAACCTCCCTTCACAATCCTTGTTTGTCTCTTATTTCAACTTCGTTTGTCAATCATCTAGCAAATATAACATTCCTTGTAACACAATCACGACAGCTCCGGTCATATTGTCGCTTGCGTCAACTTCGGCCAAAGGTTCGTCTTGCTAAGGCGTAAGTTGTCTGTATATTATCTCGACATCTTCATCTTCTTCCTCTTCAGTTTCTCCTTCCTCGGTGTTGCTGGATCGTTTTGATAAATCGCTCATTTCTGAGTCGCTCGACATTTTTGTCACGTAAACACTCCTCCCGACAAGAAACTTTGGTCACCAAAGTGACGTCACGGCGCGGTATTTAACTCGACCCATTCCCCTGACCAGTTTTGGGAGGCAAAATGCTCAACTTTGAAGGCTTGTAAAATCGTTCTTTTTAATTCCAGACGTCTCAAACTTTGGAAACGTGTATTTGACAAGGTAAATTATAATACTAAACAAAAACAAATTTCACTTCATATGCACTTTAACAGCAGGATCAGCTTTGGTTGTGCATTGGTTTTTTTTTATAGTTGAAAATGCAAGTCAATTTTTAATGTAAAAACAAAGAGTAAACTTAGGATTTTTCTTGATTTGCTTTTGAAGATTCTTAATGTAGACATAAGGATAAGAATTTCAAGAGTTAAAACCAAAAAAATTGGTAAATATGTTACAGTCAAACCAAGTGATGTGTATCCTCAAGATTACACCTAATAAATTGATTATTTGAATATAGAGCATGCTAGTCCTTTCAATAATCCTTTTGTGGCCATTAGGAACCTAGTTCATTCGCCATTTTCATCATCCACATAATGCACCTTCACTGTCACTCCCTAACCCTAGCCCCACCTCGCCCCCACCAAAAAAAAACATTGCATAAGGTTGTTTACTCTTGGGGCAGCAGTGAATCTTTAAGTCAAAATATGAAATTGGAAAATGTACCTAACAACGTATTGGGTAAGAATTCAAGATTTGATTGCTCTCAGCTTAAGGTGTCACAAGGTGCCTCCTGGTGTCAAGCTGTCCAACAGTTGAAACATTTTTTTTCAGGCTTTAATTTCACAGCTGCTCAAATTGTGTGTATAACTGCGATGATCTAGCAAAAATTCATTTCTCTGCAGTTCAAATATACAATCTTTCATATCTTCAATTGCAGGTTCAAACATTTACTATGAATCTATGACAAACAAAAGAACGCAACATACTGAAAAGAATTGATTCTTGTGATGCCAATCAGCTAGTGGTAAGAATAATCCCTCCCATCTCCGGCTTTTTGTGTAGGCATTTTTGACAGAAAAATGAGCTTCCACTCCTCCCTCCATGGTCTTCTGGTCGACAACCACAGGTATTCGATCAAAGACCTCATTCCCATCTGGCTCTGTCACCAATGGTACCCTTTCATGGAGTTCCCTCATTATATCGATCATCTAATCTCCCAAATTTTCATCGTTGAAGATTACACCAAGGTGAACCTTTAAGAAGTAAACATAAAAAGTTAAATTACTTCTTAAAAATAGAAGTTAAAATAAACTTTACTCTTCGATTATCTGAATTATTTCATATGTCTGGGAAAGGTTAAAAGTTTTTTTATAACTTCCAGCCAAGAAAACCAACCTAAAAACGTTGATTGTAATTTTGTTCATAAATACCAGAAATCCACTATGAAATATAATTATATGAAGCATATCAGCATATAATTTATTCAAGAAATGACTGTTTCAGTTTTGTTCTTCAAAATATTTGAATACCATTATTTCTGCTTGGGCACAACATCTTGAAGATTTCAAAAGCTGACAAATTCTCATCCAATACCCGATCAATCAGGACAAGGAAATCATTGAGGAGGGCCTTTTGATCTTTTGGAACTTTTTGTGGGTCAGCAATGGGTCCATCATGGGTGGGGTTTATCTGATCCCAATAAGCATTTTGGTTGCACCAATGGCAATCTATATTTTGATAATCAGATGTCATATGAGAAGCCAAGACCCTAAGGTCGACATTTTCCAACACAAAACTGAAGCTTTTTTGCCTTACTTCTACAAGTTGCTCAATTTTTCCATCCAGGAGGGACAAAAGCTGTTTTCTCTGCCTCCAGCTGTGAAGCACATCGCCCATATCAGCTTGTTCAGTTTTAGCCTGTTTCAGTTTACAGGGCTTTTCAAGATGGACATTAATTTCATCTTTCACACTGTGAAGTGGCAAATCAAAGCCAACTCCAAGATAGTCAAGGGCCTCCTTGTTTACACTCTTAGGTGACATGGTTATTCCCAGCTTGTTTAGTCTGACAAGGGCCTATGGAAAATGATAAAAAATGAAAGTTGGAATACAAAAAAATCATTCTCAAACAGCACTTTTTCTTGCTTCACATACATGACAATTAAAACAAAATTAAACAAAACATGTCTGGTTTTGATGTTTCTCCCAAAGGTTTCCTTTTCTACAGAGCATCTCGATCATAGTTAACAGAGGGGAATTGTGTTTTGTGCACGGTCAGTGCTGAAAAAGCTAACAAAAACATACAACAAAGAACTTTGTCGAGTTTCATAACCATTTCTTTCTATTAACTATGTCTCGATTTAACAACAAGCTAATACCGGTAAGCTCATGCTTATCCTTTAATTTTAAAGCAAACTAATTGAAATTTAATAGGGAAATTTGGACGTTCAAATTTAACCCGCCCACATTGTATTGTTTGCATACATTTGTACAAGGGCCAATATGTTGTACAGCATTGGCATAATGAGTTTTTGCTAAATTTAGTTTAGCCTAATTCAGGCGTGAGATCTAACAGGGCATGACAAGTTTATCAATTCATCATTAATTGCAGATACAGTAGATGAAAAATGGAACCTACCACTTTCAAAGTTTTCTCCATCTTAAGGACACAACTTATTAGAATATAGGGCACCACGCTCATGCCGTTGTCGCAATTTTTAATAAGAAGGATGGATACCACAGTACATTGTACAAATGCCAGGGTTTCTTTCATTTAGGGTATTTGGCTTTGCTGAGGCCAAAGAACTCAATGGAAAAAAAGGTGCTTTTCCTTTTCTTTCTTGGTCTATATATATAGCACTCCAGGAGAAATGCAGCACATGTTCTTTGGTAGACGATCTGAGCATAGAAGGATTAGCTTTAGAGTAGGTTTTTACATTTCCTTGAAATGCCAGAATACACATGTTCCTCAGTGGCTTTAAGATGTTGGGGCTGTCCATCACTGCGTCCGCCAGAGCCTTTAAAATGCTGCGTCTTGCCAGCCCTTTTCCAAGCTGATGGAGTTCTTTTGACAAATCTCTGGTTTTCCGTATAGATTCATACGTAATACTAGCCTACAAAAATGAAAAACAGCTTGTTTACATTGATTATTTGAAGCCGTGAAGCTGACAAGTTCTGACATGATAATTAGATTGTACTTACAAAATCACACCTTGCATTCACCGTCTGAAATAACACTTTACACCAAAAGTTTTTGAACAAAGGCCAACACCAACAGGACTTAACGTTCAGGCTGTATATCTAAAGGACGAGGTAGAGGCAAGGGATTTTCTTTACTACCAAAATCTAGACTTTTGGAGACCCTTGAATCAGGTGGACGAGGTGCCTTTGAGGGAGATGTGGCAATTGGTGAATTGACTGCATCTGAAGGAACTCCACCCTTTATCCTACTCGAGGAACTGACTTTCTCCTTCAGAGAAAGATGTAGGCCTTTTGCATTCTCTCTAAGTTTTTCTAGTCATTTAAAACATTGCCAAAGCAACAATCTGTTTGATCGAATACCAGGATGCGTAATGTCCAAACATGTCGCAAATTCTCTGCCGCAAATCAGCCACTTTTCCATTTAAATTTGTTCTCCTGCGAGAGTCGTTCTGAATTGAGCCACAAAATTTGTAACCAATTTTGTGGGAGTGCTGCCCCTAGCATTTGCAATCACTCCTACACCATCCACCTTACCAACGTTCAAGACAATTTTTTTCTCAGTGAGCTTTGCAAACAGCCTTCTTGTGCTGCTTTTTTGCACGAAAATCTGACTTTTGGTGACAATCAAAAACCCATAAATTTAATTTTTTTTCAGACATGGATGGCTGTTCACATGTCCAGCCATTCTTCTCAGGGAGGAACACAATCTGGACACAAGAGACCAGTGGATATCGAGCCTACCGTTTGGGCCAACCACTAAATCAACTTGTTGCAATGAATTGGTTTCCCCAAAAGCAAAGTGACATCCAAAAAGAAAATTATTTTCGCAATACTTCAACACTTCCAACAATTGTAATGGTGAGCAGTCTGAATCTTAAGCATTTATTCTGGAATGTTTGCAAAATTTGATGATAAGGTTTTCAAAATTTGAAAAAAAAACAACAAAAGTTTTTATTGTTGGCCTTACTTTTCCCCTTGAAGGAGTAATTTTAAACCATTTCTTGAACAGGAGTATTGTCCATATGGTAGCCAGCCACCATGTAGGTAGAGTACCTTTCCTCTTTGAACTTGTCTGGTTAGCATCTCAGGAGAGAAAGCCCTTCGATAAAAATAATCAATCTTTGGTAGAAGGTCATTAAACCATCTGCTATTTTCAAAGTAGATCTATCTTTTCAGTAAACAGTGGCATGTCTTCTCCAAAGTACACTACAAAAAAATTCCTTTAAGGGGCATAATACATGTAGAACAGTACAACTGACCTTGAATTTGACAAAAGTAATTATGGTGCTCTTGAGTCTTACAGAGCCATCAGCCAGTTTTACAAGCTTCATCCACAGTCATGCCAGCTTTGCTGAATGGGGATTTAATTTCCATGCCCCAATTTTCAGCAGTGTCAGTCATAGTTACTATTCTGTCTAAGCTTGCTCCAAGGTATGGTTTGCCCTTACACAGTGATAATCCAGGTTCCTCCACTACCACAGCAATCCAATCCTTGCTCATTTCCTTTCTGAATAAATCAACAGCTTTCTGTTCACTTTCGATTCCATACTGTACAGCCTCAGTTGTGAAGTTACCATAAAGTATTGCTTTTAATTTATTTGACGGCTTCGCTTTTGTTTTACCTACATTTAAAAAATTTGAGGCTGTCAGTACAGTTTTTCTTTTTTCAAACCACAAGTTGTTTTTTGATTGTTCCGTGGTCAGCCTCTAAGTCTCTTGTATCTCCTCTGGGGTAATGATTAGACTAGAGACTTGCTCATCGATCATACTTTTGAAACAATTAGTTGCTATGTCATAGCTGTCGGTGAACGCAACACTTTCCTCTTGCTCTTCTGACACTTGCTCTTTTGACACCTCAGGGCAGTTTGATTTAATGTCATGAAAGAGAAAAAACGAGCTTGAAGGTAGACAGTTTTGAAGGTTCTCACTAAAACTTTTGAATCTTTCTTCGTCTATTTTACGCTGTCGTGGCGGTCTTGGGTCGAACTTTATCACCTTTGGCAAATCTTATCTTCCCAAATCTTATCTTCCTTATTAAGATCTGGTCAAGGGATTTGGCTGCGACGCTCTGATTGCGTGGGACAACCCATACTGAAAGACGTGATGTGCAAGATAGTGGTTTGGGATGATTTTGCAGACCTCAACATGTGAAATCTTCTAAGGCAAATAACACACCTCCAACATGGTTGCACTTTCCCTTACCATGCAAACCAAGAGCAGCAGGACATGTACAAGCTCCCCGTAAAACATCACACTGAGGTGTGAACTCAACGACAACTCTTTAAGGCATCTTTTCATCGATGGTAAAACACTGGCTTTTACGTACATCTTGTTCTCGTAAGTTTTGCTTTCAAGTCTTTTAACATTCCCTTCAAAGAGAAACTGATAAGATTTTAGTTTCTTATAATTTGTTCCCTTCAGCACAATGTGTTGACACTTGCGAGTTGACACAACAAGGTAATCGTAAAGTTGTATAAAATATAGTTCGGGAAGCTGTTGCAAATCAGTGGACCATCCGAGAGCAGAGATTCGTCGTAACGTTTCATCGTACTTCAAGTCGCTTCTAGTATCCTGGTCATTCTGAGCACTATTATTGGCATTTTGCTGTTGATTCGCAGCCAGTGGTATACGTTTCGCATGAGTATTGCGTAGAATTTTAACAGCAAGTCCGCTTTTGTTCCACCCATCGTTTTGGAATTTAGAACGCAAAATCTCTTTTGAATCCTTTGCTTTTAACTTCTGGATATCCTCTAGTGTTGAAATCTGCATATCCTTGTGAACTAGAACCATTTTCGAAGCGATTAAACGTGGAAAGCCTTCCCCGATCAGCTGTATACACTGTATTTGTATTTCACGGGTCAACGGCAACCTTGCTATCATGTTTGTGCAGTTACTATTCCAACATGGTTTCGGGAACTGTGAAAAGGGCTATTGTTTACTTTTAATGTTTTTCCAATAATTCTTGCATGCATATGATAATTGAGATTGAAAATAAGCAGGGTAAAAAGAATGCAAGTTCCTACATGTATGTACGTAGTCAATGTACCATAACTTATAATTAGTTATTAAATGAAATAATTTAAACAATGTAGGAGTTGATTTCCTAAGAATCCTTTTAAACTTTGTCAAGTCTTTTTCTCATGGTTTGGATAACTTTTTTGACAGGAATTCTGGATGGTTCCCTGTCTCTAGAATGCATGTGTGTATTGATTTTCGATTGTTCACAAAGCTTTCCGACAGTCAGTCTGTACACAGTAATTGAAGGCTCATTTGAACTATGATCATTTACATCTAACATATCAGAGTTACCTGGAATAATTATTTCAAAAGAACTTTCAGAATCATTCACAACAGCTTTCATATTGATAGCTTCTTGATCACTAAAAGATTTACATACAGTAGTTTGACAAGCACTTTCTCCCTGTAAATTATGTAGAGAAATGATTTCCCGAAAAGGATTTGTTTATGCCGTAAATGGACTCAATATTCCCACAATGGGAAAGACAATCATGTTTTCCCTTGATTCTTAAGTGCTCAATATTCCTCCAAAGAGGAAGACTATGGGGCTTCATATCCTCCAAAGAGGCTCAATATTCCTTTGAAGAGGCTCAATTATCCTCCAAGAGGCTCAGTTTTAAAAGTAAAGATTCACGTAGGTTTTCCTCCTATGAGGATTATGTACTTCCAAATTATGGAGTATTGGCAAGGGTACATGTTGCATGTTCATGGAGTATTGGCAATTGTATGTGTTGTTTCTCACGCGCCGTCAAATGAGGTTGAAATACATGTACCATAGAAATTTGTCATGTATATCAGCCCACTTCTGACCCTTCTCATACCATCCTCTGCTGCTGTAATCACAGCTAAAGCGGCTTATAGCACTGTTTCTTGACTCTGGAAAGTTACAGATCACGAACAGATCTGCTGCAGATCTGTTCGTGATCTGTAACTCTTTCTTAACTCGTGCTACCTTACGTGATCATCCCGTTTCGTACGGGATGATCTGTGTCAAATATAACCGGAGACATCATTTTTTTCAACTACACTGTAGGATCTTCAGAACGCTAATTCAAACAACAAACATTTTGCAAATGACTTGCCAACACGTGCTCAAATACAGATAGTATGATACATAAAGTTCACGTGTTAAAATAGAGATCAGTAGCACGCTTGTCACGCGCTAATGGAAAAATCATGGATTTGATGGAATCTCTTAAGAATTTCTCGGCGCACAATGATCAGATCTGCTTGAGACCTTCCAAAATTGTTACACATGTGTTAAAGATGGTTTTGGACTAAACAGAAGTAGAATAAAGGATTTTTGAAAAAATATAATCGGGGCCGAATTGTAAAGTTAGCGACAAAAACATGGTGTCACGTGTAACACGCATGGGCTTCACCATTCACTGTTTTCTTGTTTTTGCCAACTTAAGTTTCATTTATAACCGTAAGACTTCACAGATGATGGAAAAGGTTTCTTTTTAAACAAAGTGGCAAACAAAATCCTGAAAATTGGCGCTAAATCTTCCTTAAAATCAACAAAAGTGTTCACCATATGATGCATCACGCTTTGAGCTTGGGAGAGATGAGTAATTTTCAATTCATTGTGCGAGTTACAGAACAATTTAACCTCCTTTTAATGCTCATAAGTTGCTTTTCACTTTCCTTCCGATTTTTTGTGTTATTATCGAAACTTTGCCTAGATTTGAATTTTTTTCTGCGTTCTAAACAGTTGGCATGCGGTGTGATCTGGCGCGCGATAATTCTGACTATTGAATTTCCCAGTCGTGTTGTTTACAATGAGTGCGCTGGAGCGTGTCAATGTTGACATAGTCAAAATGCTCAAATGACAAGCTAAATTTTGGTACCAAAATCGATCGAATCTGTTAAAAGCCGACGAAAATATTGGCTATAAAGTTTGTTCGAAACATAAGGTCGACAATT
>Ga0126337_10003549_pt1 | contig 10233 bp, 4 predicted proteins | sample DipCmetagenome_FD_92527 | JGI IMG/M metagenome (GOLD analysis project Ga0126337, IMG submission 92527) | Coral microbial communities from La Bocana,Puerto Morelos, Mexico - Diploria C A metagenome | ecosystem: Host-associated > Invertebrates > Cnidaria > Coral | place: La Bocana,Puerto Morelos... | reverse complement strand
ATCAGTGGTCGGGAGACCAGATCTTCTACGCAGCTTAACATACCGCTTTTTAAGACCAAGTCGGGACAAAGATCTTTTTATTACAGAACTGTAACTTTGTGGAATGCACTGAAACCCCATTTTGAATTAAGTGAATCACTTATTATTTTTAAATGCAAAATGAAAGCTTATCTTTTAAATCAGTTTTTAATGTCATGAACTCTGCATGTGACTAGTTTAAGAAATTTTTAGAATTTTTTATAGACAATTTTTAGCAGTTCTATGAATTTTTACTCTATCATTGTAATAGTTTTATCAATAATTTTTTATAGTCAATTTATTATTTATTATACATATATATATATTTTTTCTTTTCATTGTCTCTGAAAAGCCCCCATGGGGAGATGACAATAAAATTTGTATTTGTATTTGTATTTGTATGGCTGCCCTCATCTGGCACACAAAGTGCTCAAGCGAATTTACCGTTAATCGATGATATCTGACTTGGCAGCCCTTTCAAATTCTCCTACCACAAACAGATCAATGAATTTCACATATCGTTTAAAATATATAAATAGCCACACTCGGTTTGGCTCACCCAGAAGGCCTATATATTAGCAGCTCATCGTTCCTGGGAAGCCTTCCTCTGGCATTCTTCGTTATGAGACTCTGTTAAGTTCTAAGTCTTGTTTCATTGGTTCGCGGCATGGCCGCGTTGACAACCACTTCAGTGAGGTGCAAAAACTGTGGATCTCTTTCCAAGTCAAAAACTCCAGTTTAAAATGGCAAAATATATTGTTATTTTCAGGTTCTACTGTTTATTAGTTTTAAAGTGATATATAGTTTACTGAGGTTTTCTTTAAAGCAGCAGCAAAAAGAGTTTTTCCTGGAAGGCACCCCTGAAGGTCTACAGTAGCTTTAAAATTAAGATGATATATAAAAACCATAGAAGGGCTTACCTTGGCAAAACTAGGGCATATGTTATGAGTTAATTACAAGCAGACATCAGGTACTAAACAGTATCAATAACTTACAACAATGTGCTAATCACCCAAGGAAACCTCTCAAGACTTCTTAAACAGGGCCCTTGATCTAAGGCAATAGGTCCTTGGTGCATCGCAAGCTGAGGGTGGTACTATGAAATACGAGCCATCAGTGCTTCTGCATGCTATTGAAACTGGTCTTCAGGATAAAGCTGTCGGATCCGAAACAAACTGTGGCCATTCCCACAGAAAGCAGAAGTCAGACTAGGAGTTTATGGAACAAATCAATGTGGTCATATGTTAAGAATCAGAGCAGAAAGGAAAGCTTGGAGCAAGCTGTCGCAAGAGTTTCAGTAAATTCCTTGGACGTCAACAGTGAAGAGGCTGAGCCAGGCAGTCAAACACAGTCAGAGATGTCTAGGTTTAAGAAACAAATGAATTTTGATAGGCCTGACAGGCTAGAGGCAGTCCAATCGGATGTTTCTGTCCTGAAAGAAGCTATGGCTTCCCAGAATGCCAGCAAGAGAGAGGGAGAGTCAAAGGTACCGATTTGAAAATCAACGGAGACTTGTCTGTCAAACATGCCAAAGAGCAAACCAGGGTTCTGTGACCATTTTTCTGCTGTGGCTCAAATGACGATTTTGTACAGGAATGTCACGGGGTGCAGCCATTGTACCAAATCAGGGAAACCAAAGGAGGCTACCACTGTGGGAGAGGGAATAACTGGGGACTACATGAAAAGGACCTAGGATTGTGAGACAGGCAGGAAAGGAGTATCCTTAGTTCCAAGTGTCAGTCTGTCTATTACTGTTCCCAGAAATGTTAAAGAACCCATTGGATGAGGTATAAGCAGTTGTGCAGTACAATTAAGTACCTGTCTAACCAGGAGAAAGAGGCGCTTCTGACAGTGGCATGTATGTTAGTCACCCTACACCACCTCAACACCCAAAAGTTGCAAAATTGGTGGGAAGAGATGCGTGGTTCAGGGTATTGTGAACAATGTGCAGACCCAAGCTTTATGGGACACTGGTTCCTAAGTTTCTATTGTTTTGTAGGATTTGAATGCTGAGACCCTGCCCACAGCTGAGAGTCGTGAAATGGATGAACACTGCTTAATAATAAAGGACTTGATCTGCAAGCAGCTACTGGTGTTGAAATCCCATACGAAGGATGGATTGAAGTTTCTGTCAAACTTGTAACCTCAGATGACAAACATGGTATGTCAGTACCCTTCCTCGTTTCAACGGATCATGTTGTCAGATAAAATGTTATCAAAGAAATTGTGGAAAGATTATCCAAACAACCATGAAGAGACACTTGTCAATGCCTTTGAGCACAAGCCTTCCAAATACAGGAAAGCCTTGATTGGTGTCATTAGGACAAACATCTCTGAACTATGTAGTTTAAAAGTAAGAAAGCAGGATGTGGTAGCTCCAAAGAGTAGACAGTGGTAGTTTCCTGTTCTTTAAATACTGGCCCAACTGAATCAGGACCTCTGGTATTGTTTGAACCAGACCTTGAATTCCCTTGGTCATCAAGACTTGAGGTCCCTGAAACATGAGAAACTCTTAGGGGTGGTACACCAAGTCACTCAGGAATTTTTTTCATTTTGAGTCCTGGACTCTGACAGCTCGGGCCATATTCGATAGGTAACTCATAAAGCAGAAGTGTTATCTTCCCTGTACTTGCCAAAAAAGTACTCTTCAGAAATTGCCCTATATTGCATTGCGTGAATTGTGATATGCTGTTGGCACTACATGTAAGTACCCTACAGACAATTTTGGTAGCATTCAAATGAGATTTAAACTAGATTCGCTTGAAATTAGAATTTCCAGGCTCTATTCTGCAAAACCAGGGAAGGGAGTTTGTGAACAAGTTGTTTTGCCACTTGCAGCCGTCGTGTGGGATGGAATGTTCCAGACCCACACCCTACCATCCCCAGTGTAATGGTAAGGCTTACTATTTGGAAGGTCGCTATGACTGCCAGTGGATCTGATTTTTGGACATTCACTAGAGGGACCTAGTGTCACCCATAAAGAAGTTGTATACGAATGGATTGCTACGAAGGAAACATATTTACTGGCTCTAACAAATACCTCCAGGTCTGCAACAGATGGCAAGTGACAGTATAATCGCACCTTGCAATTTTTCAAAGTTACAATCCAGGGACAGGGTGTTGGCCCGAAATTTTTCTGGGTGGGGTGGACCAGGAAAACTGCTGTCATATTGGGAGCAGCAAATACGTCATTGTTGTAAGAGAGGAGAATGCATACTAGACAGCATAATAAGAGAGATTGCTAACCTAACCATAATGAAGGTTACAGTGGAGAAGAGGAGGAGGACCCACCTGGCTGGCCTTTTGCCCAGCTATTGGGACACCACTATCGTGAACGACAGTAAAGTCGGAATACTCTAAAAATGAGGCAATGCTTGAGAGTATGGCGGAAGGTGAAGGACTAGATTAACATGAAACTTCATCTAGTACCTCTGAAGCAGAACAATACCCAGAATTGGATCCTGAACCATAATTACAGCCAGAGAGGGAACCAGACCAGAAACGGAGTAGGCCCCAGCAAATTCGTCATCCACCAAAAGTGTTTACAGATATTACACTGCAGTGTTCAGACTGGTTCAGACCCTGTACCTGGATGGTGATATCCACCTTTCCAATCACCCTGGATGTTACTCATGCATCAGTACCATCCACCACCACCATGGCAGGTCCACACCAGCCCTTTGGGTTGCCAGACGCAGACCTGCCTCATCAAAAATATATGTATGTATGTACCCTGTAAAGGCCCGTTGGTGTATCCCACCTATGTGTAGATGATGTACCGCTGATGCATCCAGATTTCTTGACTTATGTAGTCAGTGAAATTTCCAGTCTTTTGTGCTGCCGTGTCTTTCAAACAGGCAAACAGGTGATCTAGTTATCCACGAACTGTGACCTTGCTATTTTCAGTTGAGCAAGATAGGTTATATGTATTTTGCTAAGTTGTTTTGTATGTATACAACTGCTGAGGCTGGGCCTGATCAACCTACATAATGCAAGGAACTCAAGCAATAAGAATGAGAATACTATGATATTGCATGACTTTAGAGGGAGTCCAAACCTCCAGTGTACATTGCTGTAGAAAATTTTCTATGTCGGGGTGTGTGTGGGGTTATGTAATATGTCACATTATGAAATCGAGTGTGTCACGTTATGTAATCAATAGAGCGACATCAACAAAACCATGTGATACGAGAGAGTTCGACCTTGTGCGAGATATGTTTTGTACTGTATGGGTTTACAGTTGGGGGATTATTGTATGACTGTATTTGTTCATTGTCAGTCAGATAATTTACCGTATTAATAAATGACAATACATTGTTTTAACTGGACAACAATTGCCTAAATTAAGGCCTGACTGTCAAAGATACCCATGTACACTTGTAAATAGTATCACAGCATTTTGTTGCAATGAGACTATTAATGTTATTTTCAATTATGATTTGTTCTGTAATCACTGAGGACCAGCACTGCAGTGTAGAGTACTATATACATTTATCACCATTATCACGTCATTGTTTAAGGCGATAAAACAAAAAAACAACCAATCATTTAGTACAGTGGTGTTTTTTGCATTCCCAGTGTTTTCTGTTAGCTGTGCAATGCCCATGAGTGACCGTCAATCCCTTTCAGCTCTAGTTGCCGCTTACCAGAACTTCCACTGTAATAGTAATTAATTAGGTGACATCTTTTTTATCTTCAGCCTAATAAAACGCCTCGATCAGTATGATGAGTTCTTTCCAGCTTTCCAGTCAACGGTTTCTGAACTGAAGCGGCTTTTAAGTGAGTATTTTCCACAGCAGTAATGTAGACCAACCAGATAGTCTTACGTAGTGTAACAGACGCTTTGTGTGGTCTGCTTCTGGTAGAAAAGATAGCGTGTTCTGTGATTGTTGTCTCGTTGCATGGCACTTGACGATATTTTACCAATACTTGAAAAAGGTGCACTTTTTTCAAGTTTGTGAATGGCATATTACGCAATTGGGGATCCTTATGTGATATAAGGACAGATTGCCACCATCATTTTGATGCTAGCGGGACTTCAGATGCGATGTTTGACGAGTTAGCTGCAAGGTCTCTGACGAGGGACGAAACATACGTATGTAAGGCTAGCCATAATTATCCATTGTAGCCATAATTATCCATTGTAAAATTCTTGCACTTTTTCAAATTATCGTTATTATTAATTTTGCTATTATTATTACTGTTAAATAGAAAAATAGAAAGTTAGAAAAATTGAATATTAGAAAAGTGAGTGGTATTATAATTATTATCATATTTATTATTGTAATAATTATTATTATTACTATAATTACAATCTTAGATACTTACCATTAAAAAGAGACGTAATAATAATATCTATCCACAAAATCCGCGAAATCCGCTGCATGTAGAAAACTCTTACCAATTGGGAAGATGCCATGTTAAACTGTAATTTTAAGTGCTATAACACTGTCATCCGCAAAATCCTTTAAATCTGCTGCTGTCAGGAAAAGTATCAATTGGCTAACAGTTCTGTTAAACTATAAGTTTAAGTTCTCTGAAAAAACTCCATATAGGTCGGATCTCGTGGATTTTGCAGAAATGTATGATTTTCTGTAATAACTGTTGCATTTGTGGACTTCATTGGCATTTCAGTTTAAGCTCAAAAATTAACAAGGTTTCAAGACTGCTACGATTTTTTACGGAATGATAATAAAATCCCTTTTCAGATGTGCTATTGTACAGAAATGTTTTAAATTTACTGGAGCTTTTGTTCCCTTTAGTGTTAACTAAAGCCTCAATGGGCAACTCCTACTGAAGATATTTGTTTTCGTTGTGTGGTATACCGTTGTTTATCATTGCAGTTTTTTCTCTTTTTTATATATATGCATATTTGTTGTCAAATTCTTGGTAAGACATAAATTGGCCATTACTATTCAACAGATCTTGTGTAAATAGAATATTGCAGTTAAGCCATTCACTGATGAATATGGGCTTCCCTCCAAAAATTTCTTTGGAGTTAAATAACATCATATCCTGTCCTCTATCATAGTTATACAGGGTTTTCAATTCATTAAAAAACTTTCAAATGTCTTTATAAAATAATGGCAAAACATCAATATATTTGGTGTTGTAGTTACATCTGTCATGGTCTGGTTACCAAGCCCATCTTAGCCGAAGCTGCTGTAAATTTTTGCCAGGCGTCATTACAGACAAGTTTCGTCACTAAAATTGCGATGTGGCTTCTATCCTACATAAATTAACGAGCATTGAGGCCTTTGCATCTTTTTTGTTTCCATTTGAAGTCACTGTGGTGGAGTGATGTGAAGAAAACGATAAACAACACGATTTATCTATCGATCGCGAGATGTGATATTCTTTTTATTATTCTTCTTCTTTAATTTGAGCTTGTGTTCACGTTTTCTGCTTCTTGCATGGCCTCAAAAAATTGATAAGTTGTTTGTCTGTCATTTCTTTGCCAAGAAGGTGTAGAAATTTCTACAAGAATGTAGATGATCACCATCAAAGTTACAAGCATTTTGCTCACAGAATATATGTGGGTTATAATGTATTGTAATTATTCCTATGTCATTCGCTCTTGGCCCTCGGAAGGGCATGCATATGAAGAGAGTATTCACGTCATTCACTCCTGGCCCTTGAAAGCGCATGCGTATGTGCAAAGCATTTCACAATTAAGGCGCATAACATAGAAAGAGTACCACAAGTAGGCAGAATGTCTAACTAAGCAATATATATATAAGGACTTAGTGAAGCAAATGGCGGTGGGTTTGGATGTCCACCTGTGATCCCTAATACGGCATATGCAGGCGCTTTGTTAGGAGTAGTTGAGGAAGACGAGGACCCCGGGTGAACTCGCTCCGGCCGCCCTGGATAACAGGGGGGTGCTCAGAGATCCCTCGGGATTTCAAACCTTGCTCCCAGAGGTACAATTTGAATTGACAGCCACCTTGTCAGCAGGAGGCAGGTAGTTTTCCAATCGCTAAATGAACCTGCACCATCTGGTCTCTGTCACTCTTCTATTGCCTTACGTTCGTTGAAAGCTGGTCAACCAACTGACTCCCAACCTTTTGAATTGTCGGCCACGCCTTTCTCATGTGGTAGTCTCGTGCTTTCTTTTGTAATGCAGGTTCTAAGGAGAGTAATATCTGCCAGCCTCAACGCCTTTTTTTGATTTTTTTATCATTCTTTTTTTGGCAAGAAACCCACCGTGGCCATCAAAGAAAAGGCTCTTGTTTCAAAACCGTTGGCACTTTATTCCAGGCCTGTTGGGCAAAAGGAAAACAAGCTCTCCTCTCTTGTTTTTGTATGCTATCTCTACTAACCTGACGAGCTTAAAGGCAGGGTAAAGAGCCACAGACCCAGCCTGGTCTTTGAAAGTTTTCAAAATTGAAAGGTCTGGTACCAAACCAACTGAGAATGTACTATATTACTTGCACGACGGTCCCAAGCGTGGTTTCGTGCGTGAAGACTTGAAGTGGTCATCCCTCAAAAAAAAGGTTCAGTATCTATAACTCTGAAACTTCGGCATATTACAACTGAGTTCATTATGTGTCAATGTTGGCCATATTGGCGTGTTGATGTACCCGAACTCCATCATCTGCTATCCATCGCTTTGAATCAAACAGTGAAAGCCAAATTTTCTTTTGACATGCATGCCTCTCATGCCCCTCCCTTCGAAAAATGTTCATTCCATGCCATAGCTACTCAAAATGGTCGCATTTTCCTGAAAGAAGCGGAGAGGTCCAAACCGGTAGTAATTGATTCGCACGATGACCTGACAGACTTTGAGCGAACTCTACGCCACTGAATTTACTATTCAAACCTGTTTATCTTAACAAGGAAAACGAATACACTGGATTACAAAGATAAGTAGATTCGTGTACTATGGTCCAAATTATTTCTCCTTAATCAAGAACTAAATTCTAGGTATGAGACTACTTAGTAATGACAATCTACAATAATAATAGAACTACATATTATTCCTTTCCGTTTCAAGACCTGGAGTTAAATGTCTTTCTTAAAACCACAGGTTCCTGGGTCTACCACTCTGTTGATCGGCTTTCTGGAAAACTTGACCGAAACGATCCATTGAAATCTTAATTGGAGGATTATATTGAATCTAAGTATTATACTATAAAAAAATCTGGTAGGCTGTTTAATGACGCTGCGAAGCAAAATGGTTTTTCAGTGCTACATTGCAATACCCGTAGTCTAGGGAAAAACATATCCCTTTTACAGGATATTTTACAAACAATTAAAACTTCACCGGATATTATAGCAATTTCCGAGACTAAAATTAACGAAAAGACGTGTGCAAACTTAAATATACCCGGCTATGTTTTTTATAAAGACTAACTCAACAACACAAGCAGGAGGCGTTGGCCTGTATCTCTCGACTGACGTGATTTAGATACTTCTCTGATGGAATTGAATCGTGCTGGGTAGAACTGCAACACCGTAAACAAAGAACCTCGTTATTGGCTGTATTTACAGACACCCCAAGGGAGTTGTTTTCATGATAATTTAAACACAGTTAGAAGAATTGAATAGCAAGAGCCATGAGATTTTAGTCCTTGGAGACATCAATGAAAACTTCATGTGTTACAACGACGATAAACAAACAGAGTATTTAGATATGATATAAGGTCTAGGTCTTATGCCAATTATTACCAAGGCAACGAGAATAACAGACCACACTTCGTCACTCATTGACCACATCTATACCAACACGCCTGAAAAAGTAATCAAATCTGGAATTTGCCTTGCAGACATTTCTGATCATTTACCAGTATTTTTGGCCAGGACTTTGCCTACTTCTAATGAACCCACCACGTATTTTCGAGATTTTTCACACTTCAACAAAAATGCATTTTTTCAAGACTTAGCAACTGTCGACTTCAAAAGCCTAATTACAAACGATGTGAATGAAAGTATGAGCCTCATTGTAGACAACTTGCGTTCAGTTTATGATTGTCATGCTCCTATGCGTAAAGCATCAAAACAACAAAGAAAGCGACTTCAAAAGCCATGGATTTCTAATGCCATCTTAGTATCGATTAAACGTAAGCAAAAACTATTTAAAACACGTTTGCTGAGTAACGACCCGCGAAAGAAAAAAGAATATAAAGCTTATAGTAATAGACTAAAGAGAATAAAAGAGCTAGCTAAAAAGAATTATCTAACCAGAAAAATTGAAATAAACAAAGACAATGTTAAATACACGTGGAAACTTATAGGCACGATCATTAGTAAGAAAAAGTCTAATTCTCAAAATATGATAATGAAACTACTCCGAAATAACAGGTTTTATTCCGATAAACAAAGTATTTGTGACCAGCTTAATACTCATTTTATCAATGCTGGACATGATCTTGCTGAGAAATTGCCCTCACACGATGCAGATTCTTCTGTCTACATGAACAGGACTTTTATAAATAGCTTTATGTTTCGTGTATCTTCCCGCATGAAGTATATGATGAAATAATGAATTTAAAAGTAGACAAATCTACAATAGGAATTCCTAGAAAATGTATTAAGCTTGCCGCAAATCATATCCATGAGGCACTGGCAATAGTATTTAATCAATCTTTACAACAAGGAATATTTCCAGATCATCTCAAAACATCAAAAGTAACTCCAGTAGATAAAGGGGGAGATGAAATAGATCCCTTTAATTACCGTCCGATTTCTACCCTCTCAGCAATAGCTCAAATTTTTGAAAAAGTCGTTTGCAAACAGATCGTAAATTATCTGGAGAAGCATGAGATATTATATGAATTCCAGTTTGGTTTTAGAAAAGGACATTCAACTGCACAAGCAATTGCCGAAATTACTGATAACTTACGAAAAGCCATAGACAATAATCAGTATTCCTGTGGCGTTTTCTTAGACTTCTCTAAGGCTTTTGATACCGTAAATCATGCAATTCTACTGGAAAAACTACAATGCTATGGTATTAGAGGAGTGGCTCTCCAATTTTTTACGAGCTATCTTGTTAATAGCTGTCAATTAACTTTTCAAAAACAAACTTCATGATTGTTAAGTCTCGTCAGAAAAGAGACTGAAATTAATATAAAAATTGAAAACGAAAACGGCACATTTATTGTTCTGGAACGAAAAGACCGAATAAAGTACTTAGGCGTATTGCTTGATGAAACAGTATCCTTCAGACATCATATATCTTATGTTTGTACTAGAATCTCAAGAAATAATGGT
>Ga0126337_10003547_pt1:0-5000 | contig 10236 bp, 5 predicted proteins | sample DipCmetagenome_FD_92527 | JGI IMG/M metagenome (GOLD analysis project Ga0126337, IMG submission 92527) | Coral microbial communities from La Bocana,Puerto Morelos, Mexico - Diploria C A metagenome | ecosystem: Host-associated > Invertebrates > Cnidaria > Coral | place: La Bocana,Puerto... | reverse complement strand
TTATCATTATCAACCCAGTTGATAAAAAAGGCGTTGTTCAATGTAGCCTACGAAAAAATTGGCGTAGCTGGGTCCCATTTTGGTACCATAGCCACACCGTTGATTTGTTTTTAATATTTGTCCGGAAATGAAAAGTAGATGAGTGTTAATTAACACTAGTTCAGCCAGGCTGAATGAATGTGTGTTTTTTCCCGTCTGATTTGGATTCAACAAAGAAATTCTACACAAAACAATGGTTGCTTTAAATGTGATAGGAATAGATGCGACCTGTGTAGGACCTGTGTAGGAATTTCTTTGTTGAATCCAAATCATTTCTTAGTTTTCAGACGGGCAAAAAATACACCATTCATTGTGATTCAAAAAATATTATTTATTTAGCTTCTTGCAAGAAACGTCGTTTGCAATATGTGGGATCTACCACTACTGATTTTAGAATTAGGTTTCGGAATCATAAGTCTGCTACTGTGCTAACAAACCAAAAAAACTTGTGAAGTAGCAATACATTTTAATAAACCCCACACAATCTAGGCGACTTTTCGTTTCAATGCACTGATCAGGTACAGACCTCAAACAACTCGGAAGAGATCTATAGGCTTCTAATTACCAAAGAGGCTTATTGGAGTGCTCAGTTGTTCTCATTGGCACCCCATGGCTTAAATAAAAGAGGGAATTTCATTCGAAAATAGAATTTGTTATAATTAAATCCTCCCATATATTGCACATTATTGATCGATCGTTCAAAGGCCTTTTTCTTGGATTTTGTCAGCCTCTAGGTGTTGATGGACTCAGAGGCCCTGTCAGGGTATCTTATTATGATTAATATTATTTAAGGGCCCCTCCAGGGATTTTGTTGCTAATTTGCCCCTTCTGGCTCCAAAGGCCTCGTTTTAGGATTTTGTTATGGTTAATATTTTCAGTTATATGTAGGGGAGGGTTTTACTTTTTCGAATGCTTGCCGCGTTGCCTCTTCAGTTATTTTATTTCTTTTAGCCAGCTTGGTTTTTAGTTTTTAACTTTTATCTCTCAGACTTTAGCCGATTATTCTCATAGCAGTTTGTTTTTAATTTATTCAATAATTTTTCGCTTGGTTGATTTCGTTATTTGTCCCTTGTTAATTAACACAACTTTCTGCTCCTTCACGTGACGTTGCACTTTTATAATCTGTCACATGTAATTACGTAATCATTAGCACCTCAATCATATTTTAAGCTCGTTTTTACTCGACAGTTGAAATAACTGAAGAAGGTCTCTGACCGAAACGTTTTATTGAATCTTTTATCTTTTTTTTTTTTGCGTCAGAAGTTGTCCGTCCTCACAATTCTTTAACTTTCTACGTTCGTTCATGCTGTGAGGTTTGGACTAGGAATCTGCATTGATCCTCCTGACGCTGGTACACCTTTGTTGGCCTGAGAGTTCTGGTAAAGATTTATATATATATTTTTATAAATAATCTTTACCAACTTCTCTATATATAGATGGTTGAAAGTGCTTCCTGAGCCAACGAAAGATGTAGAACCAGAAGATCACTGAGGATTCACAGTCCTGATTCAACCATATTTTGAATTTTGTATCTTGTATTTAACCGCCAGCATTCAAATTAACGGTCATTCGAATATATTGCCTGAAATGTGTGGTCATCTTTTGACCATACGAAACAGAGCTGTAGCAATAAATCGATGAAATACTACTTAAGACTGGAACCTTTTTGAATAACTTAGCACCGCTCCTAAAAAGTTGAGCGCTCTCTGAAAACCACACAAGAAATTTGAAGTTAGTTATATACATATACATTTAAAGCTGAGAACGTTTCACAGCGATGTAAACGGTACGCCCGTGTAGCAAGAAGCTGAAATCTGAGCTTTCGGTACGATGAACGTTCTTCGTGAGTTTCTGCCGTTATACTTGCATATTTCAAAAACAAAAGTAACGTTATTTCCTTCAGTTACTTACCTTGGCCTCCACGCTTGAAAAGTATCAGCGAAATCAATTTTTCGAACGTGGCCACATTTTTAGAATTTTCTTGATTTCGTTAACTGACATTCACGTTTATTAGGTAACCAACTTCTACGAATTCTTACCTGACCTGGCGTCCAGCTAGGCTTTTCTACTGATTGATTTAATTCCTTTTTCACTCGAGTTTTCATCTCATCCAACGTCGGTAATCCTTTCGACGAAATGCCAAGCACCTCCATCACTTTACACATCTCTGAATAATCGTCGATTTCATCGATGGTTTTCGATTTATCAGAAGCCATATTTCACTGGTTTAAACAAATTTGAGCCAAAAACCTAAATACCTCGCTGGGTGACAATGAATGGTCCGCTACACTGCAACACGGAAAGAGGCCTAGTTTTCAAGCAAGTTTCCTACGTCCCTCCAGACAATTGCAGCGTCGTTCTTGTGCGCAAGAGGCATGACTAAGTAAGTTTTAACAAACTGATACGGGGGGACACGTCATTTGTATTTACTGGGCATAGCAGTCACTTATCAATTACACTAATTTTGTTTTGAAAAATCTATGAATTTACCAGGGTAACTATACGCAAACAATAAGTTCACCCAATTATACTAAGTCTGCAGCTTCCGGATATCAAATTAGCAATGAGGCATCAAAATACCGCATGAAGCCGGATTGTTAGTTAAAGCGTATTCAACTATTTAACCACGTCGCAGATATTAATCCTTTTCGTTCTCGTCTCTGTACATCACGCCCCGGTTGTTCGAAGGCTGGATAACGCTATCCACCGGATAAATCGCTATCCCACGGATAAGTGTCAACAAAGCAAAACCGCGCTATCCGCTGGATAGTGATTTATCCGGTGGATAGTGATATCCACCTTTTGAACAACCCGGGCCAGGTCAACAGCGATTTATAGCACCTAATTATGTGGTTTAGTAGCTTCTCAACACAGATAACACGATGGAAACTTAAATGTAGTAATTGGTACTGCAAGTTAATTGGCTTCTCATCGGTACCATGACACTGAAAGAAACTAGCCTCTCTCCCTGTGCTTGTGTGACACATAAGGATTCCCCTCCTTTCCATGTTAATATACCACATTAATGCAAACAAATGAACTGCCATTGATGCTTTGTGTTCTTTAAGGGCTGCCTGTTTCAGAGATAGCGGAAAAATGTCGATTAGGATAGACAAAATCGAAGAAATGGAAGACCATTCCAAATAAAGAAATCATATCATTTTAGTACAAAAGTATGCAAAGGAGTAGATGGAATGAAGACAGCACTGCGTCCATGAGGGATCATCGAAACGAACCGTTCGAGAAATAAGTATGATAAATGCGCCTGCAAGTATGCGTTATTTCCTGTCCTGTAAAATCAGTATCATATTTAATGACAAACAAGGCGATAACGAAAAATGTTGAATTATACAAAGCAACATGCAAGCTGGGGGTAAACATTATGCTAATTTAGATAGAATAGTCTGAAAAATATTTGCATAAAACCCCAGTGACATAGATATCTGTAAAATGCTACGAGAAAATCACCACACCGTAAAATGGAGAACCTTATCATAATTAATTAATAAACCATAAGACTCTTAACGCCAATTCGATCTTCCGATTCGCGTACATCCATCGACTCTGACTTTTTACTCATTTGTATTAACTAGAACTGAAGCTAGCAAAACAGATACAATCAAACGTGGAATTTTGCTTAAATTCGGAGGAGGCAGCGGGGTTCTTTAAACAGTTTGAAAGTGTCGTCATCATGCAAACCCTTAAGGAATGCTCGGGAGACTTCAAGACAACTCTCGAAGAAAATCTCAGAAAGAAAAACAAATCTTCAGAAAATTGTAGTTTATTTAAATAGAAAAACGCCAACAGATCATGAATAATAAAACAAACGGGAAAAAGGATAGTTTAGGATGAAGAAGATTAACACACATTACAAACGACAAACTTGAAAACTTTAGGCTAAACTTTTCAAGATACCTAGATCGTGATGCAGAAGACGAATGAAATTTCACGTTCGCCTTTGTTGGTACTTGATAAGGTAATTGGAAATCTATGTTTAGTATTAGCCTTTCTTCGGTAAATGTAAGATCAAGTCTGCGTCGGGCCAAGCTGCCCAGAAAGCCTGTGCTCGTTCCTGTCCCTGTACCATTAAACGGCCTGGAGTATTTTTACTTTCCCCAAGATAGGATGCTTCATCGTCACAGGCCTACACCACAGCATTCGCCGGCTCTCTGGCTGGAGTGAGGTACCGTGAGAGTTCGGTGTTTTACCTAAAAACACAACTCAGTGACCCCGGGTGCTAGCCAAGGCCCGGCAACTCGATCCAGAAACAAGCGCACTAATCGTTAGATCACCGTGCTGATCTTTCAAAAAAAACAACATTGCTTGGTTAACTGCAAACGCCATAATGCATCGTCCACAAAGATAACATTATTGACAAACAAGTGAAACTATATGCAATTACAAATATGGTGGCCTGGGATAGGGATAAACTTTAAAGATGGCGCCGGAGAAACTCGTGAACCTCGTCACTGCTTATAAAGAGGAGATGGAAGGCTTTGTTAACTTAGAGAATGAAACACGATGATTAGGATGCAATATGTTTGGGAAGATGTAAGCCCCGAAAATCCTTGTATCCTTGTATATGTGCACAGCAAATGGCCATTGGTACTTTCTGACTCTACATATGCTTCCTGATAAAGATGCATCGTTAATAGGCCTCGATAAGCAGTCACAGATCATTTATACGTCGTGCAAAAGAGCTCAGCTCGCACATACGCATGGCGTTATACTTTGATATACTTTGATTAGCTATTTAATGAGTTAAGTATTCCCTTTTGTTTTATATTATTGATGTCAAATAACAGGTCACTTGCATCTTTTATTCCCGTAACAAATTATATATAATAACGCATACTTTTACCATCAATCAAATTTCCTTGTTATCACAACTATATCAAGGTCAGCAATTTCTCTTATATTTTGCCACCTCGTAAGGAGCTAGTTCTTGGTGGAAGGAACAT
>Ga0126337_10003546_pt1 | contig 10236 bp, 7 predicted proteins | sample DipCmetagenome_FD_92527 | JGI IMG/M metagenome (GOLD analysis project Ga0126337, IMG submission 92527) | Coral microbial communities from La Bocana,Puerto Morelos, Mexico - Diploria C A metagenome | ecosystem: Host-associated > Invertebrates > Cnidaria > Coral | place: La Bocana,Puerto Morelos... | reverse complement strand
TGTTTTACCAGAAGCTAGAATATCAAAATGATCCCACTTGATGTTGTGACCTGTGGCTTTTATATGGTCAGCAATGGCTGATGTGGGGTCATTCTTAGTGAGAGCCCTGAAATGTTCCGTTTTACTATCATGAAGCCGTCGTTTCGTTTTGCCTATGTTAAAGTCACTGCAGTCCCAGAAACCAGCTTTATAAATGACCTTAGATTTCTGTGAACGATTTAGGCGGTCTTTGTATGGAAAGAAAGATTCGATTCGGCGAGTGCTTTGAAAAATTATCTTGAGATTGACAAGTGAACAGAAATTGTATACACATGATTTCAGACGCTTAGAGATTTGGTCACCTTGTACACCTAAGTAAGGTAATAAGATGATTATATCTTTCTTCGGAACCGTAGAGACAGGGCTGTTTGGCTTGTTTCTGTTTCTGTTTAGTACGTCGTTAATGTTGTAAGTGATAATGCCTTGTGGGCACTTACGTCCAGGATTGAACGCAAGTATTGTTCACTTAGTACTTTATATTTGGTAGGGTTATCTGACATTTTCATATTACTTATTATTTCAGAGAATTGTGTGCGTTTTGGTGCCTTTTTACCAATGAGGACACTTTGTGATGCTTATCATAAGGAATTTGTATCTCATTAGCGTTCAATCCTGGACATATCTGCAAATTCGGTAACAGCGATAAGTAAGTGTACGAATAAGATTTATTTTGTACTTGCGTGAAGAGTGAAGGAGTGAAGGAATCCCATTTAGTATAAAGGCCAGTAAACGTCTTTTTTCGGTAGATGGATGTGGCAAAAGTGTTGTCTAAAAAAGGAATTTCATTGTCTTGTTCAAAATCAATAGTAAATTTGATACTCTCGTGACGACTGTTTAAATATCGCAGGAACTCATTAGCAGTGTCTTTGTTCTCAAACATGGTGAAAGTGTCATAAACGTACCTATACCAGAGTGACGGACGAATTTGACCCTTCGTGACCAATCTTTCTTCAAAGTGACACATGAAAATGTTCGCCAAAACTGGGCCTAACGGTGAACCCATGGCTACTCCATCTATCTGGTCGTAGTATTGGTCATCGAAAAGAAAATGGCTTTTCTTAGTGGCAAATTCTAATAATTTATGCACGAGAGTAATGTCGGAGGATCGGGTAGAGAATACAGTTTTTCAAGACAAATCTGTATTGTTTCTTCCAGTGGTACATTTGTAAATAGTGAGCAGGCGTCAAAGGAGCACATTATTCCATTGTCATGTTTGTGTGTTTTTGGCCAGTCTGTAAAACTAAAAGAGTCCTTAACAGTGTGTTGGTTTGTCGAGATCGGCTGAAGTATACCAACAAGGTAAGAAGCGAGGTTGTTAAGAAACAGATGTTTCTTAATCTTGTTTCCAGACCCCTTATTTACATTTCATATATAGTTTTCAAAAAATTGTAACGGTCTTAATTCCACTTTTGAAAATGTATCTTGCGTAGCATACGAAACGTCAAGTTATTAAAATGCGTAAGTTTAATATGTTTATCACCGCTATTTGTGTTTTATTCCTCGTTAAGCACTGAGCTGCTCGCAACATGCTAACGAGAGAAATTTCTCGACCAATACGCACTATTCTTGTTTTTGATCAAATCGTTTGCGTAAGTTTCGACATCTAGATCTTGTGAATTAATAAAACTCGAAAGAAACTGCAAAATATACTCACTAAACAGCAACCTAACCGGAAAAGCTTGATGCGTCATCAACTCCCGATACTATTAGCGGTCTCAAAAGCTTGATACGTCATCAACTCCCGATACTATTACGGTCTCATTTCAGCCAACTCGAGATTTCGTGCGGTAATATCGACTGTATATTCATACTGTAAATACTGATTCTATTTACGCGCGGACTACAATGATGCCTCCTCGGGTTCTGGCCACTGGGACAAAACCCTGCGGGGGCAATAAATGACTTCTTTAACCAGTCATCGTTCCCTTTATTGCTGCTAATAACTTTTTATTTATTAGATACAAGATTATGCTCAAGTGCTGGGAAGAAAATCCAACTGATCGGCCAACATTTGCCAACCTAAAAGACACGATGAAAGAAATGGAGAGAAACCACAGTGTAAGTATGGGGTATCAACTGGTGACGAATCAGTATTTAATTTTATTTCTTTTAACTATCGTTGTTGAGAAGTTACGCATTATCGTGTTTTTCTGTTTTCTTTTAATTTTTTTGGCATACCCAATAATTTTGAAATAAAGAGAACTTGTATTTGTCAAGCAACTTTTAACATGGCAGCTCATTAATTACATTAATTGCTTTTCTTTTGCAGACGTACGTCAATCTCAAACAGTATGACACCACTTTGTACGCCAACGTTGAAGATCTTACGGCTGAATAACTAATTTATTCTCTGACTTTGTAACAAGTAAACTAATGTGACGCAATAACTATCATAACATCTCTGTTGCTGGCTTTCTGAATTACTTTGATAACTTTATCAATGTCTTTCAAAAAGTGTTTGTTTAGTACTTATAGTTCTTTAATATAGTTCATTTAGCTATTATAGATACAAGAAACGCTTTATGTGACGATTTAGCGCGATTGGCTGTAGCTGATATGGGGTGATCTTTCGTAGAATAACTACCTTTCCGCAAACCAGAAATGGGACATTTTTAAGATTTACCAAGTTAGGTGAGGATATTTAGTCACATTTTCGTTATGTTTTTGCATCGCTTGAAGAAGATAGGATCACATTGGTTCTGGTGTCGGCGTATTATCCGTGTCCATGGCAAACGTATAGTTTTACATCTACTTTTAGTTGAGCGCGCCGATATACTTTTGGGTCAATGCACAGTGAGAGTTCGTGCAAAAACTAAAACTGCAAACTACAGTTGACTAACATCACGCTTTGCTTTGCGATATTTTGACGTATCTCGGCGATATACTGATCCTATATTCTTACTCTGAATTCGTAGGGTGGCTTCCCTTATCGGAGACGACACTATCTCTGGGGTCTTTGGTATATTTCTCCCAAATGTTCTAATTGACCAATCACAGCTGCCAGTTTAGACGCAATGTGTGAGATATTTCAATTCAAAATTAAATTTGGGCAAATTGTTCGGGTTCAAATAGTAAATAAAATTTGTAACTGTTTACCTCAAAGGAATCCTGAGAGAATAGTATCTTTTAAAATAATAAAATTTGTCGGTATAATTTTTTAAAAAATATTATAGGAGGACTGCATGTAGATTTTTGATTATAAGTGCAACTATTTTTATTGTTGTAGGGTATCGATGAAGTTGTTGTTTGTTTTTGTTGTGACTGATTTTGGTTCCAGCTGCACACCAGTTGTTGACAGCCTACAGAGAAATAATTGTGACAAAGTACGTCTAGTATGGAACAACTTATGAGTGCTGTCGAGTCCTGAAATATGTCAAATTATATGATCCTGTACATCACGCTTTGATTAAACAAAAAAGAAAACATCTGTGGCTAGTCTATTCTTTTTCTAAAGCAGTGTATAAAATGAAAAAAAAAGTTACTGGAAAGTTAAAGGAAACCTCAACGACAACGGGAACGTCATGATTAAAACAATGGCTGTGCACGCGCGTTCTAATTCTCGGTACATTTCTTTGCTTTGCTCTACTAAACACCAACGTACAATTATTGCGTTGTCTGAAGAACTTAAAAGATGAAGGCCTATTTTTTAAAATTTCTAGTGCAAACGTATCATTGTGTTCCAGATACAATTTCGAGTCTCGAGATTCTACAGTGAGAAACAAACTACATGACATTAGAGTATGGTAAAATTGGTAGGTAAACTAGAAGTTCATTTTTAATCGAGTTTGCTCACGTCGTCGTCGTGGCTTCTTAAACTCCCTTTTGTTACTAACAAAATATTTAACATAGGTTTTAGAATACTCACAAATGAATGAGGTAATTTCCCAAACAAATTAACCACATATTTTCAAGCTCTTCAGTAGCATTAAGACAGGGCTTTGCTACTTTTTTTACTACTTTATTAAAAATAAATCGTAACTTTCAAATCGGTATCCATCAAAAAAGTAAAAGATGGTATAGAACAACACGACAGCTTCTCCTTAAAAAAATTTCACAAATAATCCTGACAAGTGAATAGTGCTTTTCGCGCACGCTGATTGGTTAGCTCTGAGGTGATTAGCCAAGTACTATTCACCTCCAAGCAGCCAAAGAACAACAAAATGGCTTCCGTTTCAAATAAAGTTACTCTTTGGTCCGCTAGTTATTCAGCTTGTGTGGTATACACTTAAACAATTATTCACCTCAGTGTCGATGAAAGTGGTGGATATTTACCTCCACTTCGATGAATAATTGTGAATTTTTAAAATTGCATCATTGGGTAATGCAATTCAAGAGTTTTCATGGCTTAGCCATCATGATGTTATAATAGCCTCCATTTAGCGGGAAAATATGCACAAATATATGTCAGCAGTCATTATCTTTGCCGAGAAGCGAACGATTTTCCGAGACCGTAGCTCGAGGAAAAAAAATATAATGTCCATGGACAAATATGCGAGCATTTTTTCGCGCCAAATGGAGGCTATGATACTTTATACCTTCAATATATATATATATATATATATATGCCACGTGCGGTTTTGAACATTGAAACTATCACTCGACAATTTTCAGTCACGTAATGCGCTTAGACCAAACGCACGCAAGCGAAAAAAATTCATGAATTATGAGAGTCATTATTAAAATCTATTAAGATTTGCTAAAATGTAGATTGGATAATGCAATTCGAGAGTCTTCATTGGCTTAGCCATCATGGGTTATGAACATTATACTATGCTCTACAAATATCATAAGCATACGCGTGAGTTTTTGTGAGTTTTATTTTCATTTTAGTTTAGTTTTCTATATTTTGGGGGAGATTTAATAAGGCAATTATTTCAGACGCGCTTGTTGGATATGAGATGATTATAGTCAATCGGTGTTAAGCGCCTTGTTGGCATCTACTTAACAAATAGATTCCATGTTGCGTGCGTCTGTTCAGTAATAGATCACAGATGACGTCAAAATGTGGTAAAAAAAGTTGCACACGAGGCCAAAGCCGAGTGTGTCACTGATGTTCTAAAAAAAATCATGCCATTGTCAAACTTGACTCAAAGGGCTTCTCGTGGATGAAAACTTACAGCGAGAGCAGAATTGAACTGCGAAATCTGCAAATCTTAAGAAAATGCTGGAAAAATAAAATCAGTTTGTGACATCAAATCAGCCTTGCAAGCCAAAAAGCTTGGATGTTGCCTTGAATATTGCAGGAGTTGAAATAATACGCTCGAAAAACTTGCGGTTGCGGTCAATACAGGAGGCCATTTGATTCGAGTTTTCAATGAAAGGAGCCTTAGCGACAGTGGAAATTTGTGTCCTCTGTGGCTGGTGATTCTCAAATCAGTTCCACATAGTATCGGAGACACCCTATAGCTGCAACACAGTTGGCCGTGAGCTTTACTTTTCTCGCTGTTGTGGCAAACGGACTGGAGCAATCGCGTCGGAAAGTAAGGTTAAGTGTTTATTTTAAGTGATTTTAAGAAGTGATGTTTTAATGGTTCATTCCTGACATCAACCTGTGTCAACAATTATTTTGAGATTGAGAAAAGTTGAATTTTTAAATAAATTAATGTTACAAACGTTTTGTTTATTGTGTTTGTTAAATTCGAGATAAAGCAAGACCAATTTTGTGTTTGGTTTAGTCCTGCTCAACTGCTCACTGAGGTTGCTCAAGTATCTTTTCAGAGTCATTTTCTAAAAAAGAAACTGCTTTTTCTTACTTCTTCCTGCTTCTCGTATCTGTTCAATGCCTCGACAAGACTTTTTTCTTCCTTATCTGAGCCCAATCACGTAAAATATTATCTTAATTCTCAAAACTTTCCGCCATTTTAAAATGGAGTAGGAAAAACTTTGTAAAGATGACGTCAATCGTGCGTCTGTCCTCTAATAGATCATAGGCGAGAACCAATCAAAATGCGAGAACAAGTTGGTATAACATCTCATATCCAACGCTCGCTCGTGAAATAATTGTTAATTAGACCATGGCCTACAAATACCACAAGCGTGCGTAATGTTTGAGAGAGTTCTTATGTTTATTTGACTTTGGTTTTCTATATTTTGGAGGCGCTTTTAACGAAAAAAATTATTCCACTTCGCTTATTGGATATGAGATGATTATAACCAACTCGGCAATACGTTCCTCGTCGGCCATCTATCATCTGATATGTATCGCACGCTCGTGAAGTAATTGTTACTGATGATAAATGAGACAGAAAAAAATGTCGTTTCCTGTATCTACCAAGCCAATCATTTTACCACTTTATTTGTTATTATGATATAAACTACGAAGTAAGTCGTACAGGTTATCCCAGGTTTTATGAAACGTAAAGTAAGTGCCTAAAAATGAGCTTTAAAATTTCTTTTTTTCTCTTGTTTAGTACCTTTCTTTGTGTCAACAGCAGCTTATTTACAGGCATCCTGACTACACTGGTGGCCTATTTCTTTTATTTCTAGTCTTGGGCAATAGGGTTTTTCCACATCGTTTTAACTTTCAAATAAAGTAATTACAATTTATGAATAACAAATTTTAAATAAGGCGCATTTGTCACATGAGCGGTTCTAAGAACAGCTTGTATACCAAACAAACCCGATATTAATAACAAAGTAGCTATAAAATGTTTGAAAAACCATAAAAACATAGGTAAGAATATCGTTGACTATCTTCTATTTCACGTACACTGTGTCACCTACTGATTTTTTCCCTGAATAACTCTCACAGTATAACGAGCTATATTGCCTACTGAGACGTCTCTTATGAGGAAATGATTTCCACACGCTTACAAAAGAGAAGTCCTGGGATGGATCAGTTCCTGATGCGAGATCAGAGTGATTTAATTTAAACGAAGTGTAACTTTGCAAATAGTGACAACCGCTGGGACTTTATTCCACCAACTGAATCCGTTCGCCTCCCAAATTTTAGAGCGGCAGGCATTGCTTCCTCGACCTGACAACAACGTTTAAGCAATACGTTTTACCACAGACTGATGATGGCGGAAAACCTCCTCTCATCAGCCCGTCTTTTATGTGCAATCATCTTTATACTTCCGCCTACAGGTATGTTCAGACATTCAAGTTACTTAATTTTAAGGCACGCATATCATGAGAAAATTATTTGCAGTTGTTCAATCAGAGTAAAAGCAGCATCCTAGAAGACCGAGATGATTAAGATTTCTTTTCAGATAACTGAGACTAACTCAACCTGTTCGGTAACAAATTTGCAGTAAATTAGACATAGCTCAGTGGCGTGTGTTCGACTAATTTGGGTTAAATTACATTGTGATCAGTACAGATCATTTCCCTCAAAGTCTATCGAGTAGCACGAGCAAAATTCGAGGAACATATACAGCTGTTTCGACAAAGGCTGTCCCACAAAACTTAAGCATACGCGACAATGCTGTATGATAGTGATTGTTTATCTCTACTTGAATTCGGTTCACGATGTTTCAGTAAGAACGAAAGGGAAGCATGAGTGCACGTGTTTGTGCTGTTTTCTTCTATCACGCTGAAACGCCTTGCAGCTTCAACCAAGAAACCTTAAACCCCCATTACCCATAATACCGTTCGACAAAGTCGCGTAGGCTTTTAAGCTTTTCTGGGACAACCTTTCTCAAAGCAGCTGTTTATTAGACTTCATTTAGGTAATAACAAAATGATCACATAACGATATAAGCGGAATCGAAGCAATTCACGTTCTCATATAAAAATAAGAATGAACTGTGTTCCGTGAATGTCAATACTGCCAATTTGTCAGATTAAAATAAACTGAACCATTTCAGACATTTGGCTGCGTGAAGAAGAAAACTAGTAGATTAGAAGTCTTCCTATCCTACCACCACAACAACGACAACTAGTTTTATTTGCATGACCGTAAATGCATACAGTTTCTGTAAACTAAAACTAGAATAGTAACGATGACTGCCAACACATATTAAGGTTATGATAAGGCAGTCAAGTTACTTTGGTTTGATTTAAAAGTAGAATATTGCGTAGATCAAAGCAAGATGAAATTAATTTTGCTAATTGAATATTAATATAATGATTTGATGGCTTGATGGCCGATGGCTTGTAACGAAGACAACTGCTTTAAAGTCCGAACGATATGATTTATTTTTCTATGAAATTCATTTCTTAGAATAGAGTATTTATTGAAATGCAAGTGAAAGTGAGATTCGTCTTCAGTTTGATTAGATTCACAAATAGAGCAGATTCTCTTAACCCTTAATCTCACATAAGAGATTGTTTAAAGCAACAGTCGCAGAACCTAATGATTATTTTAAAACATAGATACATTGCTCAATTCAGAACAGGAGCTTTTACAAGTAATTTGAGTCACCAACTCCAAGTCAGCCAACTCCATATTTTCAGCGGGAAACACATATGAAAACTCTTCGGGCGAGACAAGATGACTTCTCGCGGTTTCATCACACACTGCGCTATAACGCTATTGCCCCCCCCCCCTGCAATTTCCTCGTCATGGCAGAAACCCATGTCATGCGAGTTAATTTTGGCGATTTTTGTGTTTTAAAATACTCGCGAAATTAAAGTTCCGCGGAAAAAAGGTGCGCGCAAATTAAAGACGCGAGATTTAGTAACCTTTTTGAAATCCTATATTTAAGTTTTTCGTCTGGTAGGAGTTTAAATACAGGGCTCATCAGAAACCTTTCCGCCTACTCGTCCCTTGGCGGGGACGAAACTTACGTACGTAAGGTTAGCCATAATTTTCCATTGTAAAAGTCTTGCACTGCACTGTTATGATTAAATAAAATACAAAAAGTTTAAAAAACGGGTACCAGTTATTTGATTCGCGAAATTTAATTTCAAGTCTCGCGAAATATTTCTATTCCAAATTCGCGAGATTAAAGTCGCGCCAAAATAAGTGCTATGACTTAACAGAGGCAGCACCACTACAAAGGTACGAACTGAAATTAAATCATTGAAGAGTGCAGAAGTTCCAAAATGTCACATGCAACAAGTAAGTTCTTGAGAATTTCCCATGTCGCGGAGTACGAAGTAAGGGAGACCCTGGTTTAGCTTTACTTCTGCTAATTCGCTAAGTGAGACGAATTTACCTGGACTCTACCTGTGTTGCTTCTTTGATAGCATCGCAACGCTATATATTTGTGTTAGAAAAACCCTCTTCTCTCCTAGCCTTGTGATACTATTCTCTTTAGAATAAAACCAATTTGTTAGTGTCGACTATATATAAGGTGGCAGATACACAGAGACGTTGTGTGCTTTTCCTTTTAGCAGAACCCAACACATAAGACGTTTAACTCGTATCATCTGCTATTTTCAAAACACATAAGCGTGTTTGCGAAGGAAGAATGAAAACGTATTGTTTCTCCGTAGAGCGTGCTTTATTTCTTTCTTCAATTGTCTCTATAAGAGAGACCCAAAAGTTTATATCCAACCGACTTTCCCGGGTTAAGTGGCACATGGCATCTGGTACCCGAGACAACCCTACTCACCCCCCCCCCCCCCCTCCTCCAAGGCAACTCTATTTAGCGTTATGTGAGAAAAAGTTGTACCTACCTGCTGACCGAGAAGTTTACCCTGTATGATTATTTATACCCCTTAGTAGATATTCAGTTGGGTGGTTATTTCCGTTAAAATATAAATTTCCGCTTTGAAACATAAAATCTAGATATTAAATGACATTTGGCACGCCGTGAGTTGTCCCTGTTTGGCGAGCAAAATTGTTTACATCAGAAAAAGTTGTGCCGCCTGCAGGAAAACATCGTTTTCAAGTGACGTCATCATTTTCTAAAATCCAAAACAAAAAACCACCAAATTTTTTGTCCTCACCAGACATAAGATACGTTGTATTTATTTCTGTTTGCAATTGTTCAGCTCGTTAGTGTGCTTAGTGTGCTTCAGAGTTACTACTTCTTATCGGTTACTTTTGTAAAATCTGATTGCCTGAGTATTTTTCTGAGATCGGGCTAATGTAAACATCTTCGCCATGAAAAGCAAAGAAAGATAAAGGAAAGCACATACTAGTGTGTTAGCTTCTGTTGTGTTGCCACTATTCACTGTATTCTCTGTTTCTATTCAACTGTGATCTGCGACTAAATGATTATCCTTACGCTTCAATCAATCGTTTGAATTACGCTTTGTGGTATCATTTATCAATCCGACAATAATTAAAAACACCGGCATTCAACG
>Ga0126337_10003545_pt1 | contig 10236 bp, 6 predicted proteins | sample DipCmetagenome_FD_92527 | JGI IMG/M metagenome (GOLD analysis project Ga0126337, IMG submission 92527) | Coral microbial communities from La Bocana,Puerto Morelos, Mexico - Diploria C A metagenome | ecosystem: Host-associated > Invertebrates > Cnidaria > Coral | place: La Bocana,Puerto Morelos... | reverse complement strand
GCATTTTTACTCAAATTCCATATTGAAAACTGTCCAAATTAAATCCCAAATTGGACAGTTCTGAGAAATTAAAGGATAATAGCCGTGCTGACAATACTGGATTAACTGACTGCTATATAATTAACTACGTAATAATATCATAAGCAGTTCTCAAATATTTAAAAAAATGAGTACTAGTTCCACAAATAACTACAAGTTTTAGTTTTGGACGCAAGACGCACAACGACCACAAAGGCCTCACAAAGAAAGTGTAGCCTAGGTTATGTGTTATGGTGAAGGGACGATACATTTCATTTCCTCTGGGTTCTGGTCTACACAGAGAAAGAGTACAGTAAAGAAAACTATATAATACGAAATGGAACCATTCTGTCTCAGTGATATTCTCTTTAATACAAAATTTCAGGTATTTTTATTCCGCGATCTTGTTAGAAGATCTGTGTCTCGTCTCATATTTTTGTGAGTAGCCTCCACCTTCCAATTATGTTTGTGTTTATGTACGTGATGTCGCTTCCAGAACTTTACCATCTGGGGACGGTAGATTGTAAAGCAACAAGCAGGTGTGCAACTTGGTGCACAGATCGCTCCACACGGAACGGCGCATTGAGCCAAGTGGGGTGAGGATACTGTAGGTGACTGAGCAGAATAACTGACAGTGGACACTGGAGCTGCCGTTGTACAGCAGTGTAGTGCACACGCAGAGCTACAAGTCACATTACATTCAGACGGACAAAACGAGGATGGTACCAGCCTGTGATGAATTACAGGCTGAGGATGGTAGGCTGCAACGGGATATAACAGGGTTGATGCAGACATTTTGTCATAACAACCTGCAAAAAAAAACATAATTGTAAGTCCAAGTATTCATATTTTTTTGTGTATTATTAGGGAGTGTATTCTTTATTCTACCACCCTTATATTGGTCTCTGTATAAGTTGTTCTTACTATAGGATATGCGAGAGGTTTTCCAGTGAAGAAATGTTAATTACAGCGAAATCGAACTGAAAGACATTCCTTAGAACGTGTGGTTGACGGATGGAATTCCTTGCCCGTCCACACTTCTTACCCAGAACTGTCCTTCAAAGTACGACTTCAGCTACAACGTTAGTCTTGCTTCAAAACTGATTACAAGATGGAAGTAAGTGATTCATGATGCTGAATGTCCTTAATGTAAGAGCTTAACTGACACTTAAATTGCGTAGCCAGCTTAAACTAGGCAAAGTGAATCTTGCCGATGGTCGTCTGGTTTTGTAGGTTGAACCAAGAAAAAAAAATTTCAAAACATGTTAATTGTACAGGAATCCAATGTCAGTTAAACGTATGACACCGTATCGGTCTTATGGCAATGAAAACGGTTAACTTTGCCTACTTTGTAACGTGAACTAATCAAAACTCTGACTTTAATTGCAAACCATTTAAAGAACGGCATTCATGCCATAACAATATAGTTAATATCTATGGCTATAGATACATCTATTCCTATCTATGCTTGATAAATATGAAAAACGAAAGGGCGGAGTACATAACAGGCAGGTTAAAATCAACTTTCCGCAACGAAGTCTTAACAACACCACAATAAAGGCCTCTTGAAACGACAAGTACGCAATGCGCGCCTAACCGGTTCCGTTCCATTCTGTTTGCCTCTTACCACAATCTCCCACAGCTGGAAAAACCTTCAATTTGCCAAGCTTCCGTGACTCCATTTTGTTAAACAATGCTCCCAAATGTTTTCCTTTGTCTCTGAACTTGATAAGCACTGTTGACACAATCTTTCTTTCAAAGCCAGAACTAAATGAGATATGAGATGAGATAAAGATACACATTTCGAGAGAATTACAAATAGTCATGACACTCGCCGGTCATTGTGCCTCAAAACATGAACTTGATTAGGCTCTCCCAAGAAATCACAGTTGAGCTGTTGGCAGTTTGAGGATGTTAAATATGCTTACAGTTGAAAGGATTTTGCTAACTGGTTTGGCTTTACTGTATCTCTCGAATACATGATATGTGCAATAGTACAGTTCTATCTGTACGATTTAAACAAAATATCATTTACGAACCGAAGTGGCACAGTTAGTGTTAGCCGGGTGAGAACACGGTATTGTTACCTAAATTTGAGCACTTGAACTTCTTCAAATTGTACATCGCCATCATATGCTTGCAAAATCTGAAAATCAAAGTTTCAATTTGAGACTACTAGCTTTGATTAATAATTAAGAATGTGATTGAATGTAATCCGTAATATAAGTGTTGTAGTATCTAAGTTGGTAATACAACTGTCGCAATTATTTGTTTGACTCTTTTTGTTTGTTTTTCTGCTGTAATTGTTAATTGGATCCTAAATCCGACGACTAAACTGACTGACGGACTGACAGTACTGACTGACTGACAGACTTACTGACCTACTGATTGACTGACTGGTTGATTGACTCTGACTGACTCAGCTTGACTCACTGACTCACTTTATCCTCTAGGCTGTTCACATATCACTATCTCTCTTCCGATTGCCTGAAAGCGTACAGTGAATTTTCGAAATCAGCGCTTGTGACGTCATCTAGCTGCAGATTATACACTAGTTATGTCAAGGACACTCAAGATCAGTGGGGAAGCAAAAAAACATAACTTCCTTTTATAATTATTTTATTAGATTTTTATCAGATGACCCCTATCTCGACCTTGATTATTCTGGATATCACTAAACCCCATCCAATAATTGTTTCGGTACTTACCCCTAATTCAATTTCACGTCGGTAGTCCATAAACGTGGACGACTGATAACTTTCCAATTCATCCGTGTAGCTGAAATCATCCAAGAGGATCGTGGTCCTGTAAGAAGAACCTGACGCGGTCGTAAATAAAAAAAAAGAAACGATGATGAGTCTTGGGATCGAACGAAGCTCACAACGTTTCTGCTGGCTCCTGTCCTCTTAACGTCTTAACTTGTCAGTACGAAACCATGTTCCTACACCTACCTCTCGATATATTTATATTTTCAAACGAAAAATAGTGGATACACAAAAAGGAAAAGTAAAATGAAGCATTTTTACAAAGCCAGATAACAACCGCTTTAGACATCAAATCGTGTAGAATTCAAAAGATTACCACTGAAAAAGACCATGGTCTTTATACCGAAATACCGGTGCGTGCAAGATACTCGTGGTAAGCGTGAAGAGTATATCAGACCTCACATCACATCACAGTTTCCAGTTCTAATCTCTAGAGACAAATTTCTCTCTCCTTAAAAGGTACTTACATTCAAGCTCCGATATACTGGACTTGGAAGACTTGGCGATCTCTAGAAGCTTCTTCTGGGTTAATGAAGGACTCACAGCTTTTTGGGTTTTCTTTTTAGACGTTGTGACTTGCGGCAATGTTTAAAAAAGAAAAAGTCAATTGACATACAGTCAAAGTCATTGTGACAATGCTGAGGTGTTATGATTTAAAGGCAGAAAAGGAGAATTGAACAATATAAACTGTTCTAAACTATTTTGAGAAACGTTCTGAAATTAGAATAGAATCGAAATATCTGCAGTTGGTCAATGAACACAAGTGACGCCTTAAAAGTTAGCGGAGTTGGCTGTCGCTTGTTTTAGACTTAAGTAAGCTAAAACCTTGGTAGGAAAAAAAGATAAAATAACATTAAGGCTGTGTTCAAAACCAGAGGCCGGGTTGAGGCCTGTGATATATACATGGCTTGAAATCCAATTTAAAATTAACCCACGAGGAAGTAGAAAATACTTTAAGAAGCAAAAACAGCAAAGGAAAGCAATTTTTAGTGAAATAAGTAGTTTGTATATATGTTGCCTGTAACTGGTGTCTTGAAAATATTTTCTTTCCTGTAATCTCAAGTAAATCATCGACTGTTCTTTCGCTAAGACGAATACAGTCAATTATTAACCTGTTAGTTTAAAAACAAAAATGCTATGCTTCTCTCCAATAAAAAGTGCTGAAGTGACTTCACAAAGCCCAAAGTTCATCGTTACGCAATGTGGACTCAAGTCCGACACGGCGAAGGTGGGTGAAGGATCGTCACTTGAATGGCACTCCCCTCAGATTAAAAACAAAAACAATAACATGTTTAATTTTAATCTGTATTGACATAATAGAAGGCAGAGCATGCAAAATCATAAGTCGGCAGACCAAGCCTAAATTCAATACCATACTTTAGGCCATGGGAAGGTATACTAGTAGCACTAACTTTGGAACCGTTAAGCAAAAGAAACTGGGGATATCCAAAGAGACACGCGCATGCGCAGGTTGGTGGAAAAAAAGCGAGGATATATTTTTTCATGCCCAAATTACAGTAACAGGTTCGACATCTGTTCTACCAGAGGAGCAGGTATAAAAAAGCATATTTAAAGCTTGCAAAAGACTGGTGATGATAACTTCCGGCCTGAGATGAAAGATTTCTATTCCCTTGTAGATCCCGAGCATTTGGAATTGATTTTATTTTCTGCTTAAAGTTGAACGTCAGAGAGTATCAGTCCATACCCTACTTTAGACCAAAATAGCTCAAAAAGCAATATCCTTTATATCCATAGCTAAAGACGATAACTGTAAGAAATACCCCCACGTCACCTCCTAGCGTGAACCAATCACGGGCTGGTGTTAGGAGAAACGACAAGGAGGTCGTGTATTTAATGTAAGGATAAGGTTCAGTGAATCATTTTTACCATAGTTTGTCAGTCCAAACACTGTATATCCCTTAGCTTTCGTGGCCTTTGCGCATCTACAAGCCAAGTCAGGCAAATAGGCGTTAAATTCTTGGAAAGCGTATTTTAACCCACTCCATTTGGAACTGGACGATTCACGGTCTGTGAATAACAGATCGGATAGAGGACGGCCTTTTTGAGTTTTTCCCTTGTAGCACCCTATCCTCTGAAAACTTACGCCAGGACATCTTTGACCTTTGAAAAAAAATATTTTTCTAATCATAAAGTCTGAAAGTTATAGCTACGTACTATTGCCAGTGGAATTGGCAGAGATTTTGCGTGACACGCAAAGAACAATGAACTGGAGTTGAGGCTTTTTCAGTTTTTGGTAACGCAAAACCTGTTTCAAAGCGCGGATTTCCGAAGGAGTCATAACTTCTTCGCTCTATTGAAGTGTAAAAACATTTCAAAGTGCAAACTACTATAAAGGCCAAGACCCAGATATTGGAAAGTAAAATGCAGTTAATGACTTAAAAGAAAACGAGAATCGTCGAATTATACAACGTTACTGTGGACGTTTGAAACAATTAATCATAATTCAACATTTAAATCCTTATAACTTCCATACAGTCTCCCGTACAGTCTTTTCAGACCCCGGGTTATTATTTATTTTGCAAGATAGTACATTTGAACAAATAAAAGTGATTTGGAACTGAGGTGAGCGAGAAAACGAATGCAAGATATTTTGATTAAACGAATACTCCTTTTTGGTAACAGCTTATATAAAGGGTCAATATTGAGGGCTGATATGTACATTTTCCTTAGACTTCCCTTTTAAGTCCAAACATGTTTTTTTTCTTTTCAATTGCACCAATATTAGAATCTGAATCCAAATGAACTAAAATTGGTTCATTGTTTTGTCTATGATTGAAGAAGTCTTCTCCACTTGATTGAAAATATCCTCAGTGAAAAATCAATCCACTTACCTTGTGTCGGGGATGTGAACAAAAATAGTGAAAAGAATACTACAAGATTATTCACCATCATCGATGTCTTCTTATTCGTCACGACAATATAACTGTAAAACATAAGATCCAATTTAATGTCATGAAAATAAATAATGTTTGATAGTTTAAGTGTAACTCACCCTGACTTGACCAAACAAAGACGATGCTTTTGAGTTTCTTTGGAGTTTCCGATTTACTTCTGAGATTTTTCTGACAGCTTTTCTTTCAGCAACTCTCTCGATGTTTTTAACGGATATTCACTCCTCGGAGTAGACGTATGCTGCCAAAAATAAGTGATAAAGCAGCTCTGATCTATTTGTGAAAGTTCAGTGATTTTCCTTGCATTAACCAGTGCCATTCTAACCTTGTTAAAGTCGAATTCTTGTTACTTAGTGGCCTTATGTAGAAGGTTTTAGGATTGCCAAAAAACATAAGATTTCAATGAACATCTTTTTGCTGACAGACGTTCAGTTTGTGTATTTGTGTGAGGCCTTAGTTTAACAGGAATTTCCTTTTGTCGATAACGTTTGTTGTGCAGCTAACATACGATGTATCACGTAATAACATTTCGTTGTCAATTTGAGGTTTAGAGCCTGTGACATATACAATTGCGCTACCCGAGCCAGACTTTATTGAAGATCTAAGATAATAAGGACAAGCCAATGAAGTGATTTATTACTTTACCGTGTTGACCAAAACCAGCTTTCCTAGTTTGTCATTTATCTGTTCATTTCCCAGCTCTAAAGCTCTACCGATCCACTGAGGTAACTCGCTTAGCAATCTTTTACCAAAGTTTAAACGTTCTTAGATAAAAGGATGCTTTTGAACAGAGGGAGTAATCCTCGCCAGACGTTTTTCCGGTCAGAATAAACCATTCCAGCGTTCCAAAATGGACAATAGACATACCATTATGTTTTGACATCCAGGCTAATTACAGAAAAAAAGCTTGTTATTTGGTATCGTGAATAATGCATCAGGAGAGAGGAGATAAAATACACAATTGACCATTTTTCGGCCCTACAAAGTACAGCGAGTTTAGAGTCTTGAGTCTATTGTTTAACGGAAAGCTCTGTTTGTCCCAAGAGTTTCGTGAAGGGAACACAAACAGAAATCTGAATAAGTGTCTTTCTCTTTGTTTTTGATGTGTTTTTGATGTGTCCCGCAGGACTACCTGCAACGGACATACATACAATCCAATAATTTAATTGCTTGCAATTATATGTTATTATTTTCAGAAAAATTAAACACGACCGGTGGATTTGGTTTTTCAATATTTTTACTTGGGCTGAGTGCCATCTACTTGGAGAAAAAATTATTTCCCCCCTCGGTTTTTGATTCGTAAAACAACTTGAGGACTTGAAACGTAAACGTCATCTCCAGATATAAACTTCTTTATACTGAATCGCTGAAGCAAGTAACAGTGTAAACATTTTCATCCAACAACGGTTGAATTACAAGGGTGAATGATCCCCTCATTCGTGGGCCCCATCCAATGGTATTATTTTGAAATTTATTTATAGGCAAAGGCTACCACCGGAACATTTTAGAAATAAACTTAAAGCTCATGACAGCATGGGGTTGCATCGCTGTTGTTTTCACTGTAAGGTAGCTGAACACGAATACGCGGCGAAAAAAGTACTGTCGATAGAATCTCTCGCCGTTGTGTAAGGATGTGGCGGATATACAGAGTTGCTTGTGTTACAGCCATACTCATTTAGGGCGCTTACCATTCTGTAATACTGGTTTAATAACGCTAAATACAACTGAAAACTGACTAGTCGGTCATGCATGTGTATTTTCCCAAGGTTCCCAGAGCATGCTGGGGGAAGATCTAATTCTTACACATTCAACCGAAAATTTCCAAACGGGATCAGTGGTATAGAAATACCTGGAAGAAGTTTCTATAACATTGAGTTTCGAAAACCGAACTATTCACAGGAAAATTCCGGGGAATCAGCTAGGAAAGTCAAATGGCACGGCGATGCCTAGTAAAAAGAAATTCCGAAAATTTCGGTATCACCTCTCGTGACCTCGAAAGGTTGTCCTCATTTTATAAGATTCTTGAAAATGCATGCTGTCCCACTCGTCACTGGAGATTTCCGGAGATTCAAACCGGATTTTTTTTCTAACAGGAAGCGCCCTTAAACAAGGAACGTGATGTCATGCGCCAAGGTAAATGGCCCGTGCAGTAACAAACCAGGAACGAACCCAAACATTCAATCATAGCTATAATCTAGAGTTCCATACATGTACCTTGAAATATTACATAAGCATTGTACATCTTGCCAAGGCTGGTTTTACACCTGAAAGTTCTACATTAAAACTAAGCAATATATATAGCCTGTTATAAGAAACGAAAAAAGCCTTCAGTTAAGTATGAGGGATTTGACGGACGGCGTCAACTCGAACTTAAGCCGCTGGGATGCTTTGACCTGTGAAACGAATGCATTGTTTGAAGTCCTAGTTTGTTTCATTTCATGAGGCCTTCAGGTCACCGAAAAGGCATGTGTTTGGTCCAGTTTCTTATAGTTCCTTCTCCAGTCAATGTTTTTCTTCCTCAAGGGGCTTTTTCTTTAAAATTGACTTAATGTTTGTTTTTTCCCTCTTTGAGTTGAAAAATCGGCAACATGTCGGCTCACAACTTGGCTCACAACTAGGAGAGCAACCCGAGGCGCACTGGGAAGCAGGCCAACTGATGGGCTGAGACGTCGGAAACTGAGAAGAGGCAGCTGGTGCAGGGGGGCTTGTGGCTTGGACGGGTAATTGCTGATTCCATTGTTGTGCTGGTGGCTGGTAGACTTGAGTACTAGGAACGACTGCTGGTACCGGTTGAGGTGGCGGAGCAAGCATGGGTACCGCCACAGGCTGGTAAACAGGCTGACAACAGGAAGCTAGACACAGAGGTACACAGGTTGACGGACAGTTGCTGGGACATTGAGTGATATCTTCATAGCAACCTGTAATGCGGATTGAAGAATAGTTATAAAAGTATCTAAGTCTGAACATTTTCTTAAATTTTAATTACCTGCCGCAGCAATCTTTCCATCTCCAAGTTTATCCAGCAATTTTCCAAGGAATGTATCCGCAGCTCTGAATCGCAAGATAAAGTACGCTTTCACTCCTTCAGGCTCCTTTGAAGAACTGAAAAATAGTAGATTAAGACTGGTCATTGCAAGTGCAGATTGCTAGCTTAGCAAGGTTATAACTTAAATTTATATTAGATTCAGATATACTCAGTTACACTAATCAGGACCATAGCAGAAAAAATGATCAGTTAGGCAACGTCCATGGTTAAATTATCTTCCTCGATATTTAGCAGTGCTTTACTTTCCTTCTTCAAAATTAAAACCAACAAAAACGAGAAGAAAAACCAACGAAAGACTGAGATAAGTGCCTCATAACGGCTACAACTCTGATAGCCCACAAAAACTGTGCCCTTCATGCATAATCTCTGTCTTGATTCAAAATGCAGAAGAGAAGTAGATTTCTTGTATTTTCTAGTTTACTCCCTGTCGTGTTCTTACTTGATATTATTTGGCAGCATTTCAATAGAAACAACTTCAGCTGAAGCATAATTCGTAGTAACTATAGAGTAATAAATACTCATTCTATTTTTTCAAGGATTGCCGTATTTGGACAAATGAAAGTTAGATGCAATTTATATTTTTGGGCCTCTCTCGGTATAGTACGTACCTGAATTTACTAAAGAACGCTCCCCGAAAGTCTTTATCGTCCTCGTATACATTAAGAACCTTAGCAAAGAGCATGATCAGAGAATTATACAAAAGATTATTAAAAACAGACAGACAATCCCGTTACACAGTGACGAATAACAAACAGCTAAAACGCCAACTCCCCCTCCCACCACAAGTAATTTTATAACAAAGAAAAGATGGAGGGTTAATATACATTATATAAACCGTGTTTCCAAGGAAGTCCCTCTAAAGGTATTTTCAGATCTTTTCCAGGTTAAAAATTCCCAGAGTCCAATCCTTTGACACAAATTTTGCTCACGTGGCCAGCCCAAGTGGATGGGATTTGTTCTCCACGAAAAACATCCACGCAACGCGAGTGTTAGCGTTAACTTGGTTTCATGTCTAAAAATTTGAGAGGGATTGCCAGTTTAGGATAGGGCTTATGTGGGTGAATAATGTACTAAATCTTTATCCTCTAATAATGATTTTGAAGCCAACATGTATTCAGATCTCACCTTAAGCTCTATGTCTCTCCTGGTGGATTGATAATTATTATTTGACACAAAAAGAAAATCATTATCCCAAGGTAATCCTGTCTTTATTTCAACAAGGAAATTTTTACCTGTAAAGAAATACGCATTTATAAAATTAACAGTTGGCTTAGTAGGCTTCAGCTACAGCTATTCGCATGACATATATTTAAAAAATTTAGGCCTTCATCTGACGTCAAAATATGTAAACACTGGCTCCCATAGACATCTTTATCGAATAACAATTAAACAATACAAGGCGCAAACATTTGGATTTGAGTTTCATGTGAGGTCATTATCATATGCATTCAGTAGCATTCAGCCATTCTTTCATTCATTCATTCATTCATTCATT
>Ga0126337_10003544_pt1 | contig 10239 bp, 6 predicted proteins | sample DipCmetagenome_FD_92527 | JGI IMG/M metagenome (GOLD analysis project Ga0126337, IMG submission 92527) | Coral microbial communities from La Bocana,Puerto Morelos, Mexico - Diploria C A metagenome | ecosystem: Host-associated > Invertebrates > Cnidaria > Coral | place: La Bocana,Puerto Morelos... | reverse complement strand
GAGTAAGGCAAGAAACAACAACAAATGCTACCCACACATGGCACTGGGCCAAATTGACCCAGGCCACATTGCTTGAAAGCCATCACTGCTCCCTAGATTGGAAGTGTAATGCTGCTGCTTCTTGTAACTCAATATAAATTTCAGTAGAATTTAGCAGCTAGTAGTAAAATTACACTAAATAAATGCAGGAAAGTAAAAGTGGCTGGCTGCTTTTCCTTCATGATTTTAGCCAGCTAATCTGCTAAGAAGGTAGTAGTTTGTGGATTCTTTAGAAACAGATCGGAAAATTAACCACACAACATATCAAAAGCAAATGTCTCTTGATCACTATTGTAGTCTTAATGTTCCAACACATTCTGAAAGTTAGATGCTAAACATGGACAGAATCATTATTGGTAAGGAAAGAGAATCTACAAAATACTTACAAAGTATTTATGTTTCACTTGATTGCCTATGTCTGATGCACGGACCATTGCACTTTCACCAACAACCTTACCACCATAGGATACCTGTTCTTCAACTGTTGTTCTAAAAGAAACACAAACACCATCAACAGAGGGCCATTTATCAAAGACCAGAAGTCTTTAGTAGTACAAAGTAATTATGAGGCACCAAGCTCTTTTGCAGAAGCTTACCCATTAACCTCCAGATCCGCCTGTGATTTGATAGAGATATTCAAGAACCGCTCGTTGTCAGCTAATGTTTCTTTGTCCTCTTCATTTGTACTACAAGGAAATACAATGTGGAATGAAACCCTCATGATTTTACAAGGTAAAGTTCCATATTGATACTTTAAAATATCAAACTCATTGTACATGTATGCAACCAGAGATTTGCTTGTAATAAAAAATGAAAAAAGTAAATAAGACATTCCATTAATGATTCCATCAGAAGGGCAATAGATTTTCACAGGTGGCCAAAGTGTTATGAAGTGAAGTTCTTTATAAGCAACATGTTCCTCAAAATGGTAAAAAACATCCTCATAGCCACTCAATTTGCCCAGTGACCAGCCCTTTATCAAACCCCTGACAGGAGGAGAGGTACATGGGGAGACAAAGGACAAGGAGGAGCATGAAAAGAGTATAGTATAGGGGGATCCTAGCTGATGTTATTGTTTACATTTTTGCTCATTTGCATACAACATTTCTGTACAGAAGGAAGCATGTTAGATATAAATTGACTCCAGGAAGTTAAAAAGCTACTGAAATTAAAAGCATGTTGAAATATTTGGCTCTTTCTGTGCAATGTTCATGGAGAAATTGTCTTTAAAATATTGCAAAATATCTGGCTGGCAAAAGCACTAATGAGCTCATATATTCTTTGTAAAATATTGAGTTTTTAAACCGGTGTTGTACAAAAAGTATTCAATACATCAGGCTCGTATTCATTGGCAGAGTTAATCATACTATCACCTTTCAATATTCAGAACTGATTTATTTGTAGCTTCATCAGAAGCTGAATTGCTTATGCTAATGAGGCAAATATTGTTAACAAAGATTCCCCTATTTAACTTGCTGCTACTGACCTGTTTGTACTGAGATATATAGGCAGGAAATCTGGCGAGTCAGCATATCCTTTAGTGTTTAACTCAATCTGAATTGATTGCTGAAATGTAACCAAACCAATTTAGAAGCTGCCAAACTTTACAAACAAGACATGACTAATCAAAGTGCATTTGTTGCCAAAGATTTTTTGTAGATCTGACATTGAAGTATAATTATAATTACCTCTTTCTTTTTCAATGGAGTATTTAAATTGATAGCGAGCAAAGTGTCGTTGGAGTCCAGTTTTGTTTCCTCAATTTTCCCACCTTTTAACACCTAAATACAAAACATTGAGAAACTTTCAAATGCAAAACAGATCATTTAAATTCTCTGTTATGTTACGAAACCCATGGGGTAAGCTTTAGGGAGAATGTAGTCCACCTTACAGAGTTGTGTGTGCTTAACAGAAGTGTTTTCCTCACACAGAGAACTACACAGTAATAAATTTGCCTGTTGCCACAAATCTCATATACATTTACAATTTTATGATTTTGAAATGAGAACAACATTCATAAGTGTTATTAACATTTACAGTCTTTTTCTACATGTGACATATGATTGAATATTACCCTGTTTATAAGAACATGGTAGACAGTTCAAGTCCTTGGTAAACTTATAGCTAGTACTTTGCACGTGTTAGTTCTGCCTATAATCTACTGTGCACAAATTTGAATGTTAGTTCTGCCTATAATCTACTGTGCACAAATTTGTATTTTCAGAGTCTCCTGTACTTTTAATCAAACATTTTTTGCCCTCTGAAAGCAGCAAAACATTAATGATGGTACGATGGCAAGTAAATTAAGTTTTTTTTACAATAACTGTCCAATTCGTGTGCACTGATTGGCTTGTTTTTATCATCAATAAGAGTACAGATGGATAAAATTTGAAAACTCGGACTTGCACATGCTGCACTATGCAAATGAGCTACTTGAACATGTCAGACCTGCCTTTCAAAAATTAATTCTGGCATTTAACCAGTTTCACGTCTTGTTATTATGAAAAAGCAAATTGGCATCAGTTTTTTGAGTCCATCATTTTATTTAAGATAAATTTTGTCATAACATTGTGAAAGTTTGCTATGGAACCATTTGCCTATGGCTTGTGGTGCCACAGCCACTTTGACAATGCTATGATGCAATTTTTCATCAATAAAAGGACAGTTGCATAAAAAAAACTTACGTCAGTTTGTTAAGTTGAACTTTACAAAGCTATACTCACATCCTCTCCTTCTGCATCAGAAGTGAAGATTCTTCCTATCTTAATTCCTTTGGGAATGGTAACATACAACTTAGCATTGTAGGCATCATCTCCTTTGTTCTTCACTGTAACTTTCAATTTGTAAGTTGCAGCACCAACAGCCAGTGTCCTTTTAACAAAAAAAATGCAGTTAGCTTAACTCTATTGTTTGACACTTCAGACCATGTGTTGCTATTTCTTAGAGTTGCTTCTTTCAACATAAATAATATTAAACCATATTTTTACATGCACCTGTAGCTAGCAAAGCCCTGCTAGTATCTAACTTGGGATCACACTTTGTCTAGTATTTCAAACTCAAAATTTGACAGTTTAGCCCTTTCATGACCACATTATGAACAATAATTGTTCTTAAAATGAGCTTCTTTATTATTTACTTTCCAAACTTCCCAAAGGAATCTTAAGGCAATGAAACACACAACACAAATCATTTAAAAGTATTTAAATCAGGAATACACTGATGGAAACAATCAAGAAAATAATTTATCACGGTAAATAGAAGTCCACAGAGGACAGATTAACTTTAGAAAATATAGTTTAATGTGATTCACTAGTAACATTTTAAACTCACCGTTTGCTTTTACTGTCATCCAGTATTAAATCTGGAACACACTTTACACAGTCTCTTTTAAATGTAAGCTACAAGATAAAACCAAAAAATATGATGGGTGTGTTAAAAAACTGCGAGATGTTTTAACTTGTGTTGTAGTTTTTTATTAGTATGCCCAATTCTTTCCTCAGTCAAGAATATAAGAAAGTCTTCATGACCATTCCTGTCGAACTATAGAGATCAGTAAAGCTTCTACAATACATATGAAGGCAGTTTGCTTTTTTTTATAACTTATCTTTGCATTCCAAGCAGAGGATTTACTAGATATCTTGATTTCAATTACCACCTGGCACTATTTAACATGGACTGGATATGTGGGCTTACCAATGCAGTTGCTTCCTGGGGTTTTGCAGGATCTAATACTGAATATGGGACAAGGGAGGGCAGCTCTGTTGGGCTGCCAGGGGTTGGTGGTGTCTTCTTCACGATTTGATATGTCAGTTTGAATTTAATGTCAGGATAAACATCTGCATCTGTTACTCCTTCCTGAAAAGGGAGCTCAAGATTAATAGTGAAACAACAGTCATTTTGCACCTGCTTACCATGACCCTAGCAGGAGAAGGGGTGGAATGAGGGAGGTATTCATTTACAAACCCCAGCTTCACCGACAGACACCTCTCCATAGTTAAAGTGAACACCTCTTTCCTCGCAAGCCAGAAGAAGAAGGGTTAGGATATGAGTCACTGAACTATTTGCAGGTCAGATTTTGTCCTAAAAGGAGTCTGTTGAGTCAGGAGTTCAGATGACTATTTTGCCTCATTCATATGTCCCCATCACTAAAATTCTTGAGTGCCTGCCCCCGTCCCCACTCCCCCTGGCCTCTCATCCTCTTAGAATCACTTACCCTGATATATGCCTCCCATGTAAAACATGTCTTGTCACTGCTCAAAATCCCTTCAGTGCGATTGATCTCATCTTTTTTATTTGCCTTGAATAGGACTCTCTTAGATGATTTCACAACATAATCAATGTCAGAGTTCATTATTAACAACACATCTGAAAAAAAAAATTGTCAGGTCATTTCACAAAAAGCCCTCATAATGAAGGTAAACATACACTTACATGTGAGCAGCACCCATGAATGGTTCTTTCAAAATCACAGATGATCTTTAAATGGGCATACAGCTATGTGAACACAACATTGTGTGAGACTGCTCATAAAGTGAAGTAGCCTAGAATAGTTCCCACACTGAAATGATGATTTTTACTTCACTCTCAAGAAGCCTTTGTTCCCAAAAGAGAATAAAATGATTCTTGTGTTGTTCAAAAGTGTTCTGATGACAATTTATATTTAATAGACATTTAATAGACATTTCAAGAAACATCTCAGCTCTGGATGTGGCAAAAAAAGCTCATTAGACAGTGAAATGCACTGTGGATATTGTGCTGAAAAGGCCATCCTGAGCTATAATGATACTTTAAAATATCTGAGCACTCAAAAAACGCCACTGCTGCCACTGTTACCCACCCATTGGCTACTCCAGGGAAGCAGCTCCTTCTTAGCCTGCAAACAGGCTAGCTTCCGCCGTAAGGAGACGCCTTTTCATGCCAAAACCACCTTCTTTCAGCCTGACTCACCTATTTTATCTGTTATATTTCCAGATCTTTCAGTATACTTTGTACATATAGAAATGGAGAAACTGTTGCAAAAAAAAAAAGAAAGGAAAATAGCATTGAAGTAATCCTAGCTAATAGGAATAGGAATAGAAACTAAAACAGTTGAAAATCAAAGGACAAATTCTCACCAATATGTGGCAAATTGAGTATTTCCTTCCTGTTTGGTTGCATTGCAGGTCTTGGGACCCTTGATGTCAAATGTATTGGGGTTGATTTTAATTGTTGATGACAATGATATAACAGGTTTAGATCTGTAAAAAAAGGTTTGACATTCAGTTACAAGGTGAGTCATTAGTGGCCTCAAGCTTGAACATTGGCTGGGAGCAATGTGTTCTGTTTACCTCTCTTCACCCTGAGTATCATAAAAATAGGTAATAAAATTCTGAATCAGGCCAGTGGCCCCTACATGTACATTGGAGTTGTTCTGCTCCCCATGGATGAGATGCTAGTTGGTCACAGGCCTGTCCCTCCATCCCCAGCATTCATACACTGTACCCCAGGACTAAATGTTAACTGAAGAATTAATCATCCTTTAATAAATAAAGTGTTTCACTGCTTACAGTATGTTTTGTGTTTTTGGAGATTATTCGTATTGTATTAAAAATAAAAAATGAAAATGAAAAGACAAACAATATTATAATACAGAAAACCTTCCTGAAAATAACGAAATTGAAATAAAATTGTCGCTGATCCTGGCTTAGCTTAATTTGTCTTTGAGTAACCTAGCCCTGGGTGGAGAGAGGCACTGAGGGGGAAGTGCCTTTCCCAAGAACACAACACAATGACCCTGGGCACGGCTCAAACCTAGACTGCTTGATCAAACCTGGACTCAACATCTAAAAATATCTAGCATATGAACCAAATAAAATATCTTCAATCAAAACAGCCACAGCTGACTACATACCTGAGCAGGACTACAGTATCTGATTGGTACGCTCCAATAAGGATATCTGGAAAACACACACACATTACTAGTTAAATCCACTAATACTAGATCAGAGAGTACAGATACCGACTTCAGGTCACTTGTATTATGAAATAACAACTGATTTAGCTAGCATATGCCATCTGCCGGCAAATAATCAAATGAATGAACTACTTGACTTCCTAATTTTATTACTTCACCTGAATAGCCATTGAAATCCATGTCAAGACTACCAGACAAAGAATATCCGAAAGATTTGATGCCTGGTGACACAGAAGAACCTTTAATGACCTAGAATGAAAAACAAGAAATTTAAAACATCAGCCATCCAGACCTGTAATGTCTCATTTCATGTTTCATTTTGTAACATGCTATACACGTACATAACATACAATGAGGAGGCTACATTGACTTGGAGCCAGATTCAAAGGTGATCAACTGATAGACAGCATCACAGGCCTTACGTTCCACTCAGCACAAAGAGAATTTAATAAGTAATTCAGTAAGTCACTCAGTCAGTTACACAGACTGACATACAGACAAACAGTCAGTCAGTCAAGTCAATCAATTAGTCAGTCACTCAGCCAGCAAATAGCCAGCCAGTCACTCACTGAGCCAGTCAGTCTGTCTGTATTAATATAATGTTTCACTGGTGTGAGAATGTACCTGCATCGGAGTTTCAACAAGACCATTTTTAGACCCTCTGTAGATGTAAACTACACCCTCACCACCATCCTCATATGGGGCACCTATGGCTACATCTGAAACAAAACAATATCAACCACAGTAATGTTAAAATAATGTTAAAAAGCATTTTCTAAATGATTATCAATTATGTATACTGTAATAAGTGATACATGTAGGTCTTAACAGCATACATTTCCTCCACAGTTACTCTAGAAGATAACATGTACATATGGGTACCATAACATACTTATGATTGCTTGCAGCAGGTCACTTAAATCAAACTATTCAAGTTGCACTATAGAAGCTTATTGAAACTAATTATTATATACAGTAAATTATTCATTTATTTTTGGTCTTATTAAGTAGTTCTACAAAAATCTGCTCGATGAAAGGTAACTTAAATAGTAACAGATGACAGCTAACATCAAAAATGCTGTGTTCATTGTACCTTGATACCCATCCAGGTCAAGGTCACCAACAGAGGCAAGGGCTCGTCCAAAATTTGCTCTCCACTTGTCCTTCTTGACAGTGAGCTCCAAGGATAGAACCAAGTTCCCATCTCCTCTATTTTCATAGGAATACACTTTCCCTTGTTCAGGGTGTAAATCATCTGAATAAAAGGGTGCTCCCACTAACAGTTCTGAAAGCCTGAAAAAGAGTTGTTTCTCAAGCAGTCAGTGGGAAATTCAGATAGGGATGTCAATGCAAGCTACAGTAAAAACATTCCAGTCTAAAATATATTATTACGTACTTGACATTATGAATGTTTCTAGCAGTCAGTGCAGTACAACCTCACTATCAATACAAACAAACTGCTTAACAGCAACCATTAGAAACACCAATCCTCTGTCACTGATTACCAGAGGTGCAAGTTAGATGGGGTCTAAACTTGAAGTGAGCCTGTCGCCATTTTCTTTGGATGAATTCTTTCCCAATTACATCAAACAAAACGTGAATATTGCACATCGTTTTTGACAATAAAATGTTCTTCTATAAGAACAAGCTTGCTTACAAGAGCTGTTTTCACAGGAGGGTTTATTTACAAGAATACAATGCATGTATTATGTGTAACTCATATGTTTTGAATATTTTGCCATGTGAAGGGTTATTACAAATCTGAAGGAAGGAAGGATCTCCCAGATGCCCAGATCTCAGTATGTGATTCAGTACCACTGATAGTAGTTAATAATCCTGAATTTGTACTCAAACCAAGTCTATTTGTTTTATATTATAGAGAAACAAACAAAAAGGTGATGATGTCATCTATGCACCTTTCCTGTAATAGATCATAAAAAGAACCAATCAAAATGCAGTAATAGTTAATTGATATATAGACACACACCCATCATTGTTGAGGTCAGCAGCACACATAGCGAGACCAAACCCTGTTCCTGGCTGGCGTCTTTTCTCTGAACCTTCCACAATTTCTGGGGGTAGCAACACAGTTGGAGTACTGTGAAATTTTCCTTGGCCTAAATTTCTAAAGACGACCACCTAAAAACAATTAAAAAACAATAACAAATTAATCAATCAATAGAGGTTTCCAATAAATAAACTACAGGTAAATGTACATGTTTGGGTGGCGCAGTGGCCACATAGTCAGTAGGCTAGTCTCTGGATTGAGTGATCCAGTTTCAAGCCCTGGCCAAGGACATTGTGTTGTGTTCTTGGGCACACTTTACTCTCATAGTGCCTCTCTCCACCCAGGTGTATAAATGGGTACTGGCGAACTTAATGTTGGGGGTAACCCTGCAATTGACCAGCATCCCATCAAGGGGGGGAGAGAGTAGAAATACTCCTGGTAGCTTCATGCTACAGAAACCAGGTTAAGCTCTGGCCTGATGGGCTACTTGGCTCGTATGCTGACTTTTCATGTATATGTTCAGACTGCGGGCACTGGAAATTTACTGTAAGCAGGTTAAATGCTTAAAAAGCCAAGAGGTAATTTTATACAATGCCAGGCATACAGGTCACAAGAAAATAACAATCACCTCCTAAAGGTGATCATTGAATAAAATTTAATCAAAAATAAATTGCTCCAACTACATGTATGAGATAACTGTATTTCTATCCGAATTCTCTTCCATCAAAGGGGTTCAAATTTAGCGACCAATATGTTCTGATCCTTGGACATATGTCTTACCATGCCATGGTGGTTAAACCTGGGTGCTCCAGAGACAACATCTATGAATTGAAGAAAAAGCTCATGTTATTGAAAAAAAAACTGTGGTAATTTTTACTTAAGCAATGCATAAAATTAACATTTCAGCACTAGATTGAATGGCTAAGACATACCATCTTTGTCTTTTTTGAAAAATCTTCCATGCGTTAAAGAATAACCTACAATGAAAAAGTAAGTGTTCAATCAATGGTTGCACTTTTCACTGTCATGATTTATTTTGCAAGGACATAGCTACAAAAAAGTTACATGTATGGGTTAGTCTCCCTGGCTGAAAGAGAGCCTGTCACAGCTGGAATTTTGCTAGAAATGTTCACTGCATCTCACAAAATAATTGGAATAAAATTGTTAAGCATCTTGAGCATGTATACAAACCTTGATATCCATGCTCACTGTTGTTTTTGAAGACTTCTTGCTGGGGCCTCTCCAAATAAATAAACTCTCCTAAAAAAATAAATCAAAACAAATCAACATGGCCATGAGCCACTCAAATTGGAATACTGATATTGTCTCTAAATGAGGGCAGTTGTGATTCTACTAAGCTGAATTTTCAATCTATAGGTCATATATCATTTATATATCAAGCTAGTAACAAACAAGATAAGTTCCAGGAATGTCAACATTGCTGCAAACCAACTTTTGGTTTATTATAACAAAGCAAAAAATATTGTTACAATAATTATCATGGCTATATTTCAGAATCATGGTCATTTAGTTAAATTCAAATAAAAAAGGCTTATACATCAAACTTATATTCAAGGCTACTGTAACGCCTTGACTACTTCATTTTCAGTTGCCACCTTTTCGTCAGCAAGATATCAACAACAAATATTTTGCAAACCTTGATAGTTATAAGCTCCAGGCGCTCCTGCTAATGGTACATTCTCACTCTAGAACAGGAACAGAAAGTAAACTAGTTTGATTATTTATTCATTACTGCCGTCATCAATGTATATATTGTAGTATTAATTATTGCTTATTCTATCAAAGGAAACAAGCATTAATAAAGGAAGGAACAGGGATGGAGGAAGGACAGAGAAGTGAAGGTTGTACAGGGAGAATTACATGTACATGTATGGCTTGAAAAATGAAGGGAAGGAGGCAGAAACAAAATAAAGGTGTAAGAGGTAACGGAGAGGAAAGAACGAAAGGGAGGCAGACAAAGCAGGATGGTGGGTGAGAGGAAAAGCAGCTGGAGGTAGGAAGAAAGAACGGGAAATGGGTGTGCGGAAGGAAGTTCTGAGCATGAGCTTAGAGTAATTTTCACCAAACTAAAAGATTCCAAAAGTAAAATTCAATAAACAAAAAAATTCTACTCTGACTAATGGATTGTAGCTCACCTTTAACACAGAGGCCGCTACTCCCATTTGACAATATTTATGCTCTTTATAATTGATTGTATCTGGACCTCCTTGATTAGCTT
>Ga0126337_10003543_pt1 | contig 10239 bp, 7 predicted proteins | sample DipCmetagenome_FD_92527 | JGI IMG/M metagenome (GOLD analysis project Ga0126337, IMG submission 92527) | Coral microbial communities from La Bocana,Puerto Morelos, Mexico - Diploria C A metagenome | ecosystem: Host-associated > Invertebrates > Cnidaria > Coral | place: La Bocana,Puerto Morelos... | reverse complement strand
TGCTAGATTTGTCTGACAAATAGATGCATAATTGTGTCGGTATTTCGCGCAAGACACATGAGAGTACCAGTGTCTTGCTGGCTAACATTTGAAAATGAAGGAGACAGAAACAATCTCGATCGAACCAGCTGTGTGCGATAGAATTATCGGAAGATTGCTTCTGAAGAAGAAGTGATGAAATGGGTGCGTGCCGCATGAGATTACCAGTGTTTTACTGGCTAAGGTTAACCATTTCGCTTTTAAAATGAAGCAGACAGAAGCAATCTCAATCGTGCCAGCTGTGTGCGATAGAATAATCGGAAGATTACTTCTGAAGGAGGAGCGATAAAATGGGTGCGTGCCACTTGAGATTATCAGTGTCTTGCTGGCGAACAATAACCATTTCACTTTAAAATTGAAACAAACCCTAACCATCTAGATCGATCCAGCTGTGTGCGATGGAATTATCGGAAGATTGCTTCTAAAGGAGGAGTGATGAAATGGATGCACGCCACCCAGCGTATTAAGTCATTTTAGCACCCCTCTCTTCTCTTTTTTCAATATCTCCTCTGAAAATAAGTATCGTTTTTACAACTTCCCAGTTGTTTTCGTTTGTTGTTTTATTTGTTGTTGTTGTTTTACACTTATGACACGTAATTCGATTATGAACAGATTATGAATTAAGTTTGTATTTAGTGAGGATGAAATAGTAAACAAATCCGGCAGGCGTTTAATTCCTGTATCAGGTGATAAATATCACCATGATCCCACTGTCTTAGCTTTTAATGTGACTGATATATTGGGGAATACGTGCAAGTGATAATAAATTATAAGCTTCGAAGGCTCACATGCCAGCCTAGATTAAAGTCAGCAATTCAGTCTCGTGACAGACGGAAAAACTTTAAAGGTAATATGGCACTTAGCTTGCAGAACAATGTCGATTTACAATATTCACAGTTCACTTGAGTAGATCATAGCTTTTAAGCAGCTCTCCAAAGCTGGTGGAACGCAAAGGTTAAAGCACAGTAAATAATACCGGAACAGCATGTATTCGCAATGTTCTCGCCAATACTGGTAAATAAACAAAATACGTGACGCAGGCTCTCCTTTTTTCAGTCAAACAAACTATGTTATAGTTGCAACAATGTTTGGAAATTGTATGATAAAAAACCAGTAAAAAAATTCTACCCACCAAGTAATATTAAGAGTCAGGTAGCAAACTAGATTTATCTTTTAAGGAGTATTTCACTTTTGTTTGCTTCGAACTGGATACAAGAAATCGCGAATTTTTGACCTTTGTAAAACTACTGGTAACGTGTTATTAATTTGATAAAACTTGATATCTAAGGTGAAAATTTTCACACCCTATTGCAGTATTCGATCAGTAGTCGCACTATGTGATCGCATGCTAAATGGCCATAACTTTAGTTGTTCCCTTGTCTCTCTGTCTGACTGTTTGTCTTTTTTAGTCACTCATTTGAACTATATGTACAGTCAGGGACCACTTTATTTGTTATGAGGAGCTTGAAATGAACCAGGAATAATAATATCCAAAGCGAGTTATGCGAACTTTGACAAATAAATGGAGCGCATCCAAAAATGGTTAATGGTTAGCATTCAACGAGTTTCACTAAGACAAGGTTTAGAAAGATGCAGGACTATTACTCTGGAAATGATTTCTTTCCGGTGGTCTCTGCTTTTAGAAAGCTTAAGCGAGCTACAAAGTATTCTTTAAAGGAGCTCAGTCTGGCATTTTGAGTAATTTTGAGCAAGTACATTAACCTGAAAATAACTGCTTAATATGAAACGCCAAAGAGATTATGACAAACCGCAAAGGAACATCAATGATAAAGGATAGAGAAGATTAACACGGATTACAAACGACGAACTTGAAAAAGTTAGGCTGAATTTACAAGATGAGCAAATTGTGACGTATCTCCCTTACATACTACACTATCTTAACGGCGTGTGCACCGTGAAAACGCGATACAAAGTAGCTGATCAAGCGAGGTTAGGTTGTGCTGTATGTGCTACGGGGCAAGAGTTTCGTTACCTACAGTGTAATCTCTAAAGGTGGAAAATCTCTACAAAACCATAAGGGAAATTGTAATGAGGACATAGTCATAATGACAGTTAAAAGTTAAGTAACTTTTTCATTTAGTTCGGCTTGTTCACTGGATCAGATGCGCAAACAGGTTCTCGGTACACGGTTATAAAAACTTAAACTCTACTATAATTCACTAAGCACTCATTCTTACTATTTGACATGCATGGGCATACATTCGATTAGTGTCGTAATTTGTTTATCAGGATATAAATCCTAATGCAAGAAATTTCAGGTGTCACATAAATTTCTGAGTTTCAGCATATTTGGTAGTGCTTGCTACGGCCATATATGTTAACGACGCTACCTTCGGGACCACATGCAACCACCAGATTTAAACGCTAACTAGTCTTAACAGTGATTAAGAGAACATCTTTTTTCCATTTCTTTTTGATTGCAGAATGAACATATCAAGCCCCAAGGACGAAGAACAAGAACGGCGGTCCAGTACTAATGATTATGAAATTATCCTATGGTGTACAGTATTTATCCTCACAGCCATTGCAATACTCTGTGCCAACACCTTCGCCATTTTCATTTTTACTACAAAGAGGTTACTGCGCAAGCGTAACAACATACTTCTCATGAATCTCGCCACCGCTGACTTGATAATTGGAGGCATTGCATTTCCCATGTTCATTTGCATTTTCTACAAGTCTGCTAAACACTATCAATGGAGGGACATGATTTTAAACCAAGTATACATTTGCGTGGACATTTTTGCTGCGTTGACCTCAATGACAATCTTGGCAGTGATAGCCACTGAAAGAGCATATTCTGTCTTCTTTCCCCTGAAACACCGATGCATGTCTAGACGATCTAGATTCTACTGGTTGTCAGCTGCCTTTGCATGGATCATGGGTGGCGTTCTTACCGCTCTTAAGGTTCTCGCATGGACAGCCCTAATTCCCATGTTATATGACAATCGCGTTATCTTTTCATTCGTTTTCCTTGCACTCGTCACCATTGTATTAGCATATACCTCTATTTGGACAAGGATCAAATCTCGTAAAAGGGACAACAACAATTTTGTCATCAGAGAGAAGTCAGTCGCTCAAGCAATGCTTATAGTAACCATTGCCTTCATAGTGATGTGGTTACCGTTCTTCCTGATCAACGTAGCCGTTAGTTTTGAAAATCAGTTGCTGAAAGTGATCCCTCTGAATGTTGTCTATTTTGCTAAATTAATGCATTATGGAAACTCTTTTGCGAATCCTATCATATATTACCTAAAACTTCCACAATTCCGCAGGGCCTTACGTAAACTAAGTTACAGAAGTTCGGCGAGGACAGATTTAAACGTTTAAAAGTCAACATTTGGAGTGAATCAGCTAACGAAATCCCAATTTGGGAATTTTTACTTTCCGTTTAGATCTTTTTAAACATTTCATCCTCTCTTTTGCCTAGACATATAAACAAATATAATCTTGAACTAAAACTGAAAAAAATGCAAACAGGTACATTTATTAAGCATAAAAATAATTCAAAATCGACCAGAAGAGTGAAAATTGTATTATGTAATTTTAATGGTATCTTAGTGCTGTTGGAAATACTCATTTGGATAAATCAGAGAAAATTCTATTTTCCAAACTCAACAGTCAAATTTGTACAGAGTGATTAAGTCCGGTCCTTTAAACTTTTACTTCTATGATGTGACAAAAAGGTCGAAGGTGAAAATGGGAATCTGAGTGGTCCTAATTTGGTATCACTCAGGAACTTGTTTTTTCGACAGCTACAAGAAACAACAACAAAAACTCATTATTTTCTCAATGCAAATACAAACATCGATACAGTTTTAGTGTACAATAAAATATCTTCGGCACTTTTTTGTGAAGTGTTTAAGATGTACTTCAACTGGATAGCCCCAAAAGGGAAAGAAAATGTCATCAGTTTGAAACTTCCGATCCATTATTCCATTAAGATTTTCATGTGTTATCGCCAGAAAAGATCTCTCGTGTTATACGCCCAGATCCCAAGATATCTCCTCTTATCTCATCAGAGACAATAGTCTGCTTTTAAATTTAGATTAATATCAGAAATAACGACAGGTGATATCGAAATCGCAGAATATCCTTTTCGTATCAGCATCGGTAATATACGAGCGAATGCCCGGGGGCGGGGGATGGTTTCACAGGAACTATTTGCTACACTCCTTCCTTACTTTTTTCTTTCTTTACTGTTTTTTTTTCTGATTCTAAGAAATGACTTAGGCTCCTATGCACTTTCTTGGGCCGATAATGCACCGAGAAAAAGTGTGCTTTGGAGACTACGATGTTGAACCGGATGACATATGTACAGACTAGACATGAAGGCAGACACCGAATTTATTCAAATGAAGAATATCCCAATGCACCTATGCTAAAGATTTCAAATAACAGATAAGTTATAAGTTTACCCTAGGGCAACAAATAACCCTTGCAAAAGCACTTGCAACAAAGAGATCTTCTCAGTGAAGCGCATTGCAGCTCCATGTAAACTGCTGCTAGGCTCTACTGCAGGTAAGCTTTTATTTTTTTCATAGGCAGTTTTTCCTTCGAACAGTGTGGCGATGGTTGCCACAACTTGTCTGCTACGCAGAGGCTTTTTTTCCAAACTAGAATCTGAATATTTATTCTTTATGCGAATCTTCAGATAAAATTAGAATCTCGACCATTTTCTTCCCTCTACTAGACTTTGAAACGTTGTACTTTGCTTGTTGTGTGCTTTTTGTTTTTGATATGATTTGCCCTGATTAAAGTGACGTGCATTGTTTACATGAAGCTTGGCATGGTCACTTATTTTAGAAGCAATGAACTTTCTATCATTCCTTGTTTTCCTCAGTAGCCTAGATTTTGCTTGGGGATCAGAATTCACTATTATCATCAAATGAATCGACGTTTCTTGGAAACCCCACATTCATTTATCAAAAACAGGACAAACTCGACACGCAAACTCGACAAAAATGACACGCTGGTGCACGGTTTCAGGATCAAACAATGAGGCTGAGGTTAGCCTTCCTCCATATTACCAGAAGTTTCAGTGCATTAACTGCTAGATAATTAAAATACGATATATTTTATTTTTTTTTAAGAAAGTCTGTGTCCATGTCTGACTGTATACCGACATAGCTGACAGCCAGTTAGGTACGACAAAATATCACTTAACTTAACCGCTCGAGTCGTTCAAAATTGAGCAGATGACGCACATTGCAACGTGACAAACAAGACAATCTGATCATTAAAGAAAGTAATATAATTTTGATATTATTGTCGTCTAACATAGAATTTTTTTAATATAAATACATCATCAGGATCAAAGTTTACGCGGGGATATTCGTATATAATCACAGAAATTCGCGCACTTATACCACATTCTGCGAGGTTCTTTGGAAGGGAGGGATTTTGTCGGGAATGGCGTCCTAGAAATTTCCAACGGACGTTGAAAAGAAAACAATTACCGCGCTGCATGAACAATAATCAAAAATAGCCGTTGCCGATCCTTTGAAAAAGCACAGCAACCAACACTACCATCATCACCACTACCACAACGAAGAAATAACACAAGCTAACACCGTGGAAACCCCAAGATTTGCGAAGCGTAGAAAGGACCTTTCTTTTCTAGCTTGTAAATAGTACAATACGTGTCATCCATACTTTTTACAAAATTGATTCTCTTTCCACTCTAACCCGCTGGTTACAGATATGAATTAAATCGCTGGGAATGTACACTCCTGTTGATAGCCAGCACGATAATTTTACGGCAGTTTGGAAATGCACATGTATGGGATTCATGCATGTGCAATTTGACGAATCGTAAGTTTCATAAACGTCACTTCATTGGATACGCGGCACAAACAAACGCTCAGTAATCGAGAATAAATAAATGAATCACATTCGAAACCGTATACGCGATTTGTTTATTGTAATAAGTGAAAATTAATTTGTTGTAGCCGATTTCATTTTACTTCATCGTATTTTTGTTTTCTGTTTTCCCAGTTAACGATTATGTTGAAAGAAGATTGAGCCAGTAGGCTGTGTATGTAAAGTCAAATTAAAACTGCTCGACGTAAATTTTAATGACAAACAATTGGGTTAAAGTTATGGCTGACAATTAGTTTAAAAATCACTCAAATAATTGGTCTGCTTCAGGTTCAAAGGAATTAACAACAACAATAATAACGATCACGTTTGTTTTCTGCAGTCGTCTCCTTGAACCGGATTGGTCTCTAAAAAAGACAGATGATTTATCACCATTGACTGACTGATCCACTAATTGTCGCAATTTTTCATCTTAGATATGTCTTGTTTGCCTGATAACCGAAGGACACATTAATAAAAACTGCTGTCCAAAGCATACATTTCGCGCGCCCGATGCTTTGTGATCTAATGCGTCACAAATACATCAACAATGTTTTGGCTGATTGCGGGAGATGCGACTTGGCCGGTTGAACAGAAACAAAAAGTATTCATCGCTATCGCGGACATTTGGCAACGTTTAAGTAAACAGGGTGATAGTAAATTTATTGGTTTATCACAATACCCACTCCTGATACGAGAATTTTGTCAATTTGACGCCGGAATAGATGTCTTGCTACTTATACCAACTGAACGCAACACCTGCGAATTTAATTGAGAAGAAAAGATTGCTTTTAGCCGAAATTTGAAGGGCTGACGCACTCTAGAGTTCTTTCAAATAGCGAATTTACGAGAAGGCTTTTTGTGTGTTTGTTCTGATTCAAAGCAACCATACAATAGGTTTTTAGCTTGTGCTAATAGCAGCGTACCGCTGATTTGAAAAGAACACCTAAAGGCGCTCAGACAACAGAGATGCTGTCATAAAAAACATCAACGAATCGACGCCAATATTTTTCATTTGCCAAGTTCAAGTTTTATAGGTAATCAAGGTATGTGAAAAAAACTTATAGATACGTTATAAAGAGTTATACCACGCGCCAAACGTCCATGACCTCGATAAAAACCTCCATATTTTTTCTACCCACAATCCCCCGCTGTTAGCTTTAATAAAGAAATATTTAAAGAATACGGTTGCCGCAGTTTTGTTAGTTCGATCAACGTTACCGCTTGAGTCAACTTACACAGCACGGTAGACTAGGTTGTAGCTGTTGCAGTAATTTGTATGCTAACTCTAGTTGAAAGACTGAATGCTGCCGTTTGCTTCTACATGTAGGTCGACTCTCAATACTGAATCGAAATATTCCACTTGAGGAGGGAGATCCGCATGATTCTATGCTAATACGGTTTGTATTTGGTTTTCTCGTTTACACTGCTTTGTAGTGCCGTAGACGCTGAATCAAGTTCGAAAAAAAAACAGAGAGAAAGAAGCATATTGTTCAGCTACTATCTTAGGGTTAGCACGGTTGGTGAGAAAATCGAGAACGAAAAACAAAACCGGCGAACAAAGAAGTAAAGGAACATGTGTACGGTCTGGGAGACAAAAATATAACGAATGGAAGCTCATCGCTGTAGGTTCCGGTTCGGTGAAATGCGACGAATTCAAAATATTGTTCAAACAATCACGGTTGTTTATGCAAAATGTTTGAAAGCGTCTCAAAATAATACTCATTTGTTCTAGTCAATACCGCTAATCTATATTTCACACTAATTTGTTCTTCTGTTTTGAATTTAGTCAGCTACTCCTAAGAAGACTTTGCTACTTTTAGTTTCAAAATTAGAGTAAAAAATTTAATCAATTGATGTGCTTATTTAAACGTTATATTGTCAAAGATACGCTTATAAGCGAGTTTCTGCTATCAGATTCAAGATAATTTCTGTCTTCGCTTTTGATTTTACACTTGACTGTAACCATTTGCATGTTATCTCAGCGTTTTCAGGCTCAAATTAAAACAAGACGCATGGCAACTCCAAAATGACGCTGGTTAAGCTTCCCAGCTGGGGACTTTATTGTTGCGATAGCAAACAGAACAAACTGATATGAGCGTCGAAAGGGTTTTATTTCTAACATGAACTGCAAGATTAAATTTGTTGGCCGACTATTTTTAAAATGGCTGGACATTTTTCATGATTTTATCAATAAACGGTGGCACCAAAATCAAATAATTTGCTTCACTTCATAAACCATGCATTGTTTATGCTTTTCGTAACAACTTGTCTGCGATTTACGAATTAATCCACGGGAAAATTTGCATATATATTTTTTTGTGTTAAAAATCGATTAAGACCGAAAAAAGATGAACCTTTCAAACGTTTGCGTCATAACGAGACGAGTTTTGTTACAATGAAGCCAAACTATCACGAAACTTGGTTGAAATCTTATTATTAGCCGATAAAAATTAAACTTTCATTATACATTTATTGCACGCGACCCTAACACTGTGCATTGGTTAGAAAAATATCAAAATGGTTCAAAATATAAAGGCCTCATAGGTGGGGCTTGAGGCAAATGTTTATCGCGGCGAGTTCGACTGATCTTGTAATCAATTCAGTGATTTCTAAGAAAATTGAATTTGAATACCTGGCTTATTCCCTTGACGACAGAAAGATTTCAAGACACAGATAAAGAGTAAATAAATAAAATTTTATTTATGCGTGGCATTATTAATAAAAAGATGAAAGCGAAAAAAAAAAAAAAAAACTAAAACAAAAACAAAAAAATTAAGGTATTCGTATTTTATGGGTGAACTGGAACGACTATGGTTAGGAAATCTCATCAAATGCAAAGTATTGTCTTTCCTAGAAGTTGGTTTTAATATTCTGTCCCTTGAGCGCTTATTGCCTGCCGCCCGTTATTTCTAGGTTAATCCTAAAACCGTAAGAAAAAAATAATAAACAATAAAAAAGCGAAAAAACGAAAAAAACGAAAACACGAACGAGCGAGGAACCCATATCAGAATGTTAACGCTAAATAATCAGAAAAAACACAAGCCAAATATGTATAATTATATATATACGTGTACAGTCGAAGCTCTTCTTGCAACCAATTCCGTAAGCGACGTCCAGCCCTAGTTACCAAAATTATTTCACCATAACCATTGTGAAACACGGTTGGAATTGTCACTCGAGCTCCGTATTAAAACAAAACACACAAAAAAAAAACAAACCCCTGTAAGCGACCGCAACTGCCTTTGGGTTAGATTTTTTTTCAATGTTTTAGTCTCTCGCAAACGATCGCTCAGAGCGTATCCTGATTCTGATTAGTAAATGTCACTTGATTACATTCACTGTAACACAAAATGCTTCCCAAAGTTCATTGAAAAGCCGTTATACCTCAAGATGATGATCTATGGCGGGAACAAGAGTGTGGCGCCGATCAAGACAGAGATAGGAAAAGACCCCGTTGCTTCTTTTGTTTCAAATTGTGGTCGCTTACTGTGTAAGACGTTATTGTCGTGTAATAAACGATTTGGTCAAGGTCCCGAGTATAAAAAGCTTCCACTGCATTCAGAAGCAAAACGAAACCAAAACAAGAAAAAAACAAAACAAAACAAAAAAAACACACACACAAACGAAAGCGAAAAGAAGAACAAGAAACCGGGCTTCGCTGTTCTCTTTAATGTTTAATGTGTAATTTAATGTTTTCCTCTCTTTTTGCGTATCGACAGCAATGTACACGACAGCAATGTACACGACGGTTCACACGATGGGACCAGTCTCTGCGACTAGTCCCTGCAAAAAGTCGCCATTTTTGCAATAAAACCTAGACACGGGGACTAAAATTTAGTCCTTGCGATGAGTCCCACAAATTTAAACTGGTTTAAATTTTTGGGACAAGTCCCTGCGACTTGTTACTCAATACAACTCGTACGAACTGTTCGTGGGACAAGTCCTTTCGTGTAAACTCGTCAGGAGACTAATTCCTCTTGTGGGTGCAAGTAGAAAGAAATAGCTAACATTTTTACTTGGCTTCCAACGTTAGATAATTATTAAACAAAAAAAAATCGGTCGCAGTAGCCCAGTATTAATCCTAATAACACAAAACCCACGCGTGCCTTCAACTAATCCCCATTTCAAATTTGCGCAACATGAGAATACGCCAATTGGCATATTTAAGGCGCCATCTTGGGCAAGTTATTCTGCGCTAGAAAGGTGGTTTTAAAAACACCGGCTAAAAGACTTCCTTGCTTTCATAGACAAAAGAAACTTCGAATCTTAACAAGAAACAACTCTAGCAGCTTGACAGGACTGCTTCAAATGCAAAAT
>Ga0126337_10003540_pt1 | contig 10241 bp, 8 predicted proteins | sample DipCmetagenome_FD_92527 | JGI IMG/M metagenome (GOLD analysis project Ga0126337, IMG submission 92527) | Coral microbial communities from La Bocana,Puerto Morelos, Mexico - Diploria C A metagenome | ecosystem: Host-associated > Invertebrates > Cnidaria > Coral | place: La Bocana,Puerto Morelos... | reverse complement strand
TCTCCTAAATCTTCTGACAAGTACCCCAGACCCTTTCCCATGGAAGTCCCTCCCCTCCACGGTACCACGAAAGACATTTTGTGTTACTATAGTCTTATGATCTTACAAAAAAGGAGCAAGATCATCTTTCTTTTTCCGCATACTGTTTGTTCCTATGACTTAGTGTCATGCCACTTTTATTTTACTTTCCATTTGCACAACCTTAACTATCAAGTACAGAAAGAAACATCTGAATACAAGATAATCAAAGAACAGCCACTTCCTTGTCCTCAGTTAGTCTTAAATGTGAAGTGACTGAGTCAAAAAATGTTTTGATGTTGTCTCTCACTTGGAGAAAAGTAGTCTGGTTGCAGTCTAAAGAGGACAATACATGTACTGCACAAGGACTGTTACACCTGAATATTCAGGTTTTTGCAGCGGTGGCACCAGTTGTAAGCTGTGTATGTAGTAGGGTAGGTCCATAGAGACATTTGACCTGTTACATGTTCATGTAGTAAGGTGTAGCTATAGTAGATAGTTAATACATGGTCAATAATCATGTTCAAATGATGTTATCTGTAAAGCACTATGAGGTCCCATGATTTTCGAGTCATGAGTAACTGGATCACTCATGTGCTAAGATCATTTTGCCTATTATGTTTTATGACCATATAATTCATTCTTTTTGCTTCTTTAATTGTTGTTTACAATCAATTAATGCAGCTGTTTTGTAGTGTGGGATCTAACTTTGTAACTTGTAATCATATGGCAAGTCTGATGAGCAGGCAAGACAGGTTATCTTGCCCATTTGAGTTTACTAGCTACTGTTTGTAGAATGCTGTTCTTTTTGCTATATAATAAAATGCTTTATTGACCGAACTTGACAAATTGTCCAGAGATGTGGGAAGCAGTATATGTGTGGGCTTTTTTTGTCTTCAAAACCTCCCTCTGTTGGATTTTATTAATAAAAATACGCAGCCATTTTTCTTGTCAGATAGCAGGTTGTCAGTAATTTTTTTGTTAGGTATTCTGTTTAAAGCATTTTTGCTTTTTCATTTTAAGACACTACTCCAATACCATGTATCAGAATGCCTCTAGCAGTAACCGTGCAGCCCTAGTGCGGATGTTGATCAAACATCAAACAACAGATAAAAACAATACATTATGGGAGTGTTAAAAATCTGTGTTTTATTACATGAAAAATAGATAATCCAAAAAAATGAAATGAACTCAAATTAATTCACACAGAATACGCTAAAAAAATGGTCATCTAATTTAAAACATTCATTTAAAATGGTGATGTCAGCAGATAACTCACAAAACTAGAGTGCTTGTTTCCTGGAGATTGTTACTATTTGAAGGAGCTTGATTCTATGTCACAAGACATAACAATACTACTTGAAATTAATGTTGACATGATCTGGGACACTATACACTGTGATGATTATTTCTCACAATAATCTCCTCTATCCCACCAGTCCTCTTATCCTAAAGGTCTGTAACTCTCTATTGAAATAATTTCTTCTTACTGGAGATAGTTTTTGCAAATTTTTGGTGTTTTGTGCCAGCCTCCTTGAAGGAATGCATGTAGCTCCATATTTTTTAAAAAAATACACTTCACTGATGGGCTCCATTTTCAAGCTTGGTTCAAATACGATTCTGTTTTTATGTTTCAACTAGGACTACAGTGTAGTATTGAGAAAACAATCCCAGGTGACTTTTATGTTGTCCCTCAAATGTGGTACTGTAGTTGCTCCAGGTACCATTACTTCCAAGTTCGATTATTTCACTAACATCTGCATTAAAACTAAAATTCTGGAACTTTGTAAGATTAAAACCTAAAACTGTTAACCGTCAGAGGGTTTATTTGTGTCCAGCTGTTTAAAGAGTTCATCTGCATCTTCAGCAGTTTTCACTCTAATTAAATAGGTTGCTGGTTTGCTGTTGTCTCCCTCACTGGGTTTGGAGTAGAGCGGAGGATTTGGAACAGACACTAAGATCACATTGTTCTTTCCTGGTCGACTGATAGGGGTGCTTTTAGCCAAGTAAATATTTAGAATTACTTTTCCAAGAGTTGTGTCATTTCGCACCAGCACTTGAGTCTTTGCATCAAGTTTCTTCAAGTTAAGCATTCCAATTCCCAGTTCAGCCCAAGTTGATTCACGCTTAAAAAACAGCTTACACCTAATGGAGTGGAAAGCTCCTTCCTCAGCAACTACGACACTGGAATGTAAGGAGAGAAAATAAATAACAATCAGTTTAAAAACCCTTACTGAGTACAATCAATAAATAATTAACATTCTCCTTGCTACAAAAATCACGGAACCATCAAATGGACTAAAATTTGTATAGAGTGACCATGCCTACATGTAGTTTTTTTTTGCTGTCCCACTCCCTGCAATTACTGTAAGTGAAATGCAAAGATGGACACAAGATATGAACTCAGTCTAAAGGTGGGTAAAGGGAACAGATGTGTTGAAATATTTTTCACAAAGTTATCTACTTCTTTTTCTTTCCCTGCCATGAGTTTGAACTTCAGTCACAGTCACCTCATAACCATGAAAGAATGTGTGCAGGTCAGTCAAAGAAAGTGGGGGTGGTCGCTGTACAAAAATTCAAGCTCATTCTGCAGCTCAGTGAGTTTTGATGTACAAACTGTCTTGCATTTCTCTTTTAATGAGAATTTGGCAGTTCATGGTCAGGGCAATGTCCTCTCTGCTTGATATGCTCATGTAAAAGTATCAAGTGGATGATATAAAAATAATTGCTAGAAATGTCTCACTTAGTGTATATTTTGCATGAAATTGTATTTAAGGCCAAAAAAAAAATATGGCAGAATGTCAGCTCTGTATCAACTGCCAAATCATTGACATCATTGGCACAAGAAAGCCTGTTTACTTAGTGGGAATAGTTAACACATAATGCAACATTAACACATGTTTGTGGGTAACCGGTGAAAACCTGTACTTGTCCTTTTAATGAGCTACTAAGTTGGTGAATGAATAAACTGTAAGGCTTTGAGTGAACAATTGAAGGAGAAGAGAGTGTGCTCAAGGGCACGTGAATGAATGGACATACAATTGTTCACTATTTTACAGTACACATACCTTACTGGCTTGGGAACTTGGTCCTCTGCATTATCTTCTCCAGATGTTCCAGGCTGACTTTCCATCATTTCCTTCTTTGAGCTCTGTTCCTCTGAAAATGAAATGAGTTGTAATATGGAATGGAAAAAGACAAAGACTCTCAATCTTCACAGACCAGAAATCACTTTTTGAGGACCCTGAAATTATTTTTATTGGCAACAGTTGGTCATTGTCAACAACACTCATTATCAAAACCAGTAGTCTTTTAATACCATGAGCTTTTTCCTGACATGAAGGCAAACCCTCACCTGTATTTAACTTGTTTGATCTGCTTTCTTCTGTTCCCTGGGATACTTGAGATGGAGCACTAAATATTGAAGCTGAAGTCACAGCAGGTTTTTTTGTTGTATTCAATACCTCAGAAGCACTTGCTGAATCTTCCGTTTCTTTTGTTGAACTTGAAAACTTCAAGTCAATGTTCTTCATGTGTTCCTTATAGTCATTGAATATTGGAGACAAATCGACATATGGATTAACAGCAATATGCTTTTGTATCCATGCAGCAACACTTTCATTGAGGGCCTTTAAGTTTTCCTTGTAAGAACTGCTTGATGCATTGGAAGCCTTTGGGTCAGTTGAAGAATTTGCTTTGAAGCCATTTTTGTTACTGCTTAGTGATGTAAAAGATGTAGTAGCACTGGTCGAGGCTTCTGCTGAAGAGGCGTTCAAACCACTAAACATATTTTTTGAGCCTGGTGTGAAACTAGAGTTTCCAGAGAAGGGTTTAATTGACAATGTGCTGGCTGGAAAAGTTGAGGTGTTATTTAACCCAGCAAATCCTGAAAACCCTTGGAAAACACCTCCACCCTGAAAATAAACCAATGCATTTTTAAAATATTAAGTAACTTTCCAGGGATGAAATGAAGATTTGAGGCAGTATTGCCAGGTATAATCAAGGAAAAAGCTTTGAAATTTACCCACTTTCTGCAGTTTCCAGTCTTTGCTACTAGTAAAATTTGAGTAACAGCAGGTTATTTTACCTTGCTCGTGGCTTTAATTTACATCCACGCTAATAATTGAATGGCTTGGTGCAAGACTAATGTAAGTGACTTTTGCGGGTGAAATTTTTTTTTGTGCCTGAACTTTTGCATGTGCTTTTCAATTTAGTAGTAAAACATTCCACTGTATTCTTTTGGCCATTTTGCACTTTGGTGTAACAAGAGAAAACCATTCTTTAAATTTTCAGCTCCTTTGTTAGTATGTGTTGACATGGTGCAAGTGATAAAAGCGCAAGTACGCGGAGCATAAGTGCATAAGAGTGCCGGATCAAATCCTGAATTTTTCCCATTTTTTCCCCCTCTGTTTGCTCTTCTTTTGTCAGGGAAATGTTTTACTACTGAATTGAAAAGCACATGCAAAAATTCAGGCACTTTTGAAGAAAAAAAAATTTCACCCGAAAAAGTCACTTACATTAGTCTTGCACCAAGCCATTCAAGGGGCTGTAGCCTGGACCTTCACACCCATAACAAAATTTTACAATTACTTTATGGGTGAATTATATCTACTACAGGCGAGTTCACCAATGATATCAAGTAACAATCAAAACACACTCAGCAGTACCAAATGTTAAGAGTTACCGCCCTTATTAATGGCCATGTACTTTGCAAAACTTTTTGCATTACAGCCAAAAATAATTTTTTCCACTACTTATTTTACACTGTTGCATTGAAGTGAATATCACACAACAAAACAAAATCTTTTATACCTTACTGTCTGAAGTGTTAGCCCTCCGTTTGGCCTTGATAATCCTGAAATAACAATCAGCACATACTTGTAGTTATAGATAAGGCTACAAGTGTTTTTTTTAATCACTTATCTTACTCAAAGGTGTAGTGACCTAATGGTTAGCGCGCTCAACTCCAGATCACAAGGTCTAGGGACATTGTGTTGTGTGTGAGACACTTAACTCTCAAGGCCTTTCTCCACCCAGGTGTATAAAAGGGTACCAGGGAATTTAATGCTGGGGGTAACCCTGTGATGGACACTCGCAGTTTCAATCCAGGAGGGAGTAGAAATATTTCTAGTTGTTTCATGTTGCACAAACTGGGCTGATGGGCCACTTGGCTTGTAAGCAGACTTAATCTTTACTCAGTGTCTTAAGTCAGAAACCCATTGAGAAATAGTCTCACAATTTCTTTGGTTTTCAATTGAATTCAAATTTGCAACTTTTCGGTTAAGTTTTCCATTTATTTTGTTTGTCCTACAATTTTTAAGTTGAATAATCTAAAACTACACAAGACATAAGCACTTAGAAGCATTTTTTAACACTTTGGGTTGACTCTGCATTAGCCGGTACCGGGTTTTGAACAACCTAGCTATGCTTATCCTACATAAATGATAAAATTATTAAAACTGCACACAAAAAAACTCAGCCAACATTTCCCCAAATTATATGGATCTCAGTAACATCTACATCATAAATTTATTGCAATATTTTCTCCAAAAGCAACAATCCTCTGCAAGTAACATTCTTTATGAAGGGATGATAAGGACGCAAAGCATAAGTATACTCATTTACTCACTTTCTCTTGCTTAAGTCGTCAGTACTTGCAACTTTGAAATGACCAACCTGTCAAAACATGAGCCGTTGGAGTAGACAGTTGTGTGAGGACTTATACTTGTGATGTCTGAAAATTAAACATGTGTGCGCGCTGTGTCAAACCACACGCACCTCATGTCCACAAGCTTACCTACATTTGCAACCGGCACTGGGACAAAATATTGGTCTTTAATCAAACTCAAGCAAAGAGCAACGATAAAACTAACTGAAATTATGAAATGAATTGCTTACTTCTTCTTCCTCTTCTTCCTGATCCCAATTATCTTGTGTTAGTTCTTTACTCGCGCCTCTCTTCGCCATTTTGACAATCACCACGCACGCGCAACACGCTGGCGGCGGAGAAAGCACCCTTCATCCGGGCACTTGCCAAGCAAGTTGTCTCGCTGCTGTACGTATTTGGTCATTTTGAGTTCCCTTCAGAGGCCGTGTATGGTACCCCTCGGCAGTTCAGCCTTTTTATAAATCACCAAAAATCCCCGCAAAGAACAAGCCTTGCTGCTCGATGGAGTTGGAAAAATTGCGGTCGCAGTTGAAAAGCCAACTTCAGCAACATCAGGTACGGTGTTTTCTATTCGGAAGATCTATTGACAAACTATCTCCAAGTGTTGTGCATGCAGATTAGGCAAAGGTTTTTGCGATATTCTAACTGCCGAATGCTCATTTATGTTGTGTTGCTGTCGGCCGTTAGTTCGAAGAAGAATAATTTTAACGCTTGATAACATAGCTCGTTAGTTCTAGAATGTTTTTTCTGCCGCGGAAACAGAGTAGGGAATTTCTTCGAAGTCAAGCGAGTCGACACGGTACATATTTAATCAATTTTGCCGTCTTATACCACCCCATTACTTCACTTGAACTTCTAGTAAATGGATAATTTTCGACAGACTGCGTAGTATCGCTCTCAAGTTTGATTTTGTTGATGTTTTCTACTGATTTTTGTAGATTCTTATACAGCAAATCAAGACAGATCCACAGGTAAAATATATTTCGCTTCTTTTATGATTAGAATGTTTCAGTGTGTTGGGTTTCAATTGTTTTGCCTTGGCGCAGTTTTTGAGAAATATTTTCAAACACGGATATCGCTATTTTCACAGAATCCCGACCTTCAGAAAAAGTTGCAGAGTCTTCAAGCGCATATTACAAGTCTGAGCGAACAACAAGTAAGTTTAGCGCGCAAAAGAGTTTATTTGGGAGCAAAAAAACATAACCCGGGGTAGACATGAAAAAAATCACATGCAAATATAAGGAAGGAGGTTTTGGCCTAATCATGGAGGGTGGTAAAAAATTAAAATGCAGGGCATTCAATGCTCACGGGAGCCAATCACAGAGCGTCAATGTCCCGTGGGACTTGCTACAGGTGTGACATCGCGACTCGGAAAATATGTGTTTGCCGCGAACTTTTAGATTGTTTCGCCGTGAAATTTTTAAGTCTAAAGAAAGTACAGTCATCGGATCATGAAATTTAGGGTTTATTTCTCCTAGGTAAGAGTTCGAAGCTTTAATTTTCTGTTATTGATGGCAATCGGGAGCGGAAGTGAGATCACACATTTTAATACTTTCGTATCTGTTTAGTGTCAAACACAGTGATTGAGTGATGTTTTCAAAAATGAATAATACGCGTCTAGAAATGATTTCAATGAATTGAATATTTTTAATTTATTGCTTAGTTTTTTTTTCAATGCATTGTATTGTCCTTTTGTTTCCTTCACCACATAAAGGTGGCAGAAGATTATATTTTATTGCATACATTTACTACTTCTCGTGTAGGATATGTACATTAAGCCATGTGAAGTTGGATAATCTTTGTCTATTTTCTCCAGAAAAAAATACTATTGAGCATAATTATTTTTAAAAAATCTGAATTTTAAATCAAGTGCAATATCACCCTATCTTTACATTTTGTAAACCCCATCAAAGTATTAAGAGAGCTAGAACCCTTTGGCTTTCTCCCAGATTAAAACTAACAGGAAGAAAAAAAATTGATGTATCGGTTATGAAGGAAGGAAGAGTTCAATTGATGCAGATAGGTATTTTGGATCATAGCTTTATGTATGTACTTACCATAGCTTCCAAAAAAAAAATCTTAACAATAATCAGTAGTTAGCAAGTTCGAATTTACACATCTGTAAGCTATTTTTATAACGTTGGTCTAATGATCAGTATAATTTGAATATTGAAAATTTCATAGACAGCAATATAATGATAATAATTTCTTAAATGCACATTCCCTATTTTTAGCTTGGAGTATCTGCAGTCATTGTCTTTTTGAATGAAATATTATGATCACCCCCTTCTATTTCAATAATAAAAGAAATAGTATTTGTTGATTTTAGTATAGTCATAAATTTATTTGTACCACTCAAGTTCTTTTTATTCTGACTAAGGCTGTCACCATAATCAATATTGAACTATAATTGTCATTTCTCAATAAACTTGGCAAAGAACTGTTAGAGGTCATTTTGCTAATTAACAGCGTTGCAGCTAAAATTATTATGATACAGTGGAAGCTCTAGTTGTGACCACCTCACTTAAGCAGCCAGTTTTCCCAAATACCTAAAATTTTCAAGTCAAATCACTATATTTGGAACCTCTTGTAAGTGAACCCTCTTGTAAGCGACCCCAACCACTTTTTGACCTAAAAGTTTGTAATTTTCTTGTGATTTCAACCTCCCATAAGCGATGGAGTGGAAATTGGATACTAAGGTGTTGTAACATTATCGTATTCCTGGACAGTACAAAAGATGGAAGAACTTTGATGGAAAATAACAGACTTTTGAAATAAATAAAAGTATTTAAAAGTATCTGCAGTTACACTGTAACACATGCTGGTGAGGAAAACTTTTGACCCAATATGGTGTAAGCTCTCATTAGCGAACACCTCCACGAGTGTCCAACTTGGCTTGACATTTTGGGTGGTCACTTAAAAGGAGGTTAGACTGTATGTCTTTCTGTTAATATCATCATCATCATCATCATCATCATCATCATCATTTTTCACTTCACTTCACTTCACTTGTCCCCTGGCGCCAAGTTGGCGCATAGGGCCTCATCATCATTTTTATTATTATTTTATTATTGTCATTATTATTATTAATGAATTATTCTTTTTGATGACATTAAATTTTGGGAGAATTTTTTTGCAGAGTCATGTTGTGAAGCAGTTGAGGCAAGAGTTAATGAACAAGGCAGAGTTTAGAGGAGAGGTACATATGCAGTGTTATACAAATTTACATACTAGTAACATGTTGTTTAACTTTACCAGAAATCAATTGTTTAATACTGTTAAATGTTATTTAACTTAGTTAATGACAAGGAGCATAGCCTTGTCAGTAGCGTATTGTTTATGGCATTTGTAGCGTTTAGCGTTTGTGGCATTTTGTTTTTGTGGCGTTGAGCAGTTGTGGCGTTTAGTGTTGGTTGTCTTACTGGCTGTCTTATGGTTGCTGGTAAGCTGGGGCCGACTTCCGTCCAGCGGTATTCTTGTCTGGTACATGCGTATCCATCCCGTGTGCTTTCAGTTCTGGGTTTATCGGCGTGGCATTGAGTTTAGAGTAGCGTTTTCAGCGTTCCCTTCCCACCCTCCCCTGTTACCAGGTCATTTTCTCTAGGATCATTGGGTAATTTCTCTTCCACTGAGCCAGGAGAGCTCGAGTGTGACGGGTGCTCGGGGTCGGGGCATGGCGCAGGGGGCTTGTGGCTGGGTTGCGGGTTTGGGCAGGCCAGTCAGGAGTTCTGGGGCCTTGGTGGTGTGATTGTGATTGCAGTCCCCGGGCCCCTTGGGCACCTAGCCTCCACTTGCGATGTGAGCGTTAATTGTAACGTTTATAGCCGTATTGAAATGTCCAGCACTTATCTCAGTCAAATACATGTATTAAATATGTTACAAAGTATGGGGTACTAGTGTATAATTTATCCAGCTTTTTAGCAGAATACCTTAATCACTCTAAACCAATGTTGAGCGTTAAGTTAATCTCTATGTAAATGAAGTAGTTTGTTGCTAACATGACTCTGTCTGCAGTAAGAAACACAAATTTAAAATTAAAAAATTAATAGAAATTTGCAGTGGTTTTTCTCATGGAGAGGCTCTTTGTCCACTGTTTCCAGATCAAATTGTAATGTAGACTGAAGTTTAAAATGCATTTCAGAGATCTTGTGTTTGAAGAAACTCTGGTATCACAACTAAATAATGGATAGTACATTTAAAAGAAGACCAGCTTTTTGGAATTCATCTGTGACATGTTATATTACGATTACCCGCAGCTGGGTTCAGTGTACTCTCACTGATGGTCATTGGTGCTAGTTAAAACAGAGTAGGGACATACATGTACATGTGTAACTTACACGTAATATACAGTAAGGGTGATTGTTTCAACTAATGGTACTTAATGTAAGGTATGTAAAGTCTGCATACAAGCCTAAGTGGCCCATCAGGCCGAAGCTTATCCCGGTTTCTGTAGCATTAAGCGACTAGGAATATTGCTACTCCCCCCTGAATGGGATGCTAGTCCATCGCAGGGTTACCCCCAGCATTAAATTTGCCGGTACCCATTTATACACCT